>ENA-OWPI01004012-OWPI01004012.1-marine-metagenome-genome-assembly--contig:-NODE-4012-length-12054-cov-11.456625_pt1 | contig 12054 bp, 9 predicted proteins | sample MGYA00238138_ERZ651775 | MGnify/ENA primary metagenome ERZ651775 (study PRJEB26906, sample SAMN06265043) | marine metagenome | isolation source: Helgoland LTER site | place: Germany:Helgoland, sampling...
GTTGGTTGATTGAAGGGTTCGGTTTCACGTGAAAAGAGCACAGCGCCGACGACGATGGCGGCTACGCAAAATGCAGCGAGGACGATTCCGCCGAGCACGAACGCAACCAAAGCACGTTTCTGCTTATGGGCTTCGGATTCCGAAACGTAGTCAATCGAATGCTGAGGCGGCCTCGCTACGGTCGCGTCAGTATGGTCAGTAAGGGTCACATCTTCTCCTAGTTAGCTGGGGGCATCCTGCCCCCGGGTGAAGGAACTCAGCAGGGCAGAAAGTCCTTTCATTGTCCGGTATCTCAGCAGCGAAGCGCCGAGACGAGTTTGGGCGGGGCGCGGGTTGCTGCCAGGCTGGGGCCTATGACCAGACGTGTTGGAATGACCGTGCCTCTCGATGGGCCTCTGCATGCGCAGAAAGATGCGATTCAGCGACTTGAAAGCCTGGGGTACACCGACCTGTGGACCGCCGAAGCCATGGGCCACGACGCCTTCACACCACTCGTGCTTGCGTCACAGTGGGCACCGTCGATGCGTTTGGGCACAGCGATCATCCCCGCGTATACCCGGGGCCCGGCGCTGATGGCGTCGACCGTTGCGTCTATGGTCGACGCAGCGCCCGGACGGTTCGTTCTTGGTGTTGGCAGTTCGTCAAATGTGATCGTCGAGAACTGGAACGGCATTCCGTTCGACGAGCCGTACAAACGGGTGCGAGACACGGTGGAGTTCCTGCGGGTTGCGTTGACCGGCGAGAAAGTGACGAACGATTACGACACGTTCAGTGTCAAAGGTTTCCGGCTCGGGGTCCGCTTGCAGGAGCAGCCGCCCATCATGATCGCTGCGCTTCGCGAAGGTATGCTCCGCCTGGCCGGGCGTATGGGCGACGGCGCCATCATCAACTGGTTGTCCGCTGAAGATGTCGCCAAGGTCACTGCGATCGTGAACGAAGCAGCCGAAGGTGCCCCGCGCGAAATGGTCGCTCGTCTCTTTGTGGCCCCAACCGAGGACCGGGCCGGAGTTCTCGAACAGGGTCGACGCGCGATCGCCGCCTACCTGAACGTGCCGGTCTACAAAGCTTTTCATGAGTGGATGGGACGCACCGATGCGATGGAAGAGAGCTGGGGATTGTGGGCCCAGGGCGACCGCAAGGGCGCACTCGAAGCCATTCCCGAGTCGGTCGTTGACGAACTCATTATCAGCGGTTCGGTCGACGAATGTCGTGCCCACCTCGATCGTTTCTTCGACAATGGAGTCACTACCGCAGCGTTGTCGATCATGCCGTTTCCGGGTGTCGATGTGCACGCTGCCATCGAAGGGCTTGCGCCGGCGTCATGACGCGAGACATAACGCACAAGCGATTCTGGGTTATGGTGGCTTTGTGACTGAAACCCGCGAAATGTCGGTTGTTGATCAGGCCCTTGCGGTCATCGATGGCGAGCTGTTACACCTGGCTGCACGCGACATGGTGACCGCCAGCGACGTTACCAATCTGTTGCTTGACCTGCGTGTCTTGTTGGCCCCAGCAGCGGCTCCTGTGAGGCCAGAGCCGCTTCCGGCATAAGGCAAGTCACACGTACCTGGAACGTGTTGCAGGTGGTTAACGAAGTGGTGCTAACCGTTTGACCACGCCCGCCAAGACAGCGCCTACAGCAACGCCACCGGCGATGTCAGACGCATGGTGAATACGCACATGAATTCGGCTGGTCGCAACAAGTGCAGCCGCAGCCCCATAGAGCGGTCCGAAACGACTCTTGTCGGCGAGTAACAGCGCTGCCATGGTTGCTGAGCTTGCATGTCCGCTGGGAAAACTACTCGTACGCGGAATTCGTAATCGAAGCGGACGCTCAGAGGTGGCAATCGGACGAGACCGATTGAACAGCGACTTCACCACACCATTTACCAGACCCGATTCAACCGCGAGTGCAACAACAACGCGGAGTGCGGCAGGTTCGGCCCGCAGCGATGCCGCCGCTCGTCCTGTCGCCAGCAAGTGCCACAACAGGCTGTGATCGCCAAGTTCTGATGCTGCATAGAACAACCGGTCGAAGGCCGGATTGCCTCGTAACTGATCAAACCACTCGTCGACCCGGTCATCCCAAGCATCGACGGTGGCCAGTAGTGAACCTGTGTCTGTCACGCCCTAAGCCTAGAGCCGAGAGTCACAGCTGGTGGCTGCAGTTGCTGCAGCAGTGCGAGGGCGCCATCGGTGTGTGCAGAGGGCTACCGCCCAGGGCCAGCTAGCAGCTCGTCTGGCGTCAGCAATGTGACCTGTGGCTCTACGTGGTTCCTGGCCCCGTTGGGCTGCACGATGGCAGTGCCTGCCCCGTACGCTCGCACCTGTGACCAGGTCAGTCATCATCGTCGGCGCCGGACCCGCAGGTACAGCGGCTGCAATCGAACTTCGACGCGCGGGTGCGATCGTGACCATGATCGACAAGGCCACCTTCCCACGCGACAAATGTTGTGGCGACGGCCTGACATCGGGTGCGCTTCGTCACCTTGACCACCTCGGACTTGACCCTGTCGACGTGGCCACATGGCAGCCCGTGGCAGATGTATGGATCACTCGACCATCGGGTGACCAAATGCTCTTCCCGTTACCGAAGGGGCCAGGCCAGTTCGCAGCCACTGCATCTCGCGAAGATCTCGACATGGCACTCGTCAATTTGGCGTTGAAAGAGGGCGTAGACCTTCGCCAGGGTGTTGTTCTTCAGGCGGTCTCGTTGTTCGACGACCGGGTCGAGGTCGAGACCTCAGAAGGCATGCTCACAGCTGACTGGCTTATCGCCGCCGATGGCATGTGGTCGCCTACCCGCAAGGCGCTGGGCCTGAACCAGGGCAGTTATCGGGGGGAATGGCATGCGTTCCGCCAGTACTTCAGCAACGTGTCGCCTCGTGCCGCCCACGATTTGTTCGTGTGGTTCGAGCCCGACATTCTCCCCGGCTACATGTGGTGTTTCCCGCTACCGGACAACCGAGCCAACATCGGTTTCGGTGTGATCCGTGGTGGTGAGCACAAGATGAAGGAGATGGGTGATCTGTGGCGTGACCTTCTCGAACGCCCACATATCCGCGAGATCATCGGTCACGATGCCGAACCAGAGGGATCCCACAAGGCGTGGCCGATCCCAGCCCGTATTGGCGAGATGCCGCTAACGGCCCACCGCACGTTCTTTGTGGGCGATGCCACCGCTGCTTGTGATCCCATGACTGGCGAAGGCATAGGACAGGCGTTGCAGACGGGCATGGCCGCTGCCGAAGCAATCATTCAGGCGTCATCGCCAGCCGCAGGTGCCGCCCTCTACACGCTCGATACCGAGCGCGAGTTGGGTGTCGACATGCGGTTCGCCGCAACACTCGGACAGGTTTTGAGTAGCGGCCCTGGCGCCGAGTGGGCATTGAAGACGGCAGGGATGACCGACTGGACACGGCGAAATTTTGCTCGTTGGTTGTTCGAGGACTACCCGCGTGCGCTTCTTGGGACGCCTCGTAGATGGGCCCGAGACATGTTCAGTAAGCCTGGCGCATTCACGGGTTCGGGTTCACAGAGCTAACGGTCGAGGGAACACTACGAACCGATCGGCGAGAGGGCTGTGGAAAAACACCGCGAAATCCACAGCAAATCCTCCTAGCTATCCACAGGGTGGAGTCTCTAAGGTTGATGCGGGGGTGCATCGCTCACCTCGTAGTAGTTCGGCCTGTGGCAAGTTCTGAGACCGTGGTGGGTCGAGAGCGAAACCTTCAGGCGGGGGTTCGGATCCCCTGCCTGTGACCTGAACTACTCGAGTGAGCGATGCGACCCGCCTTCTTCCGGGGCTTTCCCTCGCGAGAGCACACCCGTTCGACTGACTGGCAGACTTAACCCATGTCCATTGCTCCGGACCAGACCCGCATTGGTTTACGACGATGGTTCACCATCGAAGGTGTCCACCCCGACGACGAACTCGAATGGGAACGCCGTTCGATCAAGATCACGAACGCACTCGACGGTTCAACGGTCTTTGCCCAGGACGATGTGGAGTTCCCCGTCAACTGGTCCGAGACCGCAGGCAAGATCGTTGCCCAGAAGTACTTCCGCGGCCAACAAGGCACCGACGGGCGCGAATGGTCGCTGCGACAGGTCATCGACCGGGTTGTCACCACAATTGCTGACTGGGGCGAGGCCGACAATTACTTCGCTGATGGTTCCGAAGCTGGGACCTTCCGAGCCGAGTTGACCTGGCTCCTGCTGAACCAACGGGCTGCGTTTAACTCACCGGTGTGGTTCAACATTGGTGTGGCGGATGTACCCCAGCAGTCCTCGGCATGTTTTATTCTCGCCGTCGACGACGACATGGACTCGATCCTGAACTGGTATGTGGAAGAGGGGCGTATCTTCAAAGGTGGCAGTGGTTCCGGCGTGAATCTCAGCCGCATTCGTTCGTCGAAAGAGAAGATGAATGGTGGTGGCCACCCAAGCGGCCCCGTCAGTTTCATGCGAGGCGCCGATGCATCGGCAGGCACCATCAAGAGCGGTGGGAAGACTCGTCGAGCCGCCAAGATGGTTGTACTCGACGTCGACCACCCCGATGTTGGCGAGTTCATCTGGTGTAAAGCCAAAGAAGAGAAAAAAGCGCATGCGCTGGCTGCAGCCGGCTTCGACATGTCGCTCGATGGCGAAGACATCCATTCGCTGCAGTACCAGAACGCGAACAACTCGGTCCGACTCAGCGACTCATTCATGCGAGCAGTGGTCGACGACGCGCCGTGGGACCTCATCGCACGCACCGATAGCTCGGTCGTTGAAACGCGTCCAGCTCGCGAGATCTTTGCCGACATAGCCGAAGCAGCGTGGCAATGTGCCGACCCGGGTGTGCAGTTCGAGACGACCATCAACAAATGGCATACGTCTCCAACCGCTGGACCGATCAACGCCAGCAACCCGTGCAGCGAGTACCTGCATCTCGACAACAGCGCATGCAACCTAGCCAGTCTTAACCTGCTGAGTTTCCTCGGCGACGATGACCAGTTTGATGTCGAAGGGTTCCGTGCTGCCTGCCAGATCATGATCACGGCCCAAGAGATCCTCGTTGGACATTCGTCCTACCCGACCGAAAAGATCGGCGAGAACACTCGCAGGTACCGCCAGCTCGGCCTCGGCTACACCAACCTTGGTGCGCTGCTGATGGCAACCGGCAAGGCGTACGACAGCGACGACGGTCGCAGCACCGCTGGTGCAATCACCGCGTTGATGTGCGGCGAGGCCTATCGCACGTCGGCTCGTATCGCCCGTCGTATGGGCCCCTACGATGGCTACGCGAACGACAGCGACGCCATGCTCAAGGTGCTCGACATGCATCGCAACGAGGCGTTGGCGCTTGACCAGTCGGTGATTGAGCCAGAGATGGCCAGCGCTATTGCCGAGTCATGGAACGAAGCATGTGTACTTGCCCAGGCGAGCGGCGTCCGGAACGCTCAGACCACGGTGTTGGCGCCCACAGGAACCATCAGCTTCATGATGGACTGCGACACGACCGGCATTGAGCCAGACTTCGCACTGGTCAAACACAAGCAGCTTGTTGGCGGTGGTTTCCTGGCCATGGTCAATCGCACGGTGCCTCGGGCTCTGCGTCGCCTGGGGTACGCCCCTTCACGTATCGACGCCATCGTGCAGCACCTCGAGACGCACGGAAGCATCGAAGGTGCTCCTGACCTAAACGCCGAGCACCACAGTGTCTTCGCCTGTTCGGTCGGCGAGAATGCCATCAGCGCAGCAGGCCATGTTGGCATGATGGCTGCGGCTCAACCCTTCCTGTCTGGCGGTATTTCCAAGACCGTGAACCTGCCTGAAACCGCCACGGCACAAGATATCGAATCCTTGTTGATCGACGCCTGGCGCACGGGCGTGAAAGCAGTCGCGGTGTACCGCGACAATTGCAAGGTCGCGCAGCCGCTGTCCTCGGGGGCAGCAGCTTCAGATAATGAGGCCCCTGCAGTGTCGGTGGACGCGCCAGCACAGCAAGTTCCCGAGCGACGGCGGCTGCCGCGATCTCGTCGATCGCGCACCTTCGACTTCCGAGTTGCCGACTGCAAAGGTTTTGTCACCGTTGGCGAGTATGACGACGGCCGTCCTGGCGAAATCTTTGTTCGGGTGTCAAAGCAAGGATCCACCTTGGCCGGCATCATGGACGCGTTTGCCATGTCTCTGAGTCATGGTCTGCAATACGGCGTGCCACTGAGTGCATTCGTGCAGACATTTGTCGGCATGCGCTTCGAGCCTGCTGGCATGACCGACGATCCCGAGTTGCGCATTGCAAGCAGCCTGATCGACTATGTGTTCCGCCGGTTGGCGATCGACTATCTGACCCCTGAAGAACGCTCGGCACTGAACATCTTCACCGTCGGCGAACGGACGCAGCAGACACTTCCGGGTGTGGTCGAAGCGACGACAACCTCGTCGCCAGGGCTGGATCTGATCCCGGAACCGGCAACTATTGCGCTTACGCCCACGCTCGATCTTGGGCTGAGTTCAAGTGACGCTCCGCTGTGTATGGACTGCGGAACGATCATGGTCCGTGCGGGTAGCTGCTACGCATGCCAGAGTTGCGGCAGCACCAGCGGCTGTAGCTAGCCCTCGCAAACCGGAGCCACGTTGGACGAGGTAGGTCCCGACAATCCCAATAACCGCACGACCCAGGGATGGTTCGTGACGCGCGGCTCGTCTCCAAACTGGGTGAACGGGGCCATCTTCCGGCTAATCACGGCGGTCGTCGGTTTGGTCGTGGTCTGGTGGCTGGCACGACGCCTGAGTTCGCTGCTGGTCATCCTGTTTATCTCGATCTTCCTGTCCTTTGCCATCGAGCCAGCCGTCAACTCGCTTGAGCGCCGCGGCGTTCGACGGGGACTTGGCACTGGTTTGGTGTTCCTGTTGATCATCGCTGGCATCACCAGTTTTGGTATCGCTATGGGCCAGGTCATTGCCGAGCAAATCACTGAGCTGGTCAATGAGGCACCCGATCGGGTCGCGTCACTCGAGACATGGCTTCAGGACAACATCGACGATTCGATAGACCTGAATGAACTGCAGCGCACGGTGTCTGAGTCGGGTGAGTTTCGGGGCAGCGTGACCGACTTCGCCGGAGGCCTGGTGGACTTCGGCGGGGCCGTCGTTTTTGCGTTGTTCGACATTTTTACCATCGCGCTTTTCACCTTCTATCTGGTTGCCGAGGGTCCCAAGTTCCGGCGCACTATCTGCTCGTTGTTGCCGCCGCGCCAGCAGAAGACCGTGCTCGAGATCTGGAATATCGGCACCGCGAAAACTGGCGGCTACATCGTGTCGCGGCTCATCCTGGTCATCATTGCCTTCGTCGTCCATTGGGTTGCTTTCGAGTTGCTCGGGGTGCGCTTCGCACTGGTGCTCGCTATTTGGGTTGGCCTGGTCAGCCAATTCGTGCCGGTGATCGGAACCTACGTGGCCGCAGTTTTGCCGGTGCTCATTGCACTCGCCGACCGGCCAATCAGTGCGGTGTGGGTTGTGGTGTTTATGGTCGTCTGGCAGCAGGTCGAGAATTATGTGATCGGACCCCGGGTGGCATCTCAGACCATGGAGGTTCATCCGGCTGTTGCCTTCGGGTCCGTACTCGCAGGCACTGCGATCCTGGGACCCGTTGGTGCATTGCTTGCGCTTCCTGTGTCGGCCACGCTGCAAGGTTTTATCTCAACCTATGCATCGCGGTACATCGTCGAAGTCGACGTTGGAGCGTTCGACCCAGCGGCCATTGCAGCAGGTGCTGATTCGGTGGCAGCCGCTGACGTAGCGGATCAAGACGACGAATGAACAACCCAACATCGCGTGCTCGCGTCCGTCGTCATCTCGATCGCATCTACCCGGACCTGGGCGATGGAGAACTCGAATCGCTTGCCGCTTCCATCCTTGCGGCTACTGGCATTGATGAAGCTCGTATGGCGGACGTGCAGAGTCAACTTCCGGGCAGTGACGAGGTCGTTCTGATTACATATGGCGACACGTTCATCGAGCAATCACAACCTCATCTGCGGTCGCTTCAGGCAGTTTGGAACAGTCACTTTGCATCGGTCTTCAGCACCGTGCATGTACTGCCGTTCTTCCCGTCGAGCAGCGACGGTGGGTTCGCCGTTGTCGACTATCGCTCGATCGACTCAGCGTTGGGTGACTGGCCTGATTTGACTGCAGTTGTGGGTGACGGCGGGTTGATGGTGGATCTTGTCTGCAACCACGGTTCAGCCCAGAGCGACTGGTTCAACCAGTTTCTCGAGGACCGTGCGCCCGGTCGCGATTACTACTCGACAGCAGATCCCGACGCGGACCTGTCGATGGTCACCCGGCCACGCACACACCCGTTGTTGCGTCCCGTTGCAACCTCTTCGGGGACTCGTCACGTCTGGGCCACCTTTAGCCATGACCAGATCGACTTCGACTTCTCGAACCCTGACGTGCTCATCGAATTCTGCTCGATCTTGGGTTTCTATCTTTCGCAGGGTGCCACACGAGTCCGACTCGATGCGATCGCGTATTTGTGGAAAGAGATCGGTACCCGTTGTATCCATTTACCCGAGACGCATCAGGTGGTCAAACTGATGCGTCTGCTGGTTGACATGCGCGATCCGACAGCGTTGCTCATCACGGAAACAAACGTGCCCCACGCCGACAACATCTCCTATTTCGGTGAAGGCGACGAGGCCCACGTCGTGTACAACTTCACACTGGCGCCATTGATCGTCTGGTCGCTGATTGCGGGCCATGCGCAGGCTCTAACCAGCTGGCTCGGCCGACTCGAATCGCCACCACCCGGGTGCACATTCCTCAACTTCATTGCCAGCCACGACGGCCTTGGGTTGCGGCCGATCGAAGACTTGATTTCGCCAGCCGAGCTGCAGCCGATGATCGATGCAGCGGTGATCGCCGGCGGTGTGTTTTCGGAATACAGCGCTCCGGGCGGTCCTCGGCCGTACGAACTCAACGTGAGTTTGGCCGACTTGTTGGCTGGTTCCGATGGGGCCACGGCTGGGCGTTTCGTTGCAGCTCACGCCGTGATGTTGGCAGTGCAAGGAATCCCTGCGTTGTACGTGCATTCGATGCTCGTGTCGCCGGGTGAAGTCGACGCGGTGGCAGCCTCAGGACATAACCGTGCTATCAACCGAGGTCAGGTAACCGTCGATCAGGCGAATAGCCGACTTGCATCAGGATGGCGGGCCGACGTCTTTCGGGAAATTACCGGGTTGATCCGACTGCGTCGAAGCCTGCCAGCATTCGCTCCTGAGGCAGCCCAGACCATCCATGTTCTCGATAATCGGGTGGTCGCGATTGAACGTCGAACGACGAGCGACATGGTGTTTGCGGTCCACAATGTCTCCGACCAGGCCGTAACCGTCACCGTGCCCGATGGATTCGGCCTGCACGATCTGCTAACCGATAGACGGGTCGACCAGGAGCTCACACTCGGTCCGTGGCAGGCAGCCTGGCTTGTCTGAGGCAGAGCTGCCGTAGAGACTTCAGCTGACGCCAAGGAGTCGTAGTAGTGAAGCTGGCGGTTCGTCGGTGCCTTGAGCGAGTAGAGCCGCTCGTTCGATATTGATCGAGTGATATTCCTGCCCGGACCACTCGCGCCACGGGCCATCGCCAAGAGCGCTTGGGTCGCCCTGAGCATCGACACACGCCCGGAGGTAGGCCTGTTGTGCGAGGACTTCCTCGTTGCCTCCGATAGGGCCGTGGCCGGGTACGAAGATCTCGCCCCAACCGAGCAACGTGTCCAACGAGTCAGCCCAAGCAGCCGGATTCCCGAGGCCAGCCATCGGCGTGACGCCGAATGAACACACGGCACCAGCGAAGATCAGCTGGGCCTCAGGCACCTGCACAATCAGATTCTGATCAAGCTCTCCGGCTAACGGGGCAGCGACCAAAGACGGGGTGAGCCATGCGGCTTCGTCGACGGTGTGAGTCACCCGCCGACAGGGATGATCGGGAAGGGTGCGCAGCTCGTCGGCATCGCCGGGATACAGCGCACAGCAGCCATCGATGTTCGGCTCCTGGTCCATATGGGCGCTGACCTGGGCTGTTCCGTAGACCGCTGGCAGCACAAAAGCCGACGACCCGCCAACGAACGGCATGTGTGAACTGGTGAACGCGAGACGGCGGATTGGTAGCCCCAGCGCATCGACTGCGGCGAAGAGGCCTGCCCCTTGTGCAGGCGTCAGTTGGGCATCTATCACCGTCAGACCGTCAGCATCAACAACAACTCCGCTGTTGGTGGAGCCAGGTCGATCGTGGTCGTTCATCCATGCGTACGTCGTGCCGAGATCGACTAATTGCCCCATATCCGCACGTTATCGGCTGGGGTGTGGTGGAGTTGTCACCGACATGGGACCAGCGTCACACCGGAAAAATGCAAACTTTACGTCAGTCTTCGGTCGTGAGGTCGATACTTTTCCCGGGCAGTACCGAGCGAGCGCGCTCTCAAAGCAAAGGTATCAACAGATGAGAATCCGACGATCGACAGCCAGGGCGCTTGCTGTGGTGACCGCATTCATGTTCATCGCCGCTGCATGCGGCGGTGGCAGCGTCGACGACGCTGCAACGGACGGCGACCCGAATGAGGATCAAGATACAGCAACTGTCGTAGGGGTCATCCCGACGACTGCGCCGCTCACCGCGCCAGCAGACGATGAGAGCACAGCATCGGCAGGGGGCGCCGACGCAGATATCTCGGACGTCCTTTCCGATGACGACCCGTGGGAAGTCACGGTCTTGCATGTGAACGACGATGTGCAGATCATCCCTGTCTTTGATGGTGTCAACGGCAACAACATCAAGCTGTTCGACCAGAACGAGATCGATGGCAGCGAGCTCGAGTATCCGCTCTATGCCGAGACCGTGTTCGGCAATCGGCTCGCTCTGCTGGTCGAGGAATACGACTCGACAGGTGCGTGGGCCAGGGTGCAGATGCCGATCCGTCCGAACGGCACGACTGCTTGGGTGCAGACGGGATTCTTCCGTGAGGAAAAGCACAACTACCACATCGTTATCGACGTCTCCGAGAACACGGTCAACGTGTACCAAGGCGAGGAACTGCTTGTAGAACAAATCGCTGTGAGCGGTCGGGAAAGTCGTCCGACTCCCGTCGTCCGGTCCTACATCGACGAAAAGATTCCCGGCGCCAGCCTGAGCCCTGCGTACGGTGACTGGGTCCTGAGCATCGCTGCGTTCAGTGAAACCCTCGGCACCTTTGGCGGCGGTGGCATGCCGAAGCTTGCACTCCACGGCACCAACCAGCCTGAGTTGATGGGTCAGTACGTGTCCTCTGGTTGCGTGAGGATCCCAAACGAAGTCATCAGCTTTATCGCAGAATCGGTCCCAGTCGGCACCATTGTTGACATCGTCGCTTAGCCCAACCTTGCTCGGGTCGATCCCGAGTCCATCGTTCAACACGATCGATATCGGCCCGCTCAGTTTTACTCTGTACGGGCTGATGATTGGTCTCGGCATCATCGCGGCCACGATCATCACCAGGCCGCGAGCAGTTGAGCGAGGTCTGCATCCCGACACGCCAGTCGAGATACTTGTGTGGATCATCCCTGCAGGCATCGTGGGTGCGCGGATCTATCACGTGCTCACTGATTGGGTTCCGATTGGCGACTGGGTCAAGATCTGGGAAGGCGGGCTGGGTATCCCAGGCGGCGTCCTTGCCGGTGTTGCTGGCGCCTTGCTTTTCGTACGCCACCGCAACCTGAGCCGCAACAAGGTTTTCGATGTGCTGATCGTGGGTGTGCCTTTGGCGCAGGCCATTGGGCGGTGGGGCAACTGGTGGAACCAGGAGCTTTACGGGCGGGCAACCGACGTCGCATGGGCAGTTGAGATCGACGTGCCACAGACGTTCGATGCCGAAGGACGAGTGCTCACCACCGGCATCGAAACCTATCACCCGACGTTTTTGTATGAGTCGCTGTGGAACCTGACACTTGTCGGGTTCCTTATCTGGATCGATCGTCGTCGGATACTTAAGCCAGGGCGGCTCATCTGGGTCTACGCCGCCGGATACGCGATCGGCCG
>ENA-OWPI01004013-OWPI01004013.1-marine-metagenome-genome-assembly--contig:-NODE-4013-length-12051-cov-2.223902_pt1 | contig 12051 bp, 5 predicted proteins | sample MGYA00238138_ERZ651775 | MGnify/ENA primary metagenome ERZ651775 (study PRJEB26906, sample SAMN06265043) | marine metagenome | isolation source: Helgoland LTER site | place: Germany:Helgoland, sampling...
AATCCAGGTACCTTTCGGAAGGGCCTCGTCGTTACATCGGTAACCTCGGCCTCTATCGCCCAAGCATTGAGAGGGTCATTGAGCGCATCAATCGCCACCGTAGCGGCCTCAATCTGGCCACTAGGGTTAAGCGCAGTCAGCGCCGTATTCATTGACTGAGGCAGTATCTTGCTCGATACCAATACGTTAATAAGGGGAGCAATCTCGAATGCCTGCGTCCGCAACTCCCATCCCTTTGCCCGCTGTGTCACCTGCAATCGAGGGATCTCCGCCTGCATCTGCGCCGACGCAAGCTGACCTTTCTGAATAAAGAGCTGGGTAGCGTCTGCCCTGCCATCAATAGCAGCCTCAAAGTGCAGTGTTTTCAAGTGAAAGGAGTCGCTATCTGCAACGCTAAGATCCTCGAATGCGCCTTGAATGATCCCGCTGGATACACCATCGATCGCTTGCCACCAAAAGTTAGCAATGCCATCAGCCGCCACCGAATGACCCAGTAGGGGTCCTAAGTAAGCCAGGCCTACACCCGTTAACTGACCGTGAATTTCACCAATGAACCGATCAAATAGGAGAAGATCGCCGGTACCAGAACCCTGTGCTGTCAGGAGCTGACCCTCGGGTGCCTCGACAGAGACGTTCACCGTACGACGGCTCCGTTCTCTCACCATGTCGAGTTGCACCTGCAAAGGCGCTAGAGAGCGCGTTGTATCGCCCTCCGCGATCTCGTTAATCAAGGTGGCATTGCGAATCTGAACGCTGTCGAAGGTATTTAATAGATCGCGAACATTGTCGGGTAAGCGCCATGATGCTGGTTGCCGACCGAACCTCCACGTGATTGTCGGCTCCGTTAACGTGAGCTCGTCAAATCGAAGCGCTCGACTCATGAGACTTTGCCAGGGGTCAAGACGAATACGCGCCGCGTTGAGCCGTATCCATCCCTCTTCATCTCCATCAACACGAATCGAAAATCGGGAGAAACTCACTGTTGGTGAGAAACCTTCCATGCCGCCTACGACCCGAGCGACCGAGACCTCGCCCGGGATCCGCTGTGACAATGCGAGCTCTATTTCATCTTGAAAATCCGACAGAGCACCCATCAGTAATCGGCCACCACTGACATAAATGGCGAGCACGACGAGCATCATTACCATCGCGGGCCAAATAATTTGGCCCAGCCTTTGCGGCACGGATCTAACCATGACGCATGGTCAATCCGGCGCGCTGCAACAAGTGACGTGTCTCACACAAGGGCAAACCCACCACGGCACTGTAGCTACCGACTATTTGCTGCACAAAGGCGCCTGCATAGCCTTGTATGCCATAGGCGCCCGCCTTGTCCCAGGGTTCGTCAGTGGCCAAGTAGTCGTCGATCGTGGCGTGTGAGAGCGCGGTGAAGGTCACTGAGGTGCAAGTACAAACACATTGCACACTCCCCTCTCGTAACAGCGCGACGGCCGTATAAACTTCATGTGTGCGTCCTGACAACGACTTCAACATCATGGTTGCCTCGTCGCGATCAACCGGTTTACCGAGTATGCGTTGTCCCAGTGCGACGGCTGTATCAGCACCGAGCGTTAGATCACTTTGACGGTCGCAGACTCTGGCTTTGCTTTCTGCCAATCGGGACACATATTGCTTAGGGGATTCCTCTAAAAGGAGCCGCTCATCAATGTCTGGTGACGCACTGTCAAAATTTGGCACTATCATCGACAGTAGTTGCTGACGTCGGGGGCTAGACGATGCGAGTGTCAGCCGCATCAAACTACGCCGTAATGACGTCGAAGTTGGCGACACACATGACGGGTGGGGATCCAGCACAACATTGATATCGCAAGACCCAACAAGCCTGTCAGCGGGAGGGTGGGCAAATCCACACCCGTTCTGAGCCAACCTTCGATACCTGAACTCAGTATCATCAGCGCCAGCATCACTAATGATTGTTGCATGCCATCAAACTGGCGAATCCGCTGGTAATTGAAAAGCAGCACCAGCGTCGCCAGCATGAGTCCGAAACACGAAATGCCCAGTGGCGCTCCCTCAATTAAGTCTTGCGCCATGCCCACACCAAAGGCAGTGGCGACACCGACTCGATTGGGTAACGCGAGAACCCAATAAAAAAGGGCGAGTGCCACAAAGTCCGGCCTGAGTATTCGCCACTCCATAGGCAGCGGCAGCAACATGGTCAGAAGCGCGACGCCCAGTGAGAGGAGTCCGCCCATGGATTCACCGAGGAGGTACACCGACGCGTCCCTCGAGAATTTCTTCTTTTTGGCTTTGGCGTTGAAGCCAGGCCGGGGCTTCTCGCCCGCGTCCGCGCGTCTCGCCGTCTCCTCTTCCAGAAACGTCGCGATCGTGTCCACGAGGGTTGCAAAGTCTGACCTGTCCGTGGGCGGCACGTGCATGACCTTGAGGTCGAAGCTTCGCTGCAGTCGTTCGAACTGGGTCGACGCGGCGAAGCCGGTGCCGTCGAGGCCGGGGACGTAGAGCATGAGCGGCTTGTCGACGTCCGGCGGTGTGAGGGTGAGGTCGCTCGCGGACGGGGAGAAGAACGTGGGCGGCTTGTCGCGGGTGAGCGAGAGGAGGTCCTCGACGTTGCCGGTGCGCTGCCGTTCCTCGGCGGACGCGGGCTGTGACGGCTCGGGCGTCTGCTCGGGTTCCCCGGCATCCTTCGTCGGATCTGCATCGGCGGCGACCGGGTCCGCCACCGCCGGTTCATCTTCGACGGTCAGCGCGGCAGGTGACGCCTTCTCCGCGATGTCCGCATCCTCCGCGGCGGCTTCGGCGTCGCGAGCGGCGGAGCTGGCGAGCCTCGTGGTGAGGCGAGCCCGGCGCGAAGACGCGCGTCGGCTCCCGAAAGATGCAACGTCGACGACGCGAGTGACGTCGCGCCTGGTCCCGACGCGCGTGGCCACGACGGCCGTGGCGCCGGCGGAGCGTGCCATCGCCGCGCTCGACATGTTCCTCGTCTCGCTACTTCCACGAGCTTCCAGCAGCTACGCGCGCGGAAGAGTGGAGAGTGCATGACGGTTCGTGATGGATGGATATCGACGTGTTCGATCCCAGCCACCAGTTCTGCTGGCTCGGCGCCTGGCGCGCTCCAGTTTTTCCAGTGCGGTCGCCTTTTTGATCAGGAAATGTGATCCCAGTACTACTATCAGGGAGTACTACTATGTGAAAGTACTACTATCCCTGGACAACACCATCTCCTCGTACTCCACTCTCTCAGCCTCCAGCGTCGCAACCACTGAAGCCGGCGGTTTAACCACCAGTCGCACCAGCCCGAACAGAACGCACGAACCAATGAGCAACCCTCCAAACGCGGTGCTCGCCCACGGAAATCCCAAAACACTCACGATTTGCGCTCCAAAGAGCTGACCCACCAACTCGCCAAAGTAATATATCCCGTTGGAGAGCCCCGCGGTCATCTCAAGATACTTCGGTCCCATGTCCACCACCGCCGATTGCATCAGGGGCAGGAGAGGTACGAACCCGAACGCGCTACCAACACCGTAGCACACGCCGCCGCCGATGACGTCAACAGTCCAAAGTCTCCAGTCCCTCGGACCCTTGAACCGCATCGGCAGCAACGGCGACGGACCGAAGCATAGGTGCGCGACAGCCATCAGCGACGCACCGAACACCGCCATGGCCCCGAGCGGGTTCGTCATCCCTCCGTTCTCCGCCAAAGGACCCACGAGCGGGGTGAACAGGGCGTAAAGACCCGCTATGCCGGCGTACACGGACCCGACCGAACCTTCACCAATCTTGAGCGTTCGACGCAGGTGCGGAGGAAGCGTGCTCGGGAAGACACCGAAGCTGATGGATACCGCCAGAAGCACCAAGACCGCCGCGACGAAGCGTGGTCTGGCGAACAGTCGAACGCACATGCCCAACGTGCCCCTCTTATCCTCCTCGACATCCGCATCTGCGGAGTTCCCGTCGGCGTCGACTTCATCCTCGTCGACGTCGTCCTCCGTCTCGTCGAGGCGCATGTTCGCGACGAACGGCACGAGCAACGCGGTCGCCGTGGCGTTGACGATCAAAGGAACCTCGGACCACTTGAACAGTTCGAAAAGCCACCCGCCGAGGGCCGGACCCACCATGTAACCCACGCCGATGGCCGACTCCAGAACGCCGTTGGCGAAGACGTGCGAGCGCCGCGGTAAATGTCTCGTCATGAGGCACAACACGGTGACGCCCGTGCCAGCCACCGCGAATCCCATGAACAGCCTCGAGCACGCCCATATCGCCACGCAGCGTGTTAAGGCGCGATCGGACAGTTTCATATCGCCCCGTGGAGGTCCCGCGTACGTGGCCAGGCAAAGGCACGCGGTGACCAGCACGAGCGACGAGACGAGAACACATTTGGTTCCGACGCGCCAGAGGAGGGGCGGAACCAGAGGCGACACCAGCAGCACGCCGAAAGGTAGCGCCGCGAAAATGAGACCCCGCTGATACGGACCGGTGCCCGCATCCTCGAGCATGGTCGGAAGGAATGGAAAGATGAAGCTGACGCTCACGTTCGTCAGGATGTCGATGAAGGAGCCCGTCACGAGAAAACGCGTTTGCGAAGGGGTCAGGTCGTGACCGATCGCCGAGCTCATCGCCTGAGACATGGCCGTGGGTTCCTCCTCCTGGACGTCATCCTCGGACCTGGATTCGCCGAGGAGCGGAGCCTCGAGGTCGCCAGGCGCATCGCCCTCATCCTCGGGCTCCCCCTCCATCGTCGCCGCCGACACAAATGACGAAAGTCATCTCGGATTTCTGGCATTTATTTTTAACGCGCTCGGGTCTCGCAGCCCGAACATCAGTGCAGCAGTCGGCGACGCTGGAGACGACGAGCAGAGCATCGGGGGTGCGAGTGACGCGATGTGCGATACATACGAGATGTATCGCGACGATATACGGCGTCGGCATCGCGTGTAGGAACGCACCGTGCCTCGATACAACCCGAATCGACGTGGGTTGAGATACCTAGTAGTAGGCCCGACTACTACGGAGGGATGGCGTTGCGAACCCGGGACGATGACGAGTTCGCGCTCCGCATCGTCACCGTGGACTACTACCTCGCTAAGCCGTCCCCGGGGCTCGACGTCACCGAGTCACCGCTCACCGGCCTCAAGGTTGACAGGGTGAGCGCCCCGCCTCCCCCTGAAAGTTGGCACCCCCTTCCTTCCTCAAATCTCGACGCCCACCCTCACCCGACTCTTCCCCGCGACCCGCGCAGGTTCCCATCGTGAGGATCTTCGGAGAGACCCCAGGAGGTCAGAAGGCGTGTTTACACCTGCACCGCGCGTTCCCGTACTTCTACGTGCCCTACGACGACGACCTACCGCGAGACCCCGTCGAGTGCGGCACGTTCCTTCGGAATCTGTGTCAATCGCTCGAGCGCGCCATGGAGATGGCGCTGTCGGGCGGCGACGCGGGGGCGGGGGGAGGGCCCGGGGCTGGTCCCAACACGCGGCCGGGGATCAACCCCGCCGGTGGGAGGAACCCCGCGGGGGTGGCGAGTAAAGGGGGTGACAGATCGCGGTGGAAGAGACGGTTCGTCCACGACGCCACTCTGGTTCGAGCCAAGCCCTTCTACGGGTACCACGGCGGCGAGCGTTTGTTCGTCAAGCTGAGGATGTACGACCCTGGCACCGTGCAGCGCGCGGCGGCGGCGATGCTGAGTGGGGGGATCATGAACCGGATATTCCAACCGCACGAGTCGCACGTGCCGTACCTGTTGCAGGTCAAGGTGGACCACAACCTGCACGGCATGGGACTCGCGCGGTTGAGCCGGGTGTGCTTTCGCGACCCGCTCCCGCGCTGGCCTAGGCTTCACAGACACAGGCGTCCGGCTCGCAGGGTGATCACGGGGGGTGCTGACACTGACGGAGGGACGACCCGACGGAAGACGGTGGTGCTGGAGTACGACGACGTTCCTCAGCCGACCAGGCCGAGTGGGGGAATCATGAACCGGGGTTCGTCGCTTCTCGAACGCGCCGCGAGTCAGAACGCGGCGGATGGAGGCGGTTTAACCCGTAATCCGCGGTTTCCCAGACGACGAAGCGGGTCATCATCCGACGCGATGAAAACCCCAGAACCCATGCAGAACGACGATGTACCAAAACCCAAGCCTCACCGCGTGTGGACTCGAACCACGATACCCCGAGGCTGGGACCGAGCCTTCGCTCCCGACGACGACGACGAGGAGGGTATCTCCGTCGGCAGTCAGACCCTCACCTTGGGGTCATCGCACGGCAGCCAGGGCGGGTTCGACCCGCCGGAACGTTCATCCAACGTCGAAATCGAAGTGGACGGATGCGTGGAACATCTGACCAACCCCAAGGATGTCGTCCGGATGCCGCTCGCGACGGCGGCGCCACCGGGTGAGAAGGACGGTTCTCGATTGGTGCAGTCACTCGCTCCCGTGTGGGAGGAAGAGGCGAGACGGGCCGCGGCGAGGAACGAACCCGCTCCCATCGCGCCGAGCCCGCCGCCGAGAAATGTCAGAAACCTGGCCAAGACGGACAGGCTCGTGGGTGAGCTCTCGCGGCGGGTCGCGGCGGCTGCCGCCGCAGAGTCGAGAGATGAAGAAACGGTTGGCGGGATCACGCTGGGGGATATCCTTCGCGAGGAACGGGGCGAGGGGCGAGGGGATCATCTCAGCGCGGGACACAGCCAGCGATTGACGGGTGTTGTCAGCCGTGGCGGGTCCCATTCTCGCTCGATCGACCGTGGGGCGTTCGAAACGCAGACACCGCCAGGGCTGGTCAGACGGTGGTCACAGGACGCCGGAGAGGTCTTCAGTCGCCGACCCGGAGATGAGCCGGATGCATTTCTCGACACGATTCGACCCGCAAACGCGTCGTCGCAGGACAACGGATCCCAGGGGGAACCGGTATCTCAGGGCAAAACCGCCGCGGGGTCGTCGCAACGCGCGGGAAAGAGGGGAAGGATGGCGAGGACGTCCAGGGCGTTTGACCCGATTGACGCCGACGACGTCGACGCCGAGGCTGTCACGGCGTCGCAGTTGGATCAACGGAAGAGTGCCGGTGGGGAAGGGGCGGCGTCACAGGGGGGTACGCAACATGAAGAGATGTACGAATTGCTTCGCTGGATGGTCGACGGGGGAGTTGAAGGGTCCGGGGGCGACGATGATGAGCCCCGCGGCGATACCCCCGACAAACAAAAAAACTCGCCGGGGGAAAACGCAGACGGCGGCGGCGACGACGATGTCGAAGCGACGGTTCGGGAGGCTATGATTACCGCTCCTAAATCTGCGATGAAAGCAGTGCGCATGGCGCGCGATTCTCTGGGCGGTCGTTCATTCGTCGACGGTTCGGAGGAGGAGGGTGAGGCGTCCCAGAGGCTCCGAAAGTCAATCGCCGCAGTCGCCGCGAGGGCGGCTGAGCGCGAGGAGGTTGAAGGTGATGGGGAGGGTAAAAGTCCATACGGGGATGACGACGATGACGATGACGTGCACATCGCCGCGACCCAGCGTGAATGCGCCGATATCATCGCGTGCACCGCACCGTCACCGGTCGAGCCAGCCCCCGAACAGGCACCAGACCTCGAAGAGCCCGAGCCCGAGACGCCGGCGCCGCCCAAGGTGGACAAGACCTGTCGCATCTGTGGCTTGACCACCCAGGGGCACCCACGCGAAAAGTCGCGGACAAAAGGATACGCGCACAAATCATGCGCGAACGAGGAGCGTCGTCACATGGCTGAATCGTCGACGCCCGGTCCCAAACCGAGTCCTGTGGGCCCGGATACCGAAGCAGAGGATGGCGTCCCAGACACCGAACCTCGGCCCGGTTCAACTTCCATCAAGAGAAGCCTGATGGGGTCCGATCATGGCATCGCGGAGACTCCCCAGACGGGAAACGCCTCGAAACGAGCCCGTTCGACCCCCCCTTCGACGATTAAGGGTCCTTGCTTCATATGCGGCGAGCCGGTGACGGACACGGATGGGCGAATAAAGAGGGAATCCAACGAGGGGTACGCTCACCTCGCGTGCGCAGAGGAAGACTCGCGAGTGTACCGCCGAGTGTCGTCCCAAATGAAATCGTCATCCATAGACGCGACTGCTGTTCCGTCGTCGGAGGATGACGTTGCTGAAGATGGAGCCACCTTCGTGTTGCGGTTGAAGCGAACGCCTCCCAGCGCGGCGAAGCTCTTGGCGACGTTGTCAGACCACGGCTTGCCCTCGGTGGTGAACCAAAAACCGTTTTACGGGAGGGTCGCTGACGCCCCCGCGCGACCGTTCGTGTTTGCGGGTAGGGTGTTTCGCCTGCCCACCTCAAACCCTGACGAGCTACCGCCCTTCTCTCGGCGGTGCGCGATGCAAGCGATGCGATCGGCGGCGTCAGACTTCGGCCTCGCGTCTCACGAAACCGACGAGGGCCCGCGCAAAAAGCTTTGGGCACTTCGCCCGATTCGCCCGCCACCTTCTCGTGCACGCATCGAGGCGTGGTTGGGCGCGACGTATCGGCCGAAATCGATCGTCGACCCCGTCGCATCGGCTGACGTGCCCGGCGGCGCCACCCCCGCGGAGAGAACGTTCGCGGCGAGAAAATCCATCGCCGACGGTCCTCCCCCGTCGCCGTTCTTCAACCCCCCATTGGGGGGTATCCTGAGGATGTCGGCGGTCGCCGCGGCAGCGCATACCCCCGAGGATCGTGTCGCTGCCGAGGATAGGCTCGATCGTTGGCTCGACACCTTGCACGAGGCTGAGGACGACGAGGGAATTCCCAAAGCTGGTGGCAGCCGCGGCCAATCCGGGCCCGCGCAGATCGGGCTGGGCGACGGCGACGCGTTCGTTGAGGAGGAGGATCGTTCAGGGTACAGACGACATAACCCACACTCCGCGGTCAGGTCCAGGGGCAGGAGTTCGTCGGCATCTCCGTTCCCGCAGCGTCCACCGTCGCCCAAGTACGACGACCCGTCGGGTTTCATCGAGCTGCTTCGCTACGACGGGTGCGAGGCGCACCAAGACGACGACGAGGATCACGAGGAGAAAAACGGCCAAAGAACGAAATCAAAATCGAGGTCGCCCGCGTCGATTACGCGAAGCGCCCGTCGCCGAAGCCGTCGCCGCGGATTCTCGCAGCTCACGCCACCGGACACGGGCGCGGGTGTGGATTCCACTCCGAACAGCGACTCGGTCGAGTTCCGATCCCAGGGTGGCGCAAACGCAAACGCAAACGACGACGGAGACAACGGCACGTTGAACCTCGGGGTGATGTGCGTGGAGTGCATCGGAGGTACGCGGGGCGATCTGTTACCCAACCCAAGGCACGATCCCGTGCTCGTGATTGGAGTGCGATTCTCTGACGACGGCGGCGCGACGACACAAGACGTAGCGCTGATCCTTCGAGACAAACACCGACCCGCGGCGGCGAGTAACGGCCGAGAAGCGCCGCCCGCCGAGGAAGAGGACGAGGATGTTCTTGACCGCACTTGGGGCTGGGGCGTCGAGGATGGTGCGCCGGAGGATGTGGATGTTCACGCGTTCGACGACGAGACGGCGTTGATCCGGGGGTTCATCAACACGGTTCGATCCTTCGACCCCGACGTCGTCGCCGGATTTGAGATCCAAGGGTCATCGCTGGGGTACATCACGGAGCGAGCGGCTGTGCTGAACGTCGGGTTGTTGCGGGAGATTTCCAGGGATGAACGGCGACCGGGCGCGGCGGAGCGACAGGACGACGAGTACGGTCGCTTACACGCGAGCGGGATCCACATCACCGGACGCATCGTGATCAACCTGTGGCGCACGCTTCGCGGTGAGCTGAAGCTGCAGTCGTACACGCTGGAGTCGTGCGCGCACGCGGTGTTGCGCCGACGCCTTCCGAGCTTTCCCGCGAAGACTTTGGCGCGGTGGGCGCGAGGCGGCGATACGGCCGTCGGCCCGAACGTAGGTATCGCGCACCAGCGATGGCGCGCGATTCGCCACGCGACATCCCGAGCGAACGTCACCGCCAGGATGATGGAGCAGCTCGACCTGGTGGCTCGCACGGCGGAGCAGGCTCGAATCTTCGGCATCGACTTCTTCTCGGTACTGTCCAGAGGCAGTCAGTACAGGGTCGAGTCCATGTTGCTGCGATTGGCGTACACCCAAAACTACGTCATGATCAGCCCGAACAAGGAACAGGTTGCGAGGCAGCCCGCGATGGAGTGTTTACCGCTGGTGATGGAGCCCGAGTCGAAGATGTACGACGACCCGGTCGCCGTGTTGGATTTCCAGTCTCTGTATCCGTCGATGGTCATCGCGTACAACCTGTGCTACTCCACGTGCATGGGGCGGGTCCCGAGGGACGTCGACGCGGGTGATGGAGACCCCATCGTCGCGCGGCAGACACCGGGACTCGGTGGCGGTCCCCCGGCTAAGCTCGGCGTCGCAGAGCTCGCGCTGCCTCGCGGCTTGCTCCCGTCGCTCGTCGACGGCGACTCGTCATCGGAGGTTCCACCCGGAGTGACGTGTGCGCCGAACGGCGTGATGTTCGCGCCTCACTCGGCTCGACCCGGTGTCTTACCGCGGCTCCTCACCGAGATTTTGGACACGCGGGTGATGGTCAAGCAGGCGTTGAAGCGAACACCGGTCGACCAGCGCGCCCGACGCCGAGCGCTGAACGCTCGTCAGTTTGGTCTTAAGCTCATCGCCAACGTCACCTACGGGTACACAGCCGCGGGTTTCTCCGGCCGCATGCCCATGGCTGAGCTCGCTGATGCCATCGTGCAGAGCGGCAGGGAGACGCTGGAGCGCGCCATTCGAACCGTGCACTCTAACCCGCGGTGGGGCGCGAGGGTCGTGTACGGCGACACGGACTCTCTGTTTGTCCACATGCCGGGTCGGACCGTTGAAGAGGCGCAAGTAATCGGTCAAGAGATCGCCGCGGCGGTCACCGCCGAGAACCCTCCCCCGGTGGTGCTGAAGCTCGAGAAGGTTTACTCGCCGTGTATGCTGGTAACCAAGAAACGGTACGTGGGGCACATGTGGGAGACACCCGGGCAGACCTCGCCGACGTTTGACGCCAAGGGAATAGAAACGGTACGGAGGGACTCGTGCCCGGCGGTGGTCAAGATCATGCGAACCTCTCTGCGGCTTCTCTTCGCCTCCAAGGACCTGAGCCTGGTCAAGCGATACGTGCAGTCCCAGCTCGGCAAGATCCTCGCGGGTCGAGTCCCGATTCGAGAGTTTATCTTCGCAAAGGAGGTTCGGCTCGGTACGTACTCATCGGCGAACGGCGGCCAGCTCCCGCCCGCCGCGCTCGTGGCGAGTAAGGCTCTGGCGAAGGATCCGAGGGGTGAACCCAAACACGGCGAGCGCGTGAGGTACGTCGTCACGCACGGGCAGCCGGGCGCGAGGCTCATCGACATGGTGTTCTCGCCCGGGGAGCTCATCGACAGTCGGGGCGGCTTGAGGCTACACGCGGAGTACTACTGCAAGAAACAAATCGTCCCTTCGCTGCAAAGGTGTCTCGGTCTCGTCGGTGCGGACGTACCAGCGTGGCTCGCGGAGGTTCCCCCGCCGCCGCGGGCCACCGCGAACAAGCGACCCACGCCGATGTTTGGCGGACCGGCTTCCAGGCAGGGCGCGACCATTGACGGGTACTACCTGTCCAGACACTGCGCCGTCTGCGGGGAACTGACAAAGCCACCGAGAGTGGTTTGCGAGGATTGTGGAGAGTCACCGATGGCTTCGGCGACTCTCGCTTGGCGTGCAGCTCGGCTTGAGCACCGCGCCGCCGCGATGTCGGCGATTTGTGCGGGGTGTGGAGGTGGAGGCGGCGGTGGGGACATCGAGTGCGACTCCCTCGACTGTCCGGTGTACTTTGAGAGGAGGAAGGTTGACGCAGAGCTGGATTCGGCGCGTGCGCACTTGGATTCAGCGACGGCGAAGGGTGGAGGACTTGGATGGTGAACTTATTAGCATCAATAGACACTAGCTAGCTAGCTAGCTAGAGACGAAACACATCCATGTTTCTTTCCATTTCCCAACTGCTTTGAAGTCTTCACCGCTTCTTTGCTTGCGGTTCGCGATGATGGGGAGTGGAAGTGCTGGTT
>ENA-OWPI01004014-OWPI01004014.1-marine-metagenome-genome-assembly--contig:-NODE-4014-length-12032-cov-10.852279_pt1 | contig 12032 bp, 9 predicted proteins | sample MGYA00238138_ERZ651775 | MGnify/ENA primary metagenome ERZ651775 (study PRJEB26906, sample SAMN06265043) | marine metagenome | isolation source: Helgoland LTER site | place: Germany:Helgoland, sampling...
GCTCGGCGTTCCTCCCACAGTCCTTCGAAGTACTCGAGGCACTCGCGTATTTCGTGGCGCTGCTGAGCTCCTGATTCGACCAACCCACCGGGTTGTGGAATCGAGGTAACGACGTCGGACCAGCGGGTGAGTTTGTGCCGGTCTTCGAGCGGGAAGTCGAACAGGGTGGCCAGTAGCAGGGTGGTCAGCTCGATAGAGACGTTTTCGACCCAGTCGAAGGTTTCACCCTCGGGAAGATCGTCCAGCACCGCGCCGGTCCGTTCGCGGATGAGATCGTCGAGGTTACGCAGGCTGCTAGGAGCAGAGATGCCTCGCACGGTTTTGCGTTGCATAGTTTGTTCCGGCGGGTCCATCGCTATGAACGAGCCGACGTTGCCGATCGACTCGGGTATCGGCACGCCAACCGGAGGTCCGATCGTGATGCCATCAGCCGAGGAGAAGGTCTTCCAGTCGCCATCGACGGCCCGCACGTCGTCATAACGAGTGACGTTCCAGTAGCGACCCGCAGATCCGAGTTCGTTCAAATGAACGGGGTCCTCACGTCGCAACCGGGCGAAGTGATCCTGCCACCGGTGCTCGCGGAACAGGTGCGGATTCAACGGGTTGATTTCGTCGAGCGGCAGGTCGGCAGCATCGCCCACGTCACCACCGAAAATCGCCTGCTCCATTTCCGGACTGCGGACCGGCTTTCGCGCCAGCCAGGTTTCACGATCGATCTGGGTGTCGGTCATCGTCCCCTCCTGCGGGTGACTGCAGCGTCAGCTCCTGTTCGACGTTAGCGGTTGCGTAGCAAGCGGGTGATCCTCGAGGCGGAACAGCGCCTTTCCCGATGCGACATGGCTACGAGGCCATCCAGCCGCCATCGACCATGAGATTGACGCCGGTCATGTACGTGCACTCATCGCTTGCGAGAAACAGTGCCGCATTGGCGACGTCGCGGGGGCGCCCTAGGCGTGGCATCGGCGTTCGTGAGTTCGAATAGGCGATGGCTGACTCGCTGATCGCAGCGCCGCCTCGGCCGGTCAAAATTTTTCCCGGCGCTACCGCGTTACACACGATGTGCTGGTCACCGTAGTCAGCCGCGATCTGGCGGGTCATGTAGACAATCGCCGACTTACTCACACCGTAGGCAAAGTTGTTTGGCGACGAGACCATTCCGTGTTGAGACGAGATGTTGACGATTCTCCCCCGCGCCTCGGCGCGTATGGGTTGCTCGAGCATCTGGCGCACTGCCCGCTTGCAGCCAAAGAACACCCCGGTGACGTTGACGTCCATCACTCGATTCCAGTCGTCTTCGCCGGTTTCAAGCAATGGCGTACCCGTGCCGATCGCAGCGTTGTTAACCATGATGTCCAACGCACCATGGCGCTCGACCGTCTCGCTGACCAGCGCATCCACCTGTTCCCACGATGAAACGTCGACCTGGCGGTACTCCGCCCGGCCGCCGTGGGCGACGATCGTATCGACGGTCGGCTCGCCACCTTCGAGTGGTTCGGTGCGCACATCGGCGATCACCACGGTGGCCCCTTCTTCGGCAAAGCGCTGGGCGATCGCCCGTCCGATACCGGAACTTGCACCGGTGACAATGGCCACCCGTTCGTCGAGCCTGCGCATGCTGCTGTCCTCCTGGCTAGGTGAACGCACGATAGTCGCGCATCGCTCGGTGAATATCCGCAGAGCCGTGTGATGCCTCTTGCAGTGAGGGTGCAGCAGCCGGTCGGTAGGAGCACTCAACATCGCTGGCGGCTGACTGTTGCAGTATCCCTGGTGGCAGCTGCACGCAACCGTGGAGACGGCCGGTGACTTGGCCAACCGACAGCTGGGTTACCGATCTCCAGTTGGGGCTATCGACGACCGTGCAACAATCGAGAGCATCACGAAGCTGAAGGTAACCGCAACTCCTGTCAGCAGACAAACCACTGTCAGCAGACAACAGTGATTGGCTACGGTGGCCGGCTGCGTGAGGAGTCCATGATGACGAGCTGGCTTGCAAATCCGTTGAAAACACTTTCGGACGTGGAGCAGTTCGAGGCAGAGATGCCTCTCGACGAGCGACTGCCTGGCAACAGTGTGTACGACGTCTTGCTTCGCGCTGCGGAGGAATATGGCGATCGGACCGCTCTTACGATGCTGATGACGGGAGATGTCGACGAAGACCCTCGCAGCGTGAACTACACAGAATTGTTAGCCCTCGTTCGTCAGACCGCCAACATGTTTTCTGGTCTCGGCGGTGAGCGGCCAGGTGTGGCCTTCATGTTGCCGACGCTCATCGAGACCCATGCGGTGCTCTGGGCAGCCGAGACCGTTGGGTATGCGGTACCAATCAATTTCCTTTTGCAGCCCGATCACATCCGGGGTCTTCTAGAAGCTTCCGACGCAAGAATTCTTGTCACCTTCGGCCCACATCCTCAGCTCGACATCTGGGAGAAATCACTCGAGCTGAAGCGCCAGATGCCCGACCTCATCGTGGTACGGGTTGCACCGCCTGGCACGCCACCGGTCGATGGGGTCATCGACTTCTTTGTCGAAATCGGCGATCAACCTGCGGACCGCCTGGTCTTCGACACCCCAGGGCGAGGGGACGATGTTGCTGCCTATTTCCACACGGGCGGAACGACCGGAGTCCCGAAGCTTGCCGCCCACAGCCACAATGGCCAGTTGACCGCAGCGTTCGGCTGTGCCGCGCTCATGAACCTTGGGCCCGACGACGTCGTTACTGGCACCCTGCCAATGTTCCATGTCGCTGGCACGATCCTGCTCGGCATCAGCACGTTCCTGGCCGGGTCCGAGATCGTGCTGATGTCCCCATCAGGGCTGAGGAACCCTGCGATGGTGACGAATTTCTGGCGACTTTGCGAACGCTACGGGGTAACGCTCGCAGGTGGCGTGCCTACTTCGATCGGAGCGATCGCGGAGATACCTCTCGACGGGGCTGACATCACTTCGGTTCGAGGTGGCCTCACCGGTGCGTCGTCGCTCCCTGTTGCGGTGCGCGAGAAGTTCGAGGCGGTCACGGGCAAGAAGCTCAACGAGATCTTCGGGATGACCGAGGCGTCAGGGTTGATCTCTTGTAACCCGTTCGAGGGCGAAGGAGGTGCCGGCTCAGTCGGCCTCCGGCTTCCCTATACGCAAGTCAGCGTTCGACGCCTCACCCAGGACGGGTCACTGGGCGACCCGTGTGACGTCGGCGAAGTCGGGGTGTTGGCGATCGGCGGCCCAACCGTGTCACCCGGGTACCGCAACACTGATCAGAACGCTGGGACCTTCGTCAACGGAGAACTCAATAGCGGTGACCTCGGCTATACCGACGCAGAAGGCAGGATCTACATCGCCGGTCGGTCCAAGGATCTGATCATCCGCAGCGGACACAACATCGACCCCTTGATGATCGAGAACACTCTCCAACGTCACCCCGCGGTCGCGGTCGCCGCAGCGGTGGGGATGCCCGATTCCTACGCCGGCGAACTTCCCGTCTGTTATGTGCAACTCCGCCCTGACACCGTCACCAGCGAGGACGAACTGCGTAGCTTCGCAGAGGCCGAAATCAGCGAACGGCCTGCATGGCCCAAGGACATCCGCATCGTCGAAGCGATCCCTATGACTGCTGTTGGCAAGATCTTCAAGCCGGTGCTCCGCGAAGAGGCCACGCAACGCGCGGTACAAAAGGTCCTGGCCGAACGGGAACTGACTGGGGACGTAGAAGCGAGAGCTGGCGGGCCACGGGGGATGAACGTCACCGTCACTCTGGTCAACGCAAACGACCAGGACAGGTCAGAACTCCAAGACGCGTTAGAGGGTTACCTCTTTCATGCGACAGTTGCGAACGGATAGAGCAGCCGAGCGATAAATCCGGCGGCCCGTTCAAGGATCGAGTGGTCAGGAACTGATTCTTCGTCGTGTTCAAGGATCTCCACGCCCCCTCACGGGGAGAACGCACCGCGTTCGAACGAGTCGACGCTCTAGGAGTCGTCTGCAAACCATCTTCGTTCAACATCTAACGCTGCGGCCTCGTCTCCGGCCTCACGATGATGAGACATGAGCCCATCGAAATGGCGCCGGTCCCACGGTTCCGCTGTGATCAGTGCCTCGTACGCTGACTCGACAATCTCGTTTGTGTGATCGGTGGTGATAAGCCAACTCGCCGTCTCGACGATCAGTCGGCCGGCTACAAGGCGTAATCCAGCAACCCATTCGCTCTCGGGTACTCCGGCTGCCATGCCTTGTGCCAGTTTGGTGAATGCGGTGGCGAAGTCGCCGTCTCGCATCGATGAGCCGGCCAATCTCACAAGCTGCTTCTGGCACGCCTTGGACCATGCTTTCCCTGGATGCCGTTCCGATGATTGTTCACCGTCGCTGGCAGCGAGTAGAAGTGGGGCATCGAACTATCTACTTCTAGGGGATAAGACCATGAATCGTTTACAAGGCAAGATCGCCCTGATCACCGGGGGAGCTTCTGGGCTCGGCGCACAGATAGCCCGGCGGTTCACCGAGGAAGGCGCCACCGTCGTCATTAACGATCTGCGGGCAGAAGATGCGGAAGCGATGGCGTCCGAGTTGGGCGGCGAGTCGATCGGGGTCGGCTTCGATGTATCGGACTCCGCCGCAGTCGAGGCCGGATTCAAGGAGGTCGCTGAACGTTTTGGTCGTCTCGATGTGCTTGTAAATAATGCTGGCATCGGTCTTGACCAGCCCGAAGAAGACCGACTCGAGCGTGAACGACGGACGTTCCAACAAGTGGCCGAAATACAAGCGGGCGGCCCGATCGAAACATTTGTCGACGTAACCATGCACCTAAGCGACGAACGTTGGCGTCGGATGCTGGCCATACATCTCGATGGCACCTTCTTCTGCACCCGCGAGGCGCTAAAGATCATGGCGCCTCAGATGTCGGGCAACATCATCTCGATGGGTTCGATCATGGGCACCGCTGGCGGCGCTGGTTCGCCGCATTATTGCGCGGCCAAGGCCGGGATCCTGGGGCTGACCCGCTCACTGGCTCGCGAGCTTGTCCCCCGCAACATTCGGGTCAACGCCATTGCGCCTGGTTTCATCGACACACCCATGACCGCGCCGATCGGCGGCGCAAAGGCGCTGATCGAGGCGGCCACCCCAATGCGGCGGTTCGGGGTACCTGACGACATTGCCTGGGCCGCGGTCTATCTCGCCTCGGAAGAAGCGAACTTCATGACCGGACAAGTCCTGTCACCCAACGGCGGCTACCACATGAGCCAGTAACCCAACACCCGCCCGGCGGCGACCAACTAGTCATCCATTGGTTGGCCGTCGAACTCGCCCCAGAGCTGGGCCATCTTCTCGGGATGTTCACCGTCGGGCCGGCGACGGTTGTACCAAAAGTCAGATGGGTCGCCGCCGCGCACATGCACTGCTGACTTCCGCCAGTAGTCATACCCATCGAGGAGCCGCACGTCGGCACCGACGTAACGCAGTGTCAGCCCTGCCCGCCGCCGCATCGAGGTATTGGCAGCCGAACCGTGAAGCAGCATGTCGCTGTGCAGCGACGCGTAACCGGCCGGCATCGCATTCATGTATTGGGGTCGACCTTCGAGCTCCTGCGAGTCAACCTCTTGGCCGAGTACCCGGCTGCCGTCGAGATCGCGCAGGTGATGATGGAGTGCTCCGTCCAGATGGCTGCCAGGAATAAAACGCATCGCGGCGTTCCCTTCATCGACATCGTCGATCGCCAACCACACACTGACCGAGCGGCTGGGTGTCATCGGCCAATAGACGGCGTCTTGGTGAAACGGGACTTCCTTGCCGTCGTTCGGGAGTTTGGCGAACAGGTGGCTTCCCCAGCAGACAATTTCGTCGCCGAGGAGATCGGCTGCCAACGCAGTAATACGAGGGTCGGTGACCAGGTCGTGTAGCCGCTCACAGACCACGTGGTAGGTGTTGATCGAATACGAGTTGCGATTGTCGTCGGCGGCGAGGACCTGCTCTAACAAATCATCGAAGTAACCCCGCAGATCGACTGCATCGCTGGCGGGTAACACCTGTCGCGGCTCCAGAAACCCTTGGCGGTTATACCGATCGATCTCGTCCGCGGTCAGAATTTCGCCGTCGCTGACGGAGCTCGGGATATATCGCAGGTCTCGTCCCGGCCCTGTTGGATCAGCACGACGAGCATTTACAAATTGGCGTTCGACATCAGCCATGACAGCGACACTATGAACCGCAGCGGCCGCCGAGCAAGTCCTCCATACCCAGGGTTAACCCGGGACCGAGAACGCTGGCATGCGCTCTTGCCTCTCCCCCATAAGGCCGGCAACTAGGAAGTCGACCGAATGGTGTAGTTCCTCCACGGGAACGTCAGGGTGTAGTCCAGCGTTGGCGTGCAGCCGTTTGTCGGAGCTGGCAAGGGCATCAAACAATGCCAGGCAGTCCTGCCGGGTGAACAACTCATCTTCGAGTTGCACGATGAACAACACCGGGATGGTGATGTCGCCAGCGGCTGCGGTGATCGTTGGGCGGAAGTGATCAGGACCAGTGATGCCCATGAGTCCAAGCACGGCGATCTCGATCCGGTCATCAGCAGCAATAAACGGAGCGCCATAGATCGTGCCCATGGAAAGGCCCCAATATCCGACCGGGCCTGTGCCGACGTCAGCCTGCGACTGCACGAAGTCCAACGCCGTGATCCAGTCGGCGGTCATGTCGTCGACCGTCCCTTCGCGTTCCCACTCGGGCCAGAACGCGTCACGGCCCCCATCGCCGGCCTGACGCCGACCGTGCACCGGGCCGTCGAGCGAGAGGCCGATGAATCCGTGTTCGCCGACCAACCGCTTGACCAGCCACGGGATGGGCTGCTGGTATCGATCGCCGGAAGCCCCATGGCCGAAACACACCAGCGGCGCCCCGGCTTCACCATCGGGACGACTCCAGAGGACCGCGGTTACTGGTCGCCCAGCACAATCAAGGGTCAGCTCTCGCACCCGGAGGCCATCGTGGATCTGATCATCGATGAAGGTCATGTCTTTGGTTTACCCGACGCGCGCTGACGGCGTTGTATTGGTGGGTGAACTTCCTCTGGGTCTGGACGCTGTCGCGTTATGTGATCGTGTCACTTCGCTCCCCTGACGCTGCCTGTTCTATGTTGGACCTAACGTCGCACACCGACCAGCGGCGGCGAAACGGAGCGTCCCATGAGCACGAACGACTCAACCACCGTCATCCGGGGTGGCACGGTGATCGACGGCTCCGGAACGCCCGGCATCAGCGCGGATGTACTGGTCTCAGGCGGCAAGATCATCGAGATCGGCCACAACCTTGTTGGTGACCGGGTGCTCGACGCAACTGGCTGTGTGGTTGCACCTGGTTTCATCGACATCCACACCCACTACGACGCGCAGATCTTCTGGGACCCAGCGTTGACACCTTCCTGCTTCCACGGTGTCACGACAGTGGTGGGCGGCAATTGTGGTTTTTCGATCGCCCCGGTGCGCCCCGGCGACCGGGAACTGATGGCGAACACGATGGAGAAGGTCGAAGACATGGACCCGGCCACCCTGCTAGAAGGTGTGCCGTGGGACTTTGAGAGTTTTCCCGAGTATCTCGATTCGGTCGAGCAACACGGCAGCCTGCTGAACTTCAGCGCCTATGTCGGCCACACCGCAGTGCGGCTGTACGCGATGGGCGACGACGCGGTCGGGCGGGCCGCGACCGCCGACGAGATCGAGTCGATGGCCGTCATCGTGCGAGAAGCAATGGAAGCTGGCGCTGTCGGTTTCGCAACCAGCTTTGCGATCACCCATATCGGCGCCGACGGCAGCCCCATCCCGAGCCGGTGGGCCGACCGGGCCGAGATCGAAGCACTCTTCACTGCAGTCGCCGATACCGGGCGAGGCATCATTGGCGTGAACGGCGGCGACAACCTGTCGTTGCGAGAGAACTATCCACTGCAGAAACAGATCGGTATTCCGTTCACCTACACCGCAGTGTTGACCAACCCCAAAGGCGGTCACCTCAAGGCGCTCGAAATCAATCGCCGAGGATGGGAAGACGGCGCCGAGGTGTGGCCACAAGTGACCTGTCGACCACTGAGCTTTTCGATGACCATGGTGGAACCATTCACCTTGAACACCAACCCGGTTTTTGCTGAGTTGGCGGCGGGCACGATCGAGGAACGCCGGGCCGCTTATGCCGACTCCGGGTGGCGAGACCGGGCACGCGAAGCGTGGAAGGCACCCCGCATGCTTGTGCCCCGATGGGACACGATGGAGGTCATGATGTCGGCCGCCAACGCCGATCTGGTCGGGGCCCGGATTACCGACCTCGCCGAGTCCACGGGGTCCGATCCGTTCGACACGCTCATGGAACTCACACTCGCCGAGGATGACTTGATGTTGCGTATCAAGGTGGTGCTGGCCAACGACGACGTCGACGGCATCGCGATACTGCTGCAAGACGAACGGACCACACTTGGTCTCTCCGATGCCGGTGCTCATGTCGGGCAGCTGTGTGATGCCCCACAAGCGACGGACCTGCTGGGCAATTGGGTACGCGACCGCAATGTGATGCCGATGGAAACAGCGATCCGCAAACTCAGCGGCCAACAAGCTGATCTGTTCGGATTTGTCGACCGTGGTTATCTACGGCCTGGGTATTGGGCTGACATCACGGTCTTCGACCCGGAAACGATCGATCCAGGACCGGTGCGACGGGTGCGAGACTTCCCGGCAAACGCCGAGCGGCTGACCGCTGATGCGCCGACTGGGATACGCCACGTGCTCGTGAATGGCCAGCCGATTCAGGTCGATGGCGAGATCGTCACCGATGCGGTCAATGCCCGCCCTGGCCAACTGTTGCGGTCAACCCCACGGGTTGCGACATCTGCTAACTAAGCACGGAGTGACGGAGCCCGACAGGGCCAACTTCGCCGGTGGTAGTACCTTGGCCCGATGGGCATACCCATCAGCCACACCACGCTGCACGGGCACGATGTCACGAATCGGTTATCGAAGGCCGATCCTGGTGAGCCGACGCTTCTCCTCATTCATGGGATGGCGGGCAACTCCCGCACGTGGAAAGACGTGATGCCCACGCTTGCCGAAGACTTCACCGTGCTGGCGCCCGATCTGATCGGGACGGCGAATCAGCCAAACCAATGGGTGACTACTCGCTCGGCGCCGTCGCGAGCGGGCTACGAGACTTGCTTGCGGTACTGGAGATCGAGTCGGTCACAGTGATCGGTCATTCCCTGGGCGGCGGCGTGGCCATGCAGTTGGCGTACCAACATCCGGAGCTCGTGGATCGTCTGGTGTTGATTGGCAGCGGCGGACTGGGGCGTGAGGTCAGCTGGTTGCTCCGTTTGCTCACCCTGCCAGGGGCCGAATACCTGATGCCGTTGTTCTTCCACGGTTTCGTTCGTGATCGCGGCAACGAGTTGGGCAAGGCACTACACAAACGAGGGTGGGGTGTGCCTCACGTTGGTGAGATGTGGCGGGCCTACGAATCACTCGGTCAGGCCGAGAACCGTCAGGCGTTCGTGCGCACGCTGCGCTCGGTGATCGATCCCGGCGGTCAAACGGTCAACGCCACCGACCGGCTCTATCTCGCCGCAGCGATGCCGACCATGATCGTATGGGGTGAGAACGACGGCATCATCCCTGTCGAGCACGCGCACGCCGCCCACGATGCCATCCCACATAGTCGGCTGGAGATACTCGAAGGCTGTGGCCACTTTCCTCATGTGCAGGAACCTGCCCACCTTGTCGAAGTGATCCGCGATTTTGTGAAAACCACCGAGCCGCTTCCGGGCGGTATGCGCCCGTTCCGCGACGCGCTGCTCGAAGCCTGAGTCGGGTGCTCACTTCCCTGGGCGTGAGTGCCATGATGGGAAGATGACCGCGACACCATTACGCCTGGGCGTACATCTTGGCCAACAGAACGCAACGATGGGCGAGCTGATCGATTTGTGGACCCGACTCGACGACATCGTCGACTGGATCTCACTGTGGGACCATCTGTACGAGGCGCCGCCAGCAGGTGGTACAACACCCCATTATGAAGCGGTGGCCACATTAGGGGCGCTGGCCTCGGTCACCTCGAAGGCTCGGCTCGGTTGCTTGGTGTTCTGTGTGCCGTATCGGAACCCGGCACTGTTAGCGAAGTCGATCATCGCTATTGACCACATCGCCGAGGGCCGCTTCGAACCTGGTTTCGGTGCCGGCTGGCACCAGCCCGAATTCGTGGCGCACGGTTATGACTTCGACCCGCTCGGCACTCGGTTCGACATGCTCGAAGAAGGACTCCAGATCATCAGCGGCATGCTCTCGGCCGATGCCACAACAACATTCACCGGCGAGCACTACCGGGTCGACGAGGTAACCGCCGTACCCGGGCCCTTCGGCGGGTCGGTTCGTCTGTGGGCTGGTGGAACGGGTCCAAAGCGAACACCAGCGATTGCTGCCAAGTACTGCTCAGGATGGAACGTGCCCTACGTTTCGCCGGAACGCTATCGGGAGCTCAATGACCGAATCGACCAGGCCTGCGAAGACATCGGACGCGACCCGGCAACACTCGAACGGTCGATCAATCTGGCATTCCACATCGGCGCTACCACCGACGCAGCAGAAGTCGAGTTGCGCAAGATCCAGGACCAGTGGGGACCCGATGCCGAGCGCATCACGGCAGGTGCCCTTACCGGCACCGCAGATCGTGCGGTCGAACGTATCGCCGAGTACCGCGCTGCTGGCGCAGACATGGTCAACATTGCACTCCGCCTTCCGGTCGATGAGTCAGCGCTCGAGACATACCTCACCGAAGTCATCCCCGCAGCTCGCCGACTGTGAGAGCTGAACCGGTCCCGACCTGAGGGGTCTGTCTCCTGGGGACGAAGGCACCCGTCATCGAGCACTAGTCTTCGAAACAACAAGTGTCGGCGAGAGGGGCCCGTGAACTGATGCGGTCCCAGATGAGCCACAACCGACGCAGCGCGATGTGGCGGTGGATGACCCAGCCATGGCGATCGGTCGGACTGGCGATCGCGTTGATCGCGTCGTTCGCCGTACCTTCGCTGATGGCAGCGACCGGCGACCTGCTCCGAGAATCTGCCGCCGAGACGATCACTCAGCAACTCGTGGCCGAGAGCGTCGACGAACTCGGCATGACGGTCATCGCGTCCGGCACGCCCACGGAGCAGAAACTCAACGGCATCGATGCCGCCTTGGGAGGTCGCATCGACGACGTTCCGCTGCTCGGCCAACCGATTCGGACCGTGTTCGTGCGGCAGGTCGGTCTCAAAGGTCACGCTGCAAACGACGGCACCGCGGCACTCGTCGGATCGAACGGCATGTTATTCCAACGCGCTGGTGCCATCGATTCGCTTCAGGTGATCGCTGGCGACACGGACACCGAAGGGTTATGGATCTCTGAACGCGTGGCCGAGCAATTCGGGCTCCGTGTCGGCGACGATGTGACCGTCGTAGCGAGCGGCCGAGTCCCGATTGCAGGTATCTACCCAAACCTGTGGGAAGGCGAACGCGACCTATATTGGGACACCGTGCCTCCGACCCTCGTGCCGCGTTATGTCAACGCGTTTGCCGGCCCGTCCCTCGAGTTGCACGTCGTATCCAAATCGGTCATGCACAAGTTCGGCTTGCCCGGTGAGGTGCGATGGGACGCACCTCTCGATCTCAATCCCGACTCGTACAAGTCGCTGGTAGGCCTCGCCTACCTCTACCGAGACATCGAACGGTCCTACACCCAATCACCTGAACTCTCCCAGGCAATCGAGGCATTCAGCGGGGCGGGCGCCACCGCTCCGACACTGCAAACAGGACTCTTCGATCTCGAACGCCAGGCCGATCAGATCGTGGCCGAACTCGAACAACCCGTCCAGACAACCTCGGTCGCTGGCATCGTCATCGGGCTACCTACCGCTGCGGCCCAAAAGTGGCGAGCTGAGTCTTTTTTAGAGGCCGCTGCATCTAAAACGGCGATGCTGTCGTGTCGGTTGAATCGTTGTATCGATCCGACCGACACGACAGTGGTGCCTGATCTGTTGTTGTTGGGAT
>ENA-OWPI01004018-OWPI01004018.1-marine-metagenome-genome-assembly--contig:-NODE-4018-length-12023-cov-52.771723_pt1 | contig 12023 bp, 10 predicted proteins | sample MGYA00238138_ERZ651775 | MGnify/ENA primary metagenome ERZ651775 (study PRJEB26906, sample SAMN06265043) | marine metagenome | isolation source: Helgoland LTER site | place: Germany:Helgoland, sampling...
CCAAGATTTGCAGGCCCTTCAACATTTGCAAGACTACCAGAGTTAAGGGATGTGGAAAGTTGTGATGTTGCAATTGTAGGAGTGCCATTTGATGCAGGTACAAGTTATAGACCAGGTGCAAGATTTGGTCCTCAAAGTATTCGACAAGCTTCAAGACATTTAAGAACTAACTATCATCCAAGTTATGATGTAGAGCCCTTCAAAGTTCAACAAGTCGCAGATGCTGGGGATATTACCTGTAATCCATTTAGTATTGATGAAGCAATAAAACAAATCGAAGCTGGAGCAACCGATCTGTTAAATAAAGTGGGTGGTATAATCAGTTTAGGTGGTGACCACACCATCGCTGTCCCACTTCTTAGAGCAATTAATAAAAAATGTAATGGACCAGTTGCTCTAGTTCATTTCGATGCTCATTTAGATACGTGGGATACTTATTTTGGTGCACCTTATACACATGGAACTCCATTTAGAAGAGCTAGAGAAGAAGGTTTATTTTTAGATGATGCTTCAATGCATGTTGGTATTAGAGGTCCACTTTATAGCAGAGATGATATTAAAAATGATGAAAGTTTTGGGTTTAAAATAATTCACTGTGATGAATTTCAAACAGAGGGAACGGATAAAATTGCAGAAAGAATTAAAAAAAGAGTTGGTGACAATCCTTTATATTTATCAATCGATATTGATGTACTTGATCCTGCTTTTGCGCCAGGTACAGGGACACCAGAGATTGCAGGTATGACCACAAGAGAAATGGTAAATGTCTTAAGAGGACTTTCAGGATTAAATTTAGTTTCTGCTGATGTTGTTGAAGTTTCACCTGCATACGACCATGCTGAAGTAACCTCTTTAGCTGCAGCTACAATTGTTTACGAGCTTACAAATCTATTTGCAAAATCATAAAGAAAGGATAGTTATAAGAAATGTTAGATAAAAAAAATTTTTACATTAATGGTCAATGGGTTGCTCCAAAAAAACCTAATGATTATAAAGTTATAGATCCATCAACAGAAGAAGAGTGTGCAGTAATATCTTTAGGTGGAGCTGAAGATGTTAATGATGCCGTAGGTGCTGCAAAAAAAGCATTTGAGACTTGGGCATTTTCATCAAAAGAAGAAAGACTAGAATATTTAGAAGCTTTATATGCTATTTATAAAAAAAGATGGGCAGACATGGCTCAAGCAATTTCACTTGAAATGGGAGCGCCAATTGATTTTTCAACTCAACTTCAAGCAGGCACAGGGGCAAGCCACATCAAATCTTATATTAAAGTTTTAAAAGAATATACGTTTGAAGAAATATTAGGGGATCATGCTCCAAATAATAAAATTTTACATGAACCAAAAGGTGTTTGTGCATTAATCACTCCTTGGAATTGGCCAATGAACCAAGTTTGTCTTAAAGTAATTCCAGCTATAGCAACTGGTTGTACTATGGTGCTTAAGCCATCTGAAATTGCTCCTTTATCTTCTATGATATTAGCTGAGATGATTGATGAAATAAAATTACCAAAAGGTGTTTTTAATTTAGTTAATGGAGATGGAGCTGTGACAGGTGATGCTTTAACTAGTCATCCAGATGTTAACATGGTTTCATTTACAGGATCTACAAGAGCAGGTGCTTTAATTTCTGAAAATGCAGCAAAAGACTTTAAAAGAGTTAGTTTAGAGCTTGGAGGAAAAGGCGCAAACATTATATTTAAAGATGCTGATGCTGAAGCTGTTGAAAGAGGAGCGCTTAGATGTTTTAGAAATACAGGACAATCTTGTAATGCTCCAACAAGAATGTTGGTAGAAAAATCAATGTATGATGAAGCGGTTGAAAGAGTTAAGAATTTTGCAAATTCTATGAAAGTGGATGTGGCAACAAAAGAGGGTGATCATATAGGTCCAGTAGTTTCAAAAACTCAGTTTGATAAAATTCAATCATTAATTCAAGTTGGAATTGATGAAGGTGCAAAATTAGTAGCAGGTGGAACCGGAAAACCTGATGGATTAGACAAAGGTTACTTTGTAAAACCAACAGCTTTTGCAGATGTGAATAATCAAATGCAAATTGCAAGAACAGAAATTTTTGGTCCAGTGTTATCAATTATACCTTTTGAGACAGAGGAAGAAGCGATTGCAATTGCCAATGATACACCTTATGGACTTTTAAATTTCATTCAAACTCAAGATCAAGAAAAAGCTAACAGAGTTGCAAGAAAACTTAGATCTGGAATGGTTGATATTAATGGTGCTGGTTTGGCACCTGATGCACCATTTGGTGGATATAAACATTCTGGTATTGGTCGTGAAGCTGGTAAGTTAGGGCTTGAAGAGTATCTTGAGGTTAAAGCGGTAAGTGGCTGGAACGATTAATTAGTAATAGAATTTTTTTTAATTCCATCTAATAAATTTAAACATTTTTTTAGTTCATCTAAAACAATGAACTCATCAATTTTATGAGCTTGCTCAATTGAGCCAGGACCACAAACAACAGTACTAATTCCTATTTCTTGAAACAAACCTGCTTCAGTTCCAAATGAAACTACTTGTCTAGAATTGTCACCAGTTAAACTTGAGATTAATTCACAAGCATCTGATTTATCTTCTCTATCAAAGCCAACTATTTCACCAATGATATCCTTTTCAATCGAAGCATGTGGAAAAATTTTTTTCATATCAGGAAGCAATACTTCATTTGCGTACTTATCAATTTCTTGATTTAAAAATACTCCATCTTCTTTAACTACTGGTCTTGTTTCCCAATTTACATGACACTTGTCTGCAATTACATTATGAGCGATACCGCCAAAGACACCTCCAATAGAAAGAGTAGAGTGAGGAGGGTCAAAAATAGAGTCTTTTGGTGCTCTTTCTTTAAGTTTTTCTCTTAATTCAATTAATTTATTTACATATCTTGATGCATACTCAACAGCACTGACACCTTTGTGTGGAGCCGAACTATGTCCTGCTAATCCTTTGAAATAAGTTGTGTATTCATAACATCCTTTATGAGCATCGATAATTTTCATATTAGTTGGTTCCCCAATAATACAAATACCATCTTTGATATCTCTTTTTTTTAATTCCTCTATTAATATAGGAGCTCCTTGACACGCTGTTTCCTCATCAAAAGTAAAAGAAAAATGTATATCTCTATCTAAATTTGATTTTGAAAAAGTAGGTGCGTAAGCTAAAGCACAAGCAATAAATCCTTTCATATCACATGATCCTCTACCATATAACTTGTCTCCTTTTACAGTTGCAGTGAAAGGATCTGAACTCCAACCTTTTGAAACTGGAACAACATCAGTATGACCAGATAAAATTATTGGTTTTTTAGTATTTGAATTTTTAGCTTTTAATGTTGCAAATAGATTTACTCTTTTTTTTTCATCATCAAATGTTCGAAATGATGTAGCTCCAAGTTTTTTTAAGATATCATCACAATAATCAATTAATGAGCTATTATCTTCTCCTGAAATAGTTTTAAAACCTATTAGGTCTGTTAGGATTTTAACTGAATTATCGAATAATTGTTCTGAATTATTTGCTGTATTCATTTTTAAGTTCTACTATATATTAATTATATGAAAGAACAAATTACCTTTGATGACTTTGATAAAGTTGATATTCGTGTTGGAACAGTCATTTCAGTTAGGAAAAATGAGAAAGCAAGAAAACCATCTTTAGTTGTTGAAGTTGATTTTGGGGAAGAAATAGGAATTAAGCAATCATCGGCTCAAATTACTCATTACTATAATGAGGAAAATCTTAAGGGAAAACAAGTTATTGGAGTATGTAATTTTGCTGAAAAAAATATTGCGGGCGTGGTGTCGCAAGTACTTATATTGGGATCGATTGATAAAGAAGGTAAAGTAATTTTAGTCCATCCATCGCAAAAATCTGAGAATGGTTTACCAATCGCTTAATAAATGCATCCAGAAATTTTATCTATAACCTTATTCGGAATTGTAGCTGCCTTCACTCCAGGGCCAAATAATTTTGTTGCATTTTATTCTGGTTTCAATTTTGGGATCAAAAGAACACTTCCACATATATTTGGTGTTACCTTTGGTTTCCCATTTCTTTTACTTTGTGTAGCTTTAGGATTAATTAATATCTTTAAACTTTATCCGTTAATCCAAGTGGTATTAAAATATTTAGGAACAATATTTTTGATTTATTTAGCGTATAAAATTTCTTTTTCAGGCTCAGAAAATCAAGAAAACAAAAATAAAAATCCTGTAAAATTTATAGAGACATTTGTTTTTCAATTTTTAAACCCCAAAGCTGTAATTGCCTCAATAATTGTAGTCTCCACATACATAGCTCCAGGAGAAAATTTTATAAATTACACGACTCAAATTATTATCTTAGCTTTCCTAGTTTCCGTCACTAGCATTACACTTTGGACCTTTTTAGGCAAATTTCTTAGGAAATTTGCGACAAATGATAAATTTATTAATTATTTTAATTATGCTATGTCACTGCTTCTCTTATTAAGCATAATAACTTTTTATTTATAATATGACGCCAGGAAAAAAAAATTCTTATAACTCTCTCAAAATAATTTCAATCGATAATAAAGAATATAAATACTATTCTTTAAAAGAAGCAGAAAAAAATGGTTTAGAGGGCATTTCTAATCTTCCAAAATCTCTCAAAGTTCTTTTGGAAAATCTTTTAAGATACGAAGATGATCTTTCAGTTAATAAAAATCAAATCGACTCTATTAAAGAATGGTTAAAGTCTAAAAAATCAAATACAGAAATTGCATATAGACCAGCAAGAGTTTTACTTCAAGATTATACAGGTATTCCAGCGGTAGCAGATTTAGCTGCTATGAGAGAAGCTGTAAAAGATAAAAATAAAGATCCAAATACTATCAACCCATTGTCAGCTGTAGATCTTGTAATTGATCACTCGGTTCAAGTTGATCAATCAGCAAAATCAGATTCATTTGAAAAAAATGTTGATATAGAATTTGAAAGAAACGGAGAAAGATATTCTTTTTTAAAATGGGGACAACAAGCTTTTAATAATTTTAGAATAGTTCCACCAGGAACTGGAATTTGTCATCAAGTAAATTTAGAGTATTTATCAAAAGTAGTTTGGTCAGAAGAATTTGAAGGAAATAAATATTTATTTCCAGATACTTTGGTAGGTACAGATAGTCATACCACAATGGTGAATGGATTATCAGTATTAGGTTGGGGTGTTGGAGGAATTGAAGCTGAAGCAGGAATGTTAGGACAACCCATTTCAATGCTAATACCTGAAGTAATAGGTTTTGAAGTTACAAATAAAATGCCAGAAGGAACAACTGCAACAGATTTAGTTTTAACTGTAGTTAAAATGTTAAGAGACAAGGGCGTAGTTGGAAAATTTGTTGAATTTTATGGCGAAGGTCTAAAAAACTTAACTCTTGCTGATAGAGCAACTATTGCAAACATGGCTCCAGAGTATGGTGCAACATGTGGATTTTTTCCAATAGATGATGAAACATTAAAATATTTAAAATTTTCTGGAAGAGATCAAAAGACAGTTAATATTGTTGAACAATATGCAAAAGATCAAGGTTTGTGGGCAAGTGATAACATAGAATTTACAGACACTATCTCACTAGATATGTCTACTGTGGTGCCAACAATTTCTGGACCTAAAAGACCACAAGATAAAGTTTTACTTACAGATGCATCCACTTCATTTAAAAAAGTTTTAGAAGATGCAACAAATAAAAAAGATCATTCTGTTTCAAAAGTATCAAATACTGAATATGAAATTAAAGATGGTTCAATTTTAATTGCAGCAATTACTTCTTGCACTAACACTTCAAATCCAAATGTTTTAATTGGAGCTGGATTGCTTGCTAAAAAAGCTGTTGAATTAGGATTAGAAGTTAAACCCTGGGTTAAAACCTCTTTAGCACCAGGCTCTCAAGTAGTAACTGATTACTTAGCAAAGGCAGGATTAAATACTTATCTTGATAAACTTGGATTTAATTTAGTAGGTTATGGTTGCACTACTTGTATTGGAAATTCTGGTCCATTGCCTGAAAATATAGTTGAAGCTATCCAAAAAGAAAATATTTATGCAGTTTCTGTTTTATCTGGGAATAGAAACTTTGAGGGAAGAATTTCTCCTCATATAAAAGCAAATTATTTAGCATCTCCTCCATTAGTTGTTGCTTATGCATTAGCTGGTCACATGGAAGTAGATTTATATAAAGATGCTCTTGGTAAAGATAAAGATGGAAATGAAATTTATTTAAAAGATATTTGGCCATCAAATAAAGAAATTGAAGATACTCTGAAGCAATCTTTAAATGCTGAAATGTTTATTAAAAGATATTCAAATGTTTCAGAGGGACCAAGTCAATGGCAAAAAATTAAAACAGAAGAAAGTAGTATTTACAATTGGGATGAAGGATCAACTTATGTAAAAAAACCTCCTTTCTTCGATAATTTATCAGATGAACCAGAGGGATTTAAAGAAATTAAAGATGCAAGACCTTTATTAATTTTAGGGGATATGGTTACAACTGATCATATTTCACCAGCAGGAAATATCCAAAAAGAAAGTCCAACTGGTGAATATTTTATGCAACATCAAATTCTGCCAAAAGATTATAACTCTTATGGATCAAGAAGAGGAAATCATGAAGTAATGATGAGAGGAACATTTGCAAATATTAGAATTAGAAATGAAATGGCACCTGGAACCGAAGGTGGCTTTACAAAAATTTATCCAGAAGAAAAAGTAATGCCTGTTTATGATGCCGTTGTTGAGTATAAAAAAAGAGGAACTGATTTAGTTGTTATAGGTGGTAAAGAATATGGAACTGGTTCATCAAGAGATTGGGCTGCGAAAGGAACAAAATTATTAGGTGTTAAAGCAGTTATTGCTGAAAGTTTTGAGCGTATTCATAGATCCAATTTAATAGGGATGGGAATTTTACCATTACAATTTACAAACGATGTAAATAGAAAAAACTTAAATCTTATTGGTTCAGAATTAATAAGTGTTTTAGATGTTGAAAAAGGAATTAATCCATCAGATGAAGTGACTCTAGAGATCAAATACGCCTCAGGAGATATCAAAAAAGTTAAAACTTTATGCAGAATTGATACTAAAAATGAATTAGAATACTATAAAAATGGAGGCATACTCCAATATGTTTTAAGGAATATGATTTAGTTATGGAAGAGGATATTTCAATTATAAATAGCAACACAAGGCAAGAGAAAGTAAGAAACTTTTTTGTTAATAATAAAAATAAAATTATCTCAACGATAATAATTTTGGTTATTATTTTAGTTGGTGCATACAGTTTTGACAGCTACAAAACGAATAAGAAAAAAGAAATCTCAAATAAATTTAATTCAACTACTTTATCTCATTCAGACAATACTAAAGACTTAACAATTCAAAATTTAGTAGAAATTATTAACGAACAAGACCCAACGTATTCACCTTTATCTCTTTATTTTATTATCGATAACAAGTTAATTTCTAATCAAAGTGAAATAAATAGTTATTTTGATATTTTAATTGAAAAGACTTCGCTCGATGAGGAAATTAAAAACTTAGTTATCTATAAAAAAGCATTATTTAATGCAGATCAAGCTCAAGAAAGTGATCTATTAAATATTTTAAATCCATTGATTAATTCTAAAAGTGTATGGAAATCACATGCTTTATATTTAATGGCTGAGTATTTCTATTCCAAAGATCAAAAACAAAAATCAAAAGAATTTTTCAATCAAATTGCTAATTTAGAAGACGCTAATCCTGATATAAAACTTCAAGCACAGAAAAGATTGAATAGAGATTTGAGTGATTAGATTAACTTTTTTAATTTTTATTTTATTTTTTTTATCCAATTGTTCTTTTAGTGAGAAATCGCGTATTTGGAACGATAAAGAAGAAAAAATTGAAAATCAAAATATAAAGAAACTATTCGCCAAAGAAGAAAAGAATATTACTGAATTTAACCCTGATCTAAAATTAGATTTATCTAAACTTAAATTTAATAATAGCACCTTAGATAATCAAAATAATTTTGGTGCTCAAATTTATGAAAACTTAAATAAAAAAACTATTTCCTATAAGTTTTCTAAAATTGAAGATCCTAGTAATTTAAATTATAAACCATTGTTTTTAAGTGACGGACTAATATTTTTTGATAAAAAAGGGGCAATCACTAGATATAATAATAGTGGTAAAGTTATTTGGAAAAAAAACCATTATTCAAAGTCAGAAAAAAAGTTAAGACCTAAATTATTCTTTGCATTAGACGGTGAAAATTTATTAGTAGCAGATAGTATTGCAAAATATTATTCTATTAATATAAAATCTGGAGAGCTTAATTGGTTAAAAAATGGAGCTTATTCTTTTAATTCTGAAATAAAGAAAGATAACGATAAGTTTTTTGTTGTAGATTATAAAAATACTCTTAGAGCTTTTAGTATAGAGGACGGATCAGAGGTATGGAATTTTCAAACTGAAGACTCTTTTGCAATGTCAGATACAAAAAACTCTCTTATCATCATTGGAGATTTAGTTGTTTTTAGCAATTCTATAGGAGATGTTACTGCAGTTGATATTGAATCTGGTTTGATTACATGGCAACTTCCAACTCAAAGTAGCAATAACATCAATGAGTCTTATAATTTTAAAACTTCTAAATTAGTTTCTGATAATAAATCTATTTATTTTTCAAATAATAAAGGTGAATTTTATTCTATAGATATAAAAACAGGAGTTACAAATTGGATTAAAGACATAAACTCTAACATAATGCCCTCAATTATTGGTAATCTGATTTTTACAGTATCTAACGAAGGCTACCTATATGTTTTAGAAAAAAATAATGGAAATATTATTCGTGTAACAAATCTATATAATAATTATAAAGAAAAAAAACGACCAAATATCAAACCAATTGGTTTTACTATAGGTAAAACAAACCTCTACTTAACAAACAACGATGGCAAAATGATTGTGGCAGATTTAGTTACTGGAAGAACCACTAATGTTGTTAAAGTTTCAAATAGTGTGATGTCTAAACCATTTATTTTTAATAAAAACTTATTTGTAATTAAAAATGGCTCTGTTGTTCAATACAATTAAGAATGTTTCTAAAATTTTTAGATAAAATTGGAAGAAAAAAAGTAGTTCTAGATAGAGGACCTTCTCATCCCAGATTTCATGAGTCTAAACCATGGATGAATAGATATTATGTTTTGTTTAGATATAGACCTAAATGGTTTCCATTTAATATATTGATACATGAAATGTTAGCAGATGATCATGGCGAAGGTGTTCATAATCATTTATGTCCTTATATTACTATTATTTTAAGAGGAGGTTATTGGGAAACCACTAAAAAAGGGAAGTTTTGGAGAAGACCAGGTTATATTGGATTTCGTTCTGCAAATGCTCATCATAGAGTAGATTTAAAACAAGGTACAAAGCCAATGACAATTTTTATACCAGGCCCATTTGGATTAAGAAAAGGATCAAGATCTGAATATGGTATAGATTTTAAAACAAAAAAATGAATTTAAATAAATTATTTATAAATTATTGTAAGAAAAATAATTTAGAAATAAACTCTAATCAATTAGATTTAATTGAGAAACTAAATCAGTTTTATAATCTTAATTTTAATAAATCATTTTTAAAAAAAATATTTTCTAAAAATAATTCAAAACTTGGATTTTATCTACAAGGGGATGTAGGGGTAGGTAAAACAATGATTTTAAACTTTTTCTATGAAAATTTTAAATTTAACAAACATAGAATTCATTTTAATGAATTTATGATTAGTTTTCATGATTTTGTTTTTAAAAATAAAGAAAATAAAAAAGAAAATATTATTGATGCATTTGTAAAAAAATTAAAAAAAAAATATGAATTAATATATTTTGATGAGTTTCAGGTAACCAATATCGTTGATGCAATGATTTTGGGAAGTCTTTTTAAAAAAATATTTGATGAAAATATAAAAGTTTTGTTTTCTTCAAATATTATGATTAATGATCTTTATAAAGACGGGTTACAAAGAGATCAATTTGTACCATTCATAAAAATTATTAAAAAAATGTGTTTTGAAGAAAACCTTAAAATCAAAGAAGATTATCGAAAATCTAATAAAAATAATAATGAACGCTATTTTTTTCCTCTAAATGAAAAAACTAATTTTATAATTAATAAATCTTTTAGATTACTAACAAAAAATAAGGTTAAAAATGAAATTTCTTTATCAATCAAAGGAAGAAAGTTTATTATTAAAAATTTTTATGAAGGAATTGCTAGATTTGATTTTAAAGATTTGTGCAATAAGAATATTGGTGCAGAAGATTATTTAAAAATTTCACAAAAATGCAATTTTATAATAATTGAAAATATACCGAATTTTAATGATAGTAACTCAAATCAACAAAACCGATTTATAACTCTTATTGATATTATTTATGAAAATAAGATAAAACTTTTAGTAAGCAGTGAAAAAAGTTTATCAAATTTGAGCTCTTCAAATAGGTTGGCGGAACCTTTCAAAAGAACACTAAGTCGATTGCATGAATTAACTTCTAAAAAAAATTAATTCTTTTTTTTCAATGTTTGGAATGCTTCCAGAGCAGAAGCTCGAGCTTTTTCATGGATCACAATTGGCTGAGGGTAATCTTTGCCAATTATAGTTTTAATTGCTTGTTGATATTTTAATTCCATTTCCCACGGTTTATGAATAAATTTACTTGGCACTTTATCTAATTCAGGAACCCATTTTTTTACATATAAACCCTCTTTATCAAACTTTTCACCCTGTAAAATAGGGTTAAAAATTCTAAAGTAGGGTGCTGCATCTGCTCCGCAGCCAGCAACCCACTGCCACTGCGCAACATTATTAGCCTTATTAAAATCTAATAAACAATTTCTAAAATGTTTTTCACCTTCGGTCCAATTGATCCTTAAATGTTTAACAAGAAAAGATCCAACTACCATTCGAACTCTATTATGCATCCAGCCTGTTTCATATAACTCTCTCATACCAGCATCAACTATTGGATAACCTGTCATTCCTGTTTTCCACGCTTTAAGATATTTTTCATTTTTAACCCAAGGAAATTTATCAAAATCTTTTCTGTAATTTCCTTTCAAAAATTCTGGAAAATAATTAATCAAACTATGTGAAAACTCTCTCCATCCAAGTTCATTAATATATTTTCTATACCCAATTCCTTTAGATTTTATTCCATGACATTTTTTCCAAATATTTGCCACGTGAATTTGACCATGTTTTATATATGGTGAAAGTTTTGATGTTCCTTCAACAGATGGTATATCTCTTGTGGTTCCATAGTCTTTAATCTTACTTTCTATTAATTCATTTAGAATTTTTTTAGAATCATTCTCAGATATTTTCCAGTATTTATCAAATTTTTTATACCAATCTTTTTGAGGCAAAATATTTTTTGGTTCAATATAGTTTTTAAAAAAAGTTTTTTCTTTAGTCTTTTTTTTAACAATATAGTTTTTTGAAGGAGGCTGACTTAAATATTTTTGTTCAGCAGTTCTCCAAAAAGGGGTAAAAACTTTAAAAGGTGTTCCATCATTTTTAGTTACATCTTGAAATTCATTTAAAATATTTCCTTTAAAGTATTTAAAATTGATTTCATTTTTTAAAAAGATGTCTCTAATTTTTTTTCCAGTATTAATTACATCTGGCTCATAAACTTTATTCCAATATATAGAAAGATTGTCTTTCTTCTTAATTTTTGAAAAAATATCTAATTCATCACCTTTTACTATCTGAAGATTAATATTGTATTTAGATAAGTCTTTTTTAAAAGCTTCTAATGATTTCGAAACCCACCATTTTTGGGCTTCTGTTTGATTATCAAAATTTTTATTATTATAGATAAATAAGGCAATTACACTTTCATGATTTTGTGTTGCAAAAGATAAAGCAGGATTATCTTCTAATCTAAAATCATCTCTTATCCAAAAAATTCCTGTATCCGACATCTA
>ENA-OWPI01004019-OWPI01004019.1-marine-metagenome-genome-assembly--contig:-NODE-4019-length-12023-cov-7.376528_pt1 | contig 12023 bp, 8 predicted proteins | sample MGYA00238138_ERZ651775 | MGnify/ENA primary metagenome ERZ651775 (study PRJEB26906, sample SAMN06265043) | marine metagenome | isolation source: Helgoland LTER site | place: Germany:Helgoland, sampling...
GAAGTTTTAGATGCAATTTTATAAAGATCAATTAAACGACTAGTGTCAACTAATTTTGAAGCCTCCAAAAACTCATTTACATTATTGAAGTTTTTTACTCTATTATTTTTTGATTTATTCTTCTCATCTTCAATCAGATCATTTTTTTTGAAATACTTTTCCAATAAATCTTTTTTCGCTCCCAACATGTCCATTACAATATCATCCTCTATTTTCATGTCACGAGAAATTTGAAATAGAAGTCCAAGCTCATTTACGTCTATTTCATCATCTGAACAAATAATACCATAAAGTTTTTGTAGGATAGTTAACTTTTGAAATTCATCAAAATCATCTAGAATAGTATCATACTCATCAGTTGTCAAATTCCCCACTCTGTCTAATATAGACTCTAGTTCATCTTTGCTAGATATACCACAATTGATAAGGTATTTTTTTAAATACTCTTTTTCCTCTTGTTTTTCGACACCGTCCGCATCAATCATCTGTTTCATCAAAATCAGAGTAATAATTATTTCATCACGTTGATCAGTCGAAAGCTTTGATAAAAACTTTTTCTTTTTGTTAAAGTTGAATAATCCCATAGTTAAATTTTAATGATGTTAAAATTTATTAAATAGCGATACCGTCACGTTAAACCATTCATTCATATAGTTTATCATAATTAGCAACTACATAAATATAAGTTTCATTTTCAGATATTCCAAATCCAACAAACTCACACTTTTCACATACAACCTGTTTGAATGTTTCCTCCTCATCATATTCGACTACCCATCCTATTGATGCATCTAAAAAATAATCTTCAATTCGTACATTTTCTCTTTTTTTGTAATAATAAATTAACTCCCCTTTATCATTGTCACTAAATTCTAATATTCCATCATTTCCTTTAACTAAATGATTTGCCCATTCTTGAGCTGAAACTGACAATAAGCTGTCATATTTCAATTCATTTAAATCATAAAAGGATCTAATGTTATTTTGAAAGTTCAAAGCACCATCGTAGTAGGTTTGTGAAAATGAGATGATTGGGGTTAAAATCGTAATTAAAATAAGTTTTTTCATAATAGATAATTTAAATTTTATCTATTATCCAATTACTCTCGTATTTACTTTGTAATTTTTGATTTATTGATTACTTGATTACGAGAATCAATGATTAGAGGTAGTAATAATCCAACCTCTGAAATACTTTCCATCAGTTCCTCAATAGAGGATAGGGTATAGATTTCTTTGTTCTTAGGGTGATTTTAGCGAGGATTTAAGACATATAAGTCTGTCTGGTAATAAAGTTAAATCTAAACGCAATAGAGTCGTTCCTGTACCCAGATTAAGGCTTGTAAAATCAGACAATAATCTAAACATCTTTACAGGAAGAATACAGCCTTATAATAGAAGCTATTTTAACACACTTTGGAAGCGTTTTAAGAAGGCTAATCCGTCTGTTGAACAAGGTATTACGATTTATTCTTTTAGGCATTCTGGAGCTATAGAAATCTTTAAACGAACAGGGTCTTTAACCAAGCTACAAAAGGCAATGGGTCATTCAAGTTTAAATGTTAGTTTAACCTACTTACGTGGATTAGAAGTTGCTGAATTAAAAGAAGAAGATATGCCTATGGTTTAGTTTATCTTATCAAATTTAGAACCGTTCCATTCATACCTCCAACTCGGTAATTCTGTTTCAACTATGTCAAGTTTATTATTATTATCTATGTCTCTTAATTGAAGCCAAACTACATCATTTACAATATTATTTGGAATTAAATTTTCTGTAACGCGCTTGAACTCAAAATTTGAATTTGGTGAATATATTTCAAGAAAATGACCTCCTTCTGAATTACAATTATATAAAAAAAGAAGTATTATCTCATTTAATCCATCGCCATCTATATCACCAAAAACAAAATCATCAAGATTACATGTTGAATCTGAATTTGGCACATATGGTTTTTGATTAAAATTAAAAACCTCTGACTTGTTGTTAAAATCAAAAAAACCACTTCCATCGCCCCATAAAATTGTTGGACCATCTAAATAAGGTTGCCCTTGCCTAATGTTAAATGCACCTCCAATTATTAAGTCAAGATTATCGTCGTTGTTAAAGTCAAATATTTCAACTGTTTGAACTTGTTCTCTAACATCACCATCAATTTGATTTAAAATATTTTCGGATGATTTTTTCCATACAAAAGTTCCATCACCATTATTTATTGCAAAACCTTGATCTTCGCCTGGCGACCCAAAAAATAAATCTAAATCTCCATCATTGTCAATATCCCCAGATGCAAATCCGTGATATTGACTAACCGGTACTACTTCAATTTTAGAAATAACATAAGAACCATCAGAATTGCTTAATGTAATATTTGACTTATCTAAGTAATCGTGTTGTCCAGAGATTCTAACAACATCAGGTTTATTATCACCATTAAAATCTCCAACTATAGTTTTTCTAGCTTTATCAGATTGAAAATCTGAATTAAAAAAAGAATTATCAATGTCAAAAGTATCATCTCCATTATTAATAAAAAAATCATATCCAACATTTGTTCCATCGGGCGCCATGCCTTGAGACATTATATCAAAATAACCATCTCCGTTAAAATCTGCTTCTGACACACCAGTCTCTTTACCAAACCATTCTTCGCCCCATCCATTTCTGAAATACCATTGTTCAAACCAATATTCGGAATGTTTTAAATGGTAAGAAGATCTGTTATAATTGATATAACTCTTAAAGGTAATATCTACTTTTGCAGTATTTCCATAGTCAGTTCCATCATAGGCATAATAGGTTAAGCTATCTGCTCCCCAGAACGAGCTGGATTTGTTGATGGTTAACGTACTTCCATCGATAGAGGCAGATATGTTGGTAGGATTATCTACGATTTCAAAACTAACATTATCACCTTCTACGTCCGTAGCGGTTAACGTTAATTCAATATCTTGATTATTAAGATTTTCTTTAAGCCTTAATAGGTTTGCTTTATTAATAATCCTTCCATAACTATCAGAATCATGAGGAGTGTTTCCAAAAGTTAAAATTATATTTTTTTTGAGCATTGAAATCAGTTCACTTTTAACATGAGTGTTAACGAGAACATAATCTGGGGCAATACAAGTTTGACCACAATTAACAAATTTACCTGAAACTATCCTTTTAGCTGTTTTATCCAAATCTATATTGCTATCAACTATACATGGGCTTTTCCCTCCAAGTTCTAATGTAGTGGGGGTTAAGTGTTTTGCAGCCTTCTCAGCTACAATTTTTCCAATTTTTGTACTTCCGGTAAATAATATATAATCCCATTTTTTATCAAGAAGATATTTAGCAGTTTCAGCATCTCCTTCAATAACAGAAACTAAATTTTGAGGAAAGACACTACAGATCAATTCTTTAAGTACTGAAGATGTGTTTGGAGCTAATTCAGATGGTTTTATTATAACTGAATTTCCTGCTCCAACTGCACCAATTAGTGGAGTTAGTGATAACTGAAATGGATAATTCCATGGGGTTATAATAAGTACTTGACCATAAGGTTCTGGTAAAAGATAATCTGATGATGGGAAGTTAAATATAGATCCATTAACTTTTTTCTTTTTTGACCATTTCTTTAATTTTCTTGTGAATAATTTAATTTCTCTTTTAACAAGAAGAACTTCAGATAAAAATGATTCAAATTCATGTTTATTAAGATCTTTTTTTAGAGCTTCATAGATTTTGTCTTCTGTTTTGATAATTTCTTTAAGAAGGGAATTCAAAATCTGAATTCTGTAGTTAACAGAATTAGAATTGGTTTTATTAAATTCTTTTTGGGAATTAATTATAATATCGATTTCTTTGTTGTCCATTACGTGTTAAATTTAATTATTTAAATTCAATACAGATGCGAGAAGTTTGGATGTAATATATTTATTAGTTTAAATATCTCATTACCAGTATTTTAAATATAAATTCATTTGTTTGAACGTAGTCATAGCTTACAGATTCATTAAGAATTAAAGTAACAGGGTAATAATTTTAAGGAAAAGATTTATTTTGTATGTTAAATAAATATAGTCGAATAGTAACAAAGGATGATTCTCAGCCTGCTGCTCAAGCAATGCTTCACGCTATTGGTTTATCTGAAGAGGACTTTGATAAACCTTTTATTGGTGTAGCTAGTACAGGGTATGAAGGTAATCCATGTAACATGCATTTAAATGACTTATCTGTAAAAATAAGAGAGAGTATAGTAAACTCAAATTATGTTGGTTTAATATTTAATACTATTGGAGTTAGTGATGGAATATCAATGGGAACTTTAGGCATGAGATATTCTTTACCTTCTAGAGATATTATAGCTGATTCAATGGAAACTGTTGTTCAAGCTATGTCGTATGATGGTTTGGTTACAGTTGTTGGTTGTGATAAAAATATGCCAGGCGCCTTAATGGCAATGCTTAGATTAAATAGGCCTAGTTTACTTGTTTATGGAGGTACAATAGATTCAGGTTGTTATAATAATAAAGAGCTAGATGTAGTATCAGCTTTTGAGGCCTGGGGTGAAAAAGTTTCTGGAAAGATTGATGAAAATGAATATAAAAATGTAATTAAAAATGCTTGTCCTGGAGCTGGAGCATGTGGAGGTATGTACACTGCTAACACTATGGCTTCTGCAATTGAAGCTTTAGGTATGTCTCTTCCTTACAACTCTTCTAATCCTGCTATAAGTGATGATAAAATTAGTGAGTGTAATCAAATTGGTTCTGCAATGAAATTACTCATAGAAAAAGATATTAAGCCCTCTGATATAGTTACTAAGAAATCTCTTGAAAATGCTTTAAGATTGATCACAGTTCTTGGTGGGTCAACTAATGCAGTTCTTCATTTTTTAGCTATTTCAAGAGCGGCTAATCTGAGTTTAACAATAGATTATTTTCAGGAAATAAGTGACTCGACTCCCTTCCTAGCTAACCTTAAGCCAAGTGGTAAATATTTAATGAAGGATTTACACAAAATAGGTGGAGTACCTTCAGTTTTAAAATATATGCTAGAAAATAAAATGTTACATGGAGATTGCATGACAGTAACAGGTAAAACTCTTGAAGAAAATTTATCAGAAATTGAGTCACCAGACATGAGCTCTAATGATATTATTTTTCCTATTTCAAATCCCATCAAAAAAACAGGTCATATACAAATCCTCAAAGGAAATCTTGCTGAACATGGATGTGTTGCAAAAATTACAGGTAAAGAAGGTCTAAAATTTACAGGCCCAGCTAAGGTATTTAATGGCGAATTTGAGTGTCTTGAGGCTATAAAACAATCTAAAGTCAATAAAGGAGAAGTTGTTGTAATAAGATATGAGGGACCAAAAGGTGGTCCTGGAATGCCAGAAATGCTTAAACCTACTTCTGCAATAATGGGAGCAGGACTTGGAAAAGATGTAGCCTTGATTACTGATGGAAGATTCTCGGGAGGAACTCATGGATTTGTTGTAGGTCATATTGTCCCAGAGGCATATGAAGGTGGGGTTCTAGCAATTATTCAAAATGGAGATATTATTACAATTGATTCTGAGAAAAATTTAATAGATGTTGATGTTTCAGATAATGAAATAAAAAATAGAATTAAAAACTGGACTCAACCAGAACCAAAAATTGATAAAGGAATTTTATATAAATATGTTAAATCAGTTTCGAATGCATCAAATGGATGTGTTACAGATGAATAAGTGATATGAAAAATAAAAATATAAGTGGAGCTGAAGCCGTAGTTCATTCTTTATTAAATGAGGGCGTTAATTTGGTCTGGGGTTACCCAGGAGGAGCTATAATGCCTGTTTATGATGAATTCTATAAGTTTCAAGATAAGTTAAAACATGTTTTGGCAAGACACGAGCAGGGAGCAGTTCATGCAGCGCAGGGATATGCAAGATCTTCAGGAAAAGTTGGTGTTGCAATCGCAACATCTGGACCAGGTGCAACTAATTTAGTTACTGGTATTGCAGATGCACAAATTGACTCAACTCCAATTGTTTGTATAACAGGTCAAGTAGCTTCACATCTTTTAGGCTCTGACGCATTTCAAGAAACAGATATTATTGGAATTTCAATGCCTGTTACTAAATGGAATTATCAAATAACAAAAGCATCTGAAATTCCTGAAATTTTTGCAAAAGCTTTTTATATTGCTAGATCAGGAAGACCGGGTCCTGTTTTGATAGACATAACTAAAGATGCTCAATTTGAATTATTTGACTATAAATATTCTAAATGTAAGGGTATAAGAAGCTATAATCCATTTCCTACTATTAATAATACATCTATAGACAATGCAGTTGAGTTAATTAATAAAGCGAAAAAACCTTTTATTGTATGGGGACAAGGTGTAATTCTAGGAAATGCAGAAACTGAATTTAAAGACTTTGTTGAAAAAAGTGGAATCCCTGCAGCATGGACAATTCTTGGCTTATCTGCACTTCCAACTTCCCATGAATTAAATGTTGGAATGGTTGGAATGCATGGGAATTATGGCCCTAATATTTTAACTAATGAGTGTGATTTGCTTATTGCTGTTGGAATGAGGTTCGATGATAGAGTAACTGGTGATCCTAAAACTTATGCATCACAAGCAAAAATAATCCATCTTGATATCGATCCAGCAGAGATAAATAAGAATATTAATGTAGATGTTCCAGTAATTGGAGACTGTAAAGAATCTCTAAAGCTTATTACCAAAAAAATACAAAAGAAAATACATGACAAATGGATTAGCAGGTTTGATGATTTAATGAAAATTGAATTTGAAAAAGTTATTAATTCTGATTTAAACCCAGTCAAAGATGGGCTAACTATGGGTGAATCAATAATTGCTATTAATGAATACACTAAAGGAGATGCTATTATTGTTACTGATGTAGGTCAACATCAAATGGTTGCATGTAGGTATGCTAACTTTATTCAATCTAAAAGTAATATTACATCAGGTGGTCTAGGTACAATGGGATTTGCTCTTCCTGCTGCAATGGGAGCAAAAATGGGAGCATTTAAAAGAGAAGTAGTTGCTGTAATTGGTGATGGTGGTTATCAAATGACTATTCAAGAATTAGGCACAATTTTTCAATTACAAATTCCAGTTAAAATAGTTGTGTTAAATAATGATTTTTTAGGAATGGTTCGTCAATGGCAACAATTATTTTTTGATAAAAGATATGCTTCAACTGAAATGGTGAATCCAGATTTTGTAGCTATTGCCAAAGGTTATTATTTAGATTCTGAGAGAGTAAAGGATAGGAAAGATTTAAAGCCTGCAGTTGAAAGAATGATTAAATCGAAGAAGCCTTATGTTTTGGAGATATGCGTAGAAAAAGAAAATAATGTTTTTCCGATGATACCATCAGGTGCATCGGTTTCTGATGTAAGATTAAGTTAAAATGGAAAATAAAATAAATTATACAATCTCAGTTTATACAGAAAACAACGTTGGTCTATTACACAGACTTTCTGCAATTTTTTTAAAACGTCACATAAATATTGAAAGTTTTACTACTTCTGAATGCGAGATAAAAGATGTTTATAGATTTATAATAGTTGTAAAGATGACTAAAGAGGGTGTTGAGAAAGTAGCTAAGCAGATTGAAAAACAGGTTGAAGTTATTAGAGTTTTTTATCATACTGATAATGAAACAATTTTTCAAGAGTCAGCTCTTTATAAAATGAAATCATCATCTCTTTTTGAAGAAAGACATATTCAGAATGTAATTAAAGAATCTAATGCAAGAATTGTAACTGTTAATCCTGACTTTTTTGTTATAGAAAAAACTGGTTTTAGAGATGATACAGAAAAACTTTACAAAGATTTATCAGAATATGGTCTTCTTCAATTTACAAGATCTGGAAGAATTGCGGTTTCAAAAGAAAAAATGGGTATATCAGAAATTTTGAATACTTTTAAAAATCAAAAATAAAAACAATGAAAAATTATTTTAATAGCTTATCATTTAGAGAAAAATTAATGCAGCTAGGTAGATGTAGATTTATGGATTCTGAAGAATTTGCAGACGGAGTAGAATTTTTAAAAGATAAAAAAATTGCAATTGTTGGCTGTGGAGCACAAGGCTTGCATCAAGGATTAAATATGAGAGATTCTGGCCTTGATATTTCATTCGTGTTAAGACAATCATCGATAGATTCAAAAAGACAATCATTTTTAAATGCATCATCAAATGGTTTTTCAGTTGGTAACTTTGATGAAATAATCCCAAAATCAGACTTAGTCATTAATTTAACTCCTGATAAAAATCATACTCCTGTTGTTAAACAGTTAATGCCATTAATGAAAAAAAATTCAATTTTATCTTATTCTCATGGCTTTAATATTGTTGAAGAGGGTGTTAAAGTCAGGCCAGATATAACAGTAATAATGGTTGCACCTAAATCTCCTGGATCTGAAGTAAGAGAAGAGTACTTAAGAGGTTTTGGTGTTCCAACTTTAATTGCAGTTCATCCAGAAAATGATATAAATAATATAGGTTTTGATTCTGCAAAAGCTTATGCAGTTTCTCTTGGATCTCATACTGCAGGTGTACTTGAATCTTCTTTTGTTGCAGAAGTGAAATCTGACTTAATGGGAGAGCAAACAATTCTTTGTGGTATGCTTCAGACAGGTTCAATACTTTCTTTTAATAGAATGATTGAGTTGGGAGTAGATCCAGCATTTGCATCTAAACTTATTCAACATGGTTGGGAGACAATTACTGAGTCACTTAAACATGGAGGAATCACAAATATGATGGATAGATTGTCAAATCCAGCAAAAATAAAAGCTTATGAATTGTCTGAAGAACTAAAATTTATTCTGTCCCCATTATTTATAAAGCATATGGATGATATTTTATCTGGTAACTTTTCTGAAACTATGATGAAAGATTGGGATAATGATGATAAAGAACTTCTAGATTGGAGAGAGAAAACTAGTCAAACTGCTTTTGAAAAAACAACTCCAACTGATCAAGAAATTTCAGAACAAGATTATTTTGACAATGGAATCTTAATGATTGCTTTTGTAAAAGCAGGAGTTGAATTAGCATTTGAAACAATGGTTGAAGCTGGAATAAAAGAAGAATCTGCTTACTATGAATCTCTTCATGAACTTCCTTTAATTGCTAATTTAATATCTCGTAAAAAACTTTATGAAATGAATAGTATTATTTCTGATACTGCAGAATATGGATGTTATTTATTTAATAATGAAGCAATTAATCTATTGTCAAGCTTCTTTGAAAATATTGATATTGATGTGATAGGATCCAATACCTTTTCTAAAAATTCCAACTCAGTTGATAATAAAAAATTAATTGAAATTAATGATTCTATAAGATTCCATTCTATTGAAATTATAGGTGATGAACTAAGGCAACATATGACTTCAATGAAAAAAGCATTATGATAAATGCAACTACCTAATTTAAATGGTGTAAGAAATGCATCGGATAATCTAAAAGATGTATCCATAGTTACTCCGTTAGAATTAAGTGAGAGGTTATCCAATGAGTTTAACTCAAGAGTGTTTTTTAAAAGAGAAGATATTCAAAAAGTTAGATCTTTTAAAATTAGAGGTGCATTTAATAAAATAAAATCACTCAATCTCAATAATACTCAAAACAAGCAAATTATTTGTGCAAGTGCAGGTAATCATGCCCAAGGTTTTGCATATTCTTGTGAAAAACTTAAAATATTTGGAACAGTTTATATGCCAGAAACTACTTCAAAACAGAAAGTAGATAGAGTTAGAATGTTTGGTGGAGATTATATTAAAATTGTTCTAATAGGTGATAGTTTTGATGATGCTCAAAAAGAGGCTCAAAAACAGATTAATGAAAATACAATTTTTATTCATCCTTTTGATGACAATACTGTTATCGAAGGTCAAGGTACTATTGCTTTAGAGATTTTAGACCAAATTGATAAACATTTTGATTACCTAGTTATTCCAATTGGTGGTGGTGGTTTGATTTCTGGGATTATAACTGTTTTTAATAAGTTATCACCTAAAACCAAAATTATTGGAGTAGAAGCAGAAGGAGCTCCTGCTATGATGAAATCACTTGAACAAAAAAAAATAATTGAACTTGATAAAATAGATAACTTTGTAGATGGTGTATCCATAAAAAAAATTGGAAAGATACCTTTTGAAATTTGTAAAGAACACTTAGATGATTTACTTGTTGTACCTGAAGGTAAAATTTGCCAAACTATTTTAGACTTATATAATAAAGATGGAATTGTTGTCGAGCCTGCAGGAGCAATAGGTATATCTGCGTTTGAAATGTATCACAAAAAATTTATTAATAAAAATGTAGGTATAATAATTTGTGGAGGTAATAATGATATAATCAGAATGAGTGAAATAAAAGAAAGAGCTTTACTTTTCTCAAAATTAAAGCATTATTTTATTGTTAAATTTCCTCAAAGATCGGGAGCCTTAAAAGAATTTGTAAATAATGTTCTTGGGGAAAATGATGATATTACATTCTTTGAATATGTAAAAAAGAATAATAGAGAATATACTTCAGCTATAGTTGGAATAGAGTTAAAGTTTTCTAAAGATTTAAATGACTTGACAAAGAAAATGAAAGAAAATGGTTTCTTTGGAGAATATTTAAACGACAAACCAGAAACATTACGACTTTTAATATAAATAATAAGTTTATGACAAGCTTTAAAATAGATCAATTACATTGCAGAGAATACTTAGTAAATGGTGAGATGAAGAAATGGAATGGTGAAACATCTGATGTTTTCTCAACTATTGACTCTAATCCTGATACTCCATATTCCCCAACTCTACTTGGTTCAATTCCTGATATGGATTCAGAGTCTGCGTTAGAAGCCTTAGAATCAGCAAAAAATGCTTTTGGTCGAGGACAAGGTAAATGGCCAACTATGAAGGTTAGAGATAGGCTAAAGTGCATGAAAAGATTTGCTGATAAAATGATTGACCATAGAGATTTAATTGTTAACCTTTTAATGTGGGAGATAGGTAAGAATAAAAATGACTCAGAAAAGGAATTTGATCGTACAGTAAAGTATATTTACGACACAATTGATGAGTATAAAAATATAGACAGATCGTCTTCAAGGTTTGAAAAAGATTCAGGAATTAATGCTCATATTAGAAGAGGCCCATTAGGTGTAGTTTTGTGTCTAGGACCATATAATTATCCTCTAAATGAAACTTTCTGTCTCTTGATTCCTGCAATTTTAATGGGAAATACTACAATATTTAAACCTGCTAAACATGGTGTTCTTTTAATTGCTCCACTTTTGAAGGCATTTAAGGAGTGTTTTCCTCCTGGAGTTGTAAATATTTTATTTGGTAGAGGTAGAAAAATTTGCCCTCCAATCATGCAAACAGGTTATGTAGATGTTTTAGCGTTAATAGGTCATAGTTCATCTGCTGTTGCATTACAAGATCAACACCCAAACAAGAATAGGTTAAGATTAGTTTTAGGGTTAGAAGCTAAAAATCCTGCAATTATATTGCCAGATGCTGATATGAATTTAACCATTCAAGAATGTATTTCTGGATCTCTTTCTTATAATGGTCAAAGGTGTACAGCTTTGAAAGTGCTTTATGTTCATGAATCAATTGCTGAAGAGTTTAATAAAAGATTTTCTGAGGCTGTTGACAATCTTAAATTTGGAATGCCATGGGATAAAGATGCTTTTCTTACTCCTCTTCCAGAACCTTCTAAACCTCAATATATTAAGGATTTGATTGCAGATGCTGTCTCTAAAGGTGCATCAGTTATAAATAAAAAAGGAGGTGAATTAACAAATAACTATTGCTATCCTGCTGTTTTATACCCAGTTGATAATTCTATGAAAGTATTTGAAGAAGAACAATTTGGTCCTGTGGTTCCAATTATTCCTTTTAAAAATATAGATAAGCCCTTAGATGATATGGCAAATTCTGAATATGGCCAACAGGTAAGTCTTTTTGGAAGTGACACAAAAAAAATAGGTCCATT
>ENA-OWPI01004020-OWPI01004020.1-marine-metagenome-genome-assembly--contig:-NODE-4020-length-12021-cov-2.607753_pt1 | contig 12021 bp, 7 predicted proteins | sample MGYA00238138_ERZ651775 | MGnify/ENA primary metagenome ERZ651775 (study PRJEB26906, sample SAMN06265043) | marine metagenome | isolation source: Helgoland LTER site | place: Germany:Helgoland, sampling...
TCTCTTACTTATCTCGCCGGCGGTTGGCTTGTATACCCTGTTCACCCTTTACTCCCACCTAATTCCCCCCTGAATCTTGCTAACCCACTGTACAGTGCCTCAACCTCGGTAGCAGCAGCTTCACTCCCGGCTTCAAATGCTCTGCCCCAGCCTCCTCCCCGCAAATGACCATGAAAATATTCGACTGGAAGAGACGTGATGCAGATGAGTCTGAGCTGACGGACATCGATCGCCCCTGGACGCTTACAACTTTGAAGCCTGCTCCTGGCAGCGTGCACAGGAAGAAGCGCAAGGGCAGAGGGATCGCTGCAGGACAGGGGGCGAGCTGTGGATTTGGCATGAGGGGTCAAAAAAGTCGATCTGGGAGACCGACACGGGCAGGCTTTGAGGGCGGACAGAACCCCCTTTATCGGCGTCTCCCCAAATTTGTGGGCAAGCCTATGGGCCCTGGCCACAAGAGAAAGGTTAGTGTTGTGTTGTGTTGTGTTGTGTTGTGTTGTGAGGGTGAAAATATATATATTAGGGGGATTTGGTGATCCGGGGATCCTCCCTGTCGCCTACTAACGCTAATCACTAACGCTAATTCAATCGAACGCTAATCGCTTTCCCGTTAACCTTGTCTTTCGTCACAGCTATACAACATCATCAAACTGGAGGAGCTGAACGGAGAACCCGAAGGAGACGTTGTTCGTTACGAAACCTTGTTGGCCAAGGGGAAAATTACCAAGAGTAAGTACCCAATCCACAAAGTTGTTGTCGGAAAGGGAGAGTACAACGGCGGCCCAATTACTGTGCAGGCCAATGCTTTCACAGCCAGCGCCAGAGAAGCCATCGAGGGACAGGGTGGAAAGTGCGAAATTTTGAGCAGAACGACAGGTCAGGTGCTGGTTGAGGCCAACTGATCCTTTGTTGCGGTAGCGAAAATAAGAAAGTAAACGATTTTTTTCCTCGAGAAAGTTTATGTTGGTCGAGAGGGAATCACCCACAATTCGTTCTCTTTATCGTCGTTTTTCATGTTCTCTTTTTGTTTCAGTTTTAGGTCCTGAGTTTCCGTTGATGTTCTCCTGTGTGTGCTTGCTGTTCGTTGGCCGTTTTCGATCTCGTTGGTGGCTCTCTTGTTGTTGGACCCCCCTGTGGATAATAATCTTGTTGTTGGCATGGTTAGTGATTTCGTATTAAATAAAGAGTCTCACGGGAGTCAGTTGGGCATGAACTGACGCATTGACATGGTTTTTAAGCAGTACGATAATAAAAGAACCAGAAAATCAGTGAGTGTTGGGGCAGAGAAAACACTTTCCCCAAAAAATTTGAATTTCGTTTACTTAAATACATTTTTGTAATACAAAATTCTTTCTTTATATTATTTATATACTTATTATAATTTTGAAGAATACTATTTTTTTCAATAAATTTATAAATCTTATTTTTTATTTTTTTGAGTAAAATCAAATTTTTTTTAATATATGAAGATATAATATATTTTATGAAATTATTTGAATTTTTTAATTCTAAATAATTATATCATATATTAATTTAATAACATGGAAAAAAATTGTATTACAAAAATGTGTTGAAGTAAACGAAATCAATTTTTGAATATTAGACAATACGCATTTCAAAAGAACACCATGTTGACCAATTATCCGTTCACTTTGTTGAGGTGCTGAACTTTGAGCCCGATTAGCAAAAAAATGAAGAGCTTTAATCGATGTTCTAGTCTGTTCAAAACTTCAGGACTTCGAACTTTCTCGAAAAAACAACAGTGAGACAAGAGAGAAGTGAGGAGTTAAGGTTCTGAGTTGTTTTCTTTCATTATTTTCCTTTTCTCGGCAGCACTTACTTCGAACACACCGCGCAACTGTACCGTTAATCTCTGGAATTAAACGCTAGAACCTCCTCTCAAACCTCAAAACCAACACCCCATCCGAAAACAAAAGCAGCCCCACCCCACCCCACCCCACCCCACCCCACCCCACCCCACCCCACCCCACCCCACCACACCTACACCTACCTCTTCCTTGCCAAGATAAGCTATCGCTTCGTTGCAAGCCCGTTGAGCGTATTGAATCGCACTGTCGAAGTCACCCTCACAAATGAATCTTCTCGCTTTGCCACACTTGATCAAGGGTTCACTGAAGTCCACGCGCAAGGGTTGAATACCCGAAACATATTCGCTGACGTCCCAGTCAATCTTCATAGGATTTCCTGTCACGGGATTGCTCAGTGCTCTCACAACGACACCATCGAACAAAAAGTCCGGGAGCAATCCCCCCGCACGGCAAATCTCATACAAATCAAAATTCACCCCGCTAAGAGCCTGATTCGCGATGTGATCCTCCAAATGTGCGCAAGGGTCGCGCTTCACAGCGGGATATCCGGATCCAATCTGCAGGTATCCGTTGTCATCGAGATACTTGTCTCCGCAAGTGTACAGCTTGTTCTGATCGATACTGTTGTCTCCCCACAGCTCCGCCTGGGTACCGCCAATTATGTCGTTGTCTCCGCAGAGGTCCAAGACCTTTACAAGCATAGTCTCCCAGTCGTTGTCAACAACCATTTCACACGTGTCGAGCAATATGTCCTCGCCCTCTCCAATGAAAGCGTACTCATCGTCGAACTCTGCGCTCCAAGCGATTGACACCTCATCGGCACCTCTCCAGTCCAAGAAAAGACGGGCCGGCAGAATTGTGCCGATCAGTGGACCAAGAAACGTCAAGAACCACCCCAACATGATGAAGTGCCGACTTTTCTTGTACCGGCTATTCAATTGCATCGCAAAAATGCTCAAAATTGTGCTAACGAAGGCCAAGATCAACGCCAGTAATGAAACATAATAGCTCACAACGTCCGCAACCTGGTTGAAACGTATGTATCCCATCCTCATTGCTCGCTTTGTGAACTCTTCAAACGGCTCTACGCCTATTGCGTCCTTCAAAATGCTCCTCAGCTCTTGGTTCTGGTCGCAGTACTGCATCGAATGCAACGAATTGCCCTGGTCGTAACCCCCGTAGGTCCCATCTAAATTATCGACCAGAGCATTGACGTTATAGCAGCGCCACTTTTTTTTCGTCGAAATGCTGAGCGTGAAAAGCGGTTGTTTCAAAAGGTGCAATGGCGAGCGAAGTGTGTAAGGACCGTTAGAGTCGCTATCAATTGTACGTCCCAAGATGCCGTCTTCAACACATTTATCCGCTGAAACACTGATTACTGGAATACGCAAAGAGAAAAGTCGACGTTGAACTGCAAGACAAATTTCCCAACGTCTACTACTCTCCGCATGTGGCTCACCTTGCCAATCCGCTGATTCCCCTCTCGTCTGCATCGTCATTATCAAAACTTTCATCATCGTTATATTCAGTGTAAATGACCTCATCATCATCCTTGCCCTTATCGTATCGGGCCACTAAGGTCATTTCATCTGTTATGTGGCTATTTTCCATGACAGAGCATTCCCTCTTGGCAACATTATTGCAGTAGCTGTCAATCCGCTCCTGAAAGTCGTCGCGTTCTGGCAATTTAAAGTCAAAGGTCCGTTCTTCATCGAAGCAGTCCCCAAGCTCCATAGGGATACTCTGGTTGAGAACCAACTTTCTCTTCTTCTCATCGCTCATCACCCCTCCTCCCATGCAGAAATTATCGCTCTCTTGAGAACCGTAGAGCGTCGTCATTATTTTTCTATCTCCAATAAATTTCCAGGTCTGCCTTTTCAGCTTCTCACTCTCTACGCCCTCGTAACCGACCAGGTCAGCTACACAGTTTTCAAGCCTGATCGTGTCCATTGATCCGCTCTTACCGTGCCTACTGCCGTCAGCAATCTCGGCACATAATCCGTTTTTCCCGTTTCGCAGCGTTCCGTTGTTGTTCAGGCTCCAGATGTGCTCCTTCTTCTCGTAGCTAAACATATCGTAGCTCACGAAGGCAACCCTATCCGTCAGATTCCCGTCGTCTGGCATACTCGTGAGCACGTAATCAGTACCATTTTGACGAAACGTTATGGCAGCTTTGTAGAGAGTCCAGTCGTTTGGATTTCCCAAATTATGGTTCTCTAACACCTCATCGGAGACATAACCAGGAATTGGGAATCGGTTCAGGGGAGCCTGCTCGTTCAGCTCACTATCCATATGCCTTCTCAACGTCAGCTCGCTAAAGCTAATGCAGCCAAATACTAAGTTAATTACCCCGAATATCACAAGCACCCACAAAGCTGACCTCCTCCAACTCAGCAGCTCGAAGCACAAGCTACTGTCCCTGCTGAAAGTTAGTCCGTGGGTTGCTGATAAGTAGCTTATCTCTCGCTGAGAAGACATCCTCTTGGCCTCCATAAGTTTCGATCTACTCCTTTTAAGATGGAGTGGCGTGCAGAGAATATTGTTGAACATATTGCGAAAGAAATACTCCCCGCCAGGCTGTCCCTCATTGATGAAATCCCATACCCTCCTGTGGTGAATACTTTCATCTTTGCTGAATGCGCTAGTGTTAACGTCGCTGTTCTTTTTGATTTTGGTCTTCTTTTTCTTCTTCTTCTTCTCCTTCTCCTCATTCCCCAAACTGCTGCTGCTCTCCCTAAGCAAGCTCCTCTGCGACTGCATCGTGATGAACAGCAGTTTTTTTCTATTCTTCCTGAAAGCACGATCGATGTTCACGGCCCTATTTGGAGCCGCGACCAACTTACTGAACGCGTTAAGCCGCTCAATCCGAGAGCGATTCATCTCGGCGACCTCTTCGTCCGTATATGGGTGCAACTTGTCTATCTGCTCCTGCTGCATGAAATGTTTGATACCTTCCACCCCCTCCTCCAAGTAAAGTTCGTACACACGCTGCTGAATGCAGGTATACATAATGAAGTCGACCGCTACCAGTAGCGTGAAGCAATATTTGTGGACAAAATTTGCGATGGGGGGCAAAATGGTGTATAGATTTCGCCACTCCCACTCCCCGTTCTCCAACTTTCCGTCGTACAGGTGGTCGATCTTATTGCGCGTCCAAGTCAAAGCTCCAGTTCCGTTGCCGTAATAGGCGTAGATCACACCCCCAAGGCTGACAAAAAACCCTACAATAGAACATAATGTTGCGAGCCGAAAAGTAACCTTATAAAGGCGCACCACGAGCTTTCCTGTCATCGGGCGTGGAGCCTGATAATACGAACCCACAATAAAGTAGATCATCGGTGTGAAGCTTAACAACAAGAAACCGGGCAAAATATACGCATTTCCTCCGTATTGGAACGCAAAATTAAAGAGGCACCAGAGAACGGGAGCGTAAAGCCAGGGGATCAAAATCACAAACATACCGGAGGTGGATGCTTGAGGGACGAGAACTTTGGATTTTAGCGCTCCCAAAGTCAACCCTGGCCCAAGAGAGAGGGCAGAGGGCAGCAACAATACCGCCATCGATACGGCATGCGATCTAGACGAACCCAAGGACGCAGCATGCTTCACAACTAGCAAGGCATTTGAAACAAGCTCCCCAATTCTATCTCTCTCGGATGACTCGCTATTTTGAATTTTTTTGTATTCTTCACAGGCTTTCTTCGTAGCCTCAAGTGCCTTCACGTACTTCTCCTCGAACAAGTAGCCCCTTCCTTGTCCACACCTGTAGTGAATGCTGTACGTGCTAATTTTCAAATCCCCGTACACAGGAAGAATAATGGGACCGTAATTGAATTTTGGTACGTAGCGCTCAATATAGCCGTCAAGGCAGCGATCGGTTGAGTTTTTAGCGTTACCTTGGTCAGCAAAAGCAGTGTTGGCGCACCGACAGTCGCAGACGTCCGTCAGTAAGTTCGCATCCTCGCACCCAACTTGGTCCATGACTTCGCTACAAGCAACCGACATCTTTTCGCCGGAGGGGTTCGTGAAGGTGCAGTCGCCGACCATTACGCATTTATCTCCACTGCATCCACAGGGAGGGGGGGTAGTATCGTCAAATATCGTCTCGCCGTTACTGCCCTGACAACTTGGTAAGTCATCCGTTGAATCTGAGGAGTGGCAGCTAGAAGGGAAGCCGTGTATCACATTTCCTGAAGGTGAAGTCCACTCAAGGTTCAGCTCGTTCTCTTCAAATTCAATGGCATTGTTATTTTCGGCTGATTTCAGCCACTCCATTGCCGTATCAATGTCAACATCACGGGTATTGCCACAAAACTCGACTATAGCGCTCACTTGTTTGTCGAGCTGCGTTGAAAGTGACGTTAGTAAAACAGAAATTTGCTTGAGCGTTGTTTTTATGTGGGGCCTCTCAATATCTTCTCATTCTCACCTCCTCTTCAACACTTCCGTTCAGCATCAGGTTACAGACATCCACCATCTCGTTCGTGTATCGTCGCAACCCAAACCGTTTTTCAACATCATACGCGTAACCAGCTCCAATCTCATCGGCCCCTCCTTGCCAGTCCATAGTAAGTCGTAATGGAACGCAAGAAATCGCCAATGGACCTAAGAAAGAAATTACCCAGCCCATCACTAGCAGTTGTCGACTACGCCTGTACGTTGTCCACCACTTCAAGCCCTTCGAAACACAGACTAAAACCAATAAATCGGTCAAGAAGAGCATTATCTTCATGAAAAGCTTCCAGGGGAGGGACGGCAGCGTCACGGTAGACTTCATTTGCTCGATAATCCTTGTGGTATGCTGGACAACTGTCTCCTCACCGCTTCTCTGTACATTCGAGAGCTTAGGATCTCCCCACGCGGCGTAAAGAATACCGTCGAGCGCACTACTTGGCAGCGCAAAACTGCCATCAAGCGGATCAGTACTTGCAGGTTTTGCAACTGTGATGAGCTCCAGCTTATGGTTGGCGCTGCTAAGTAAGATATCCACTGGTTGGTAGGGTTTATTACAGTTTTCGAAGTAATCGATGCACTCCTCGTACTTGCAAAAGTTCCTCGTGATCTGGATGGTCTCATTATAGCTATAGCCGACAGTTTTGGGGCGGCAGTTTATAGTAGCAACGACGTCGTCATCCACCTTGACGATGAAGTCAACCCCATTCTTCAAGGTTTCTGCTGAAGTCATTCCCACAATAGCTTGAAAGCGGTCGTACTCTCCACTAGAGAAATCATACGTCACGGAGGTTGCAGAATGTGAAGAAGGGGCTGATGGAGTAACAAAAAGGCAATGCTCGTACCTGTCTTGGTAAATGTTGGTGGGCCACTGAGAGCTGCTGAAAGGCAAGCTAAGGAAGCTGCAACTTTCCACTTTGACATTGGCGTCGCTCGGACTCTTCGACTTCTCCTCAACACTGTGCAATAACTTTGTGTTGCCATAGACTTTCACAGTATCCTCCTTCGAAACTACTCTGATATCAGTCTCCGTACTGGTTATCTCTTTGATATTCTTCAGATCAACGTATCCAACTCCACCAGTGAAGGGGAGAATCAACCACTCATTGCCGCTCGTGTAGTCACAGTTCTTTAAAACAATGGATGGCGGTAAATTAACGTCGCTAAGTGCTGTTCGCGAATATTCACTGGTCGACAGGGACGACTTGTTGATGCTCGCGCATTTATCTCTGAATAGTATGGAGCGAAGATAGCCTTCGGCCGAAATCTCAAACTTTTGTGCCTTGTTTCCCGTGCAGGTGTTCATTCTCAATTTTGGGGGAGAGTCGGGGATTGATCGGTCTAAAAACGCCTCAACACACAGGCGGGATGTCTTCACCACCCGCTTTGGTGAGAACCTGCATTGCTGTGTGTTCTCGACTGTCACATCGCCTTTGCAAATATCATCCGAACCTTGAACTCGGCTTTTGTCGATAGCGATGTCGTTGGTGTAATATTCAGGAGCTCGAAGGAGTATCTGCTGGTCAAACTTGCCGTAGTTGGGGTTATCAACAGGGAAGACCTCACTACCATAGACCCACTGACTGTATTTGTTGCAATTAGCGAGCAGAACGTCGTTACCAATTACAGAATTCTCATCGGAGCCGGGTGGTACAGACTCATCATCATCTGCCGTTTTTGGCGGATCACTGTCGAAAGCCAGGCAGAGGTCGTTAGGAAGCAACTCAACCCCGTTTAGGGCTACGGGTTTCAGGCGGAAGAGGGAGTGGTAGGTAGTCCAGTCCGAGGGTTTAGTCAAGTTGAGCTCAAGCTGTGTCCGATCGCTCACGAAGTCGTCAAACATCTCGTTAGGTGCAAAGCCGCTAATTCCATGGAATGTGGGCAGGAAAGACACTTCGCTCATAGCGTTCCACATCACAGACGTGTAATAGACCTGGTACATGTCACTAGACAATGTCAAGAGGGTGAGCACGATAAGGCAGAGCATTGTTGACTTTCGCCACGCGAGGAGCCCAAATGCTGACGCGCCTTCTTCAATGTCCACACCATACCTCAAGCTCATGTACTCTTTCTCAGATGTAGAAGCGAGCATCAAGTCCGCAAATGAGCCGAATAGAGTTCTTTTGACGTGGAGATAAAGCTTTTTTTTTCACCGTCAGACGAGCCACCACAGCAAATAGCAAGGTAGGTGCAAATGAAAGGAAATTCAAGGCAGTGAGTGAGTCGAATCTCAGCTTGTGATGACATAGTCGCGATCAATCAAACAAGAGCGCGAACAATATCCGTCCCAACACCAGCGTTGCTCACCTTATGGGGGCCGTATTCCTTATAGGCGCGGGAGAAGCGGACAATCAGCTTCTCATCGCTATTGGGATCTCTGTTGAGCTTGACAAGACCCTCAAATTTACCTCTTCTCATCTTCACTTGTCCAGTCCCTTCTCCTTCTTCCAAGGTGCAGACACACTTGCCTAGAGATTTGCAAACTTGGTCGTCGCAGCCGTATATGTAGCCATTGCAGCAAGTACAATGTTGGTTAGACTGAAAGAAGGCCTTCGCGAGGGAAGGGCCTACAAAATTTGAGGCGTAGGCAGACTTGTTCGAACGCTTAAAATCGTGAACCGGGGGCGCTGTTACCGATGTTCTTCGATGAGCTTTTGGTGTAGAAGATTTTTGGTCGGTCATAGGGGTTAGATCGTGATAAGTACTCTTGGCTGAAGGTTCAGGGATTGTAGGCATCTGGGAGAGCAGGACAGAAGTCCGCTTTTCTTTCTTCATCGGTTCAGGTGGCAAGGGGGGGGGCTGAACGGAGGACCCTCTCTGCGCCCTCTTGGACTTTTTCAATTCCAGCAGTTCGCGTTTCATCCGGTCAAGTTCTCTCCTCTCCTTCTGCATCTCACGACGCTCACGGCGCAATTCATCAAGCTCAGACGCTTGAGAATTTGACCCGTTCTTTCTTTTTAGAATATCTATGAGCTCGTCCGCCGGAATTTCCCACACTACCTCACCAGTTTTCTCGCAGTGGTAATAAACTCCATGTGAGGAGAGGAGCTCCACCCACCTGCCGTACCTCTTACCCTTGGCAGCGTGTGATACTAAGGAGCTCTTGCTAAAGAAATCACCTCCAGAGCTGCGTCCTCCGGAACTTGATGCCGGATCGACATCAAAAACTTTCTCAAAGGTCAATGTGTTTTTGTAGTAAGGACAGCCCTCTTCTGTCATCAACATCTTCCAAGGATACAGCAAGTCATTTTCATTTTTGTCACCCCCGCCCTCTTCAACATCATCTCCAGGTGGGGTCCAACTCGTCTGCCCAGTTTCTTCGTCGTAGTAGAATGTGCGACCCTCATCATCAAGAAAGGAGGATACAACCATGGCAGGGAGGAAATGTATCTTCGCTCAGGTTTGCAAAGGAAGGGTGGGTGGCAAAAGAATTAGTTGAATATAGTGGCAGGGCAGCAGTATTGAAGCAAAGACTCGAATTTAACGAGTCACTATATTTTAAACGCTTTATAATGACTTTCAAGAGCATCAATAAATAAATCCGGAACAGATTTTTTCTCAACTCTTCTTTCATAATTTTAGTTCTGTTCTGATCCATATCTTATTCATAACTTAGCGAAATAACAAGGCTTACCGACTAGCCGTAAATAGAGAAACAGTTTTGGGCAAAATTGGCACATATTAAAACACACTATTTTATAAGGGTCCCTTCTCATCGCTGCCTTCCCCAAACTCTGGATATTGGACCTCGAGACGGTGGAATGGCTTCATCAATAGCATGCTATGCTTCAAGTTGAGCATTTCTGCCTGAATATTTTTCATCCTGTCGGGTAACCTGCTTGCAAGGTGAGTCCTGACTTCACGCTTTCTCCGCTCCAGGTCAAGCATTTTTCTGTCCCTCATAACCTGCTGTCCTGCAACCTCATCGTCCTGCTTCTCACCATCTGCATTGCCATCACCATTTTTGTTGTCATTTTCTTCATCACTTGCACCCTCCACATAAGTGCCAGCCATCTTCTCGAAAAAGCACCTAGCCTCTGCTGGGGTAGGGCGATCCGCAGCAGCATTCTCATCATCACTCTCACTGTCACTCATGTCATCCTCCTCAGCCTGACAGCTCTGATTGGTGGGCATGTCCTTGACTCCAAAGAGGCTTTGCCTCGTACCAACAGCAAGACAACTAAGTGCCCCCCCACGGCGTTCCCTCCTGGGTCTCCAACTGCTGCTAATTGTTTTTACATTCCTGTAGGAGTGCAGAGTGCTGCTCCCGACTTCCAAGCTGTAGCTCCTTCCGATACTCGCCGGAACTTCCCTCTCTATGGGCCTGGGCCTTAAGTTCCAATCTACATCAGTCTCCACCAGCATAGACGTCACAGGGGCGTAAACTCTCACTGTATTGTCGTAGCGGAGCAAGTTCAGGTTCTCAGGAGGGTTGTACACGGTCATGCTCTCAGGGAGACAAGGACCAGAGAGTTCCAATCCGAAGCTTTTATCGGTGATTTCGTCAAGGAAAGTTGCGGACGACTCGATATTATCTTCTTTCCTGGGCGATTCTGGTGACTTAGCGTCGTCCACCACAAGCCCATCCCAACCGGTAATGCTCCCATCTCTCTCCCCCCTCAATCCACTCTCCTCTTCAGCCCCAGTCCGCAACGTCTTCGTAGTCTCGATAGGCACATACATCGAAATAGCGGGTGGGTCGATCTCAGTGTATCCATGCTCCACCGACTCGATCCCCATCTTGAGAGAGCCGAGCGGCAAGTCCTGGAACCCGAGCGGACGGTCCTGAATGTCAAGCGGCATTCGCTCGATACTGGCGTCTTCTTCGTACATGGGTACACTCTCCCTAATCACTAGAGATTCCTTCACCACATAAGGCTTTTCCAATACTTTCCTCATTTTTTCCTCTTCGGGATCGACCTCAATCCCCTCCAGGCGGTCCTTCTCCCTTATCTCCTCTTCTTCCGCCTTGCTCATTTTCTTCTCATTTTTCTTGGATGCGCTTCCCCCAGCGTTTGCTGCCTGCTGATACTCGAGCTCTATCATCTCACGAACTTCTTTTTTGGACATGCCTTTGATTTTCCGATTGACGGCGCCAATTCTACGATCCACTCGCCGGCGAGTAATCCACTGCCCGACCAAGTACACCAAGCGAGCAAGCTGCTTCCTCCTTTTCCTCCACAAGTCGTTCTTATAAATGTCAAAGGTCGGCTCGCAGGATTTTCGGAGAAAGTCACTCGCGCCGACTTGAGTACTCGCTCTACCGTATTTGCTCGGAATCTCGTACGGTCCCCTAAAGATATCCTCCGACTGCATCCTCAGTTCCTGGCGTTCTTTTCTCACCATATCTGTCTCCGCTCTTTGCCGAGCTTCCTCGATCATCGTCACATGGTTCTTAGTCATTAGAGGCTCTCCGATAAATGTTACAGAGCTCTTGAACTCCCTCTCTTTCTCTTCCCTGTCTTCCTGTCCTTCTCTCTCCCTTCCCTCTCTCTTTCAGGTCTAAAAAACACGTGTGTTGAGTTTTTGAATGACATTGAAGACCCGGAAAGAAAAAACAGAAGAAAATCAAGATCAAGGACAGGACAATCCATCAAACGATGAACAGGATAAAGATAATAAAGACAATAATGATGAAAACAATGATCAGGAAACACAGGCTAGTTTAGATGCTGATTATAATGTTGATGAATTTAATCTTGATGAACAACTTTCAGATACTGAGTCAGATGAACAAAGT
>ENA-OWPI01004027-OWPI01004027.1-marine-metagenome-genome-assembly--contig:-NODE-4027-length-12010-cov-2.924495_pt1 | contig 12010 bp, 6 predicted proteins | sample MGYA00238138_ERZ651775 | MGnify/ENA primary metagenome ERZ651775 (study PRJEB26906, sample SAMN06265043) | marine metagenome | isolation source: Helgoland LTER site | place: Germany:Helgoland, sampling...
TTTGGTTTTTTTTAAAAAAAAAAAACAAAAAAAAATTATCGGGGGATCGGGGAAAATGCAACATAGAGACTTACATAAAAATACTCTCTTCGAGCTTTTCTTGTTTTCAAGCAACACACACACACACCAGAAAGGCTTCACTTTCATAATATCTTCGTCTGTAAGACCCGGCCTGTGTAGATTCAAGTGTCACTGGACCCTTCACTGCATCAAGCGGGAGCGATTTAAAAACTGGCACCTAAAATGGGATGCCAACAATCGACGCCCTCTTCCTCCCCTCCTACCCCTCAACTCCAAACTTATACTATGCTCCATCCTGGTCCGATTCAAGCCTCTGCTACCCTCGGGGCCACATCGCAGCTACTAACAGGCGGTGATGATGGGTTGTGCTGTTTGACATGCCTTTCAACAGGGTTCACAGCTACACTTCCCCAATCCCACAAGAAAGGAATTACCTCTCTGAGTACGTTCGAAAATGCCAGTTGCGCCAGTCGCGGTTATTTCTCGTCGTCGCGAGATTTGACTATCCGACTTTGGTCGGCTGATAGGGAATCGTCTGGTGGTGATTCTGCTTTTAAGGAGCTCTTGAATATTGAAAGTGAGCACTCGTTGACGCCAACTGCCATCTCAAACACAAAAGACGGTACAAGATTGGTAAGTGGCGGCCGAGACTATGTTTTGAAAGTTTATGACGTATTTAGCGGTGGTAAAGAGGTGTCCTCAAAGGTTATATCCTCAAATAAAACCTCTCGGAATCTTGTTACTTGCTTGGATTGGTGGAAGGCAAGTGGTGGGGAAGGGAACAGTGTAAATTTGTTCTCGCAGGGCTCCGAGGACCTCACCTGTCGGGTTTGGGATGCCCGCGAGGACGGGCTGTACCCTAGCATAACTTTTGGCAAGTACGTTTACTTTCCTCTCTCGGTGAGCAACTCTTCCTGTGGTAATCAAGTGACTACATCGTCAAAGGGATTTAACGGTAACGGTTGCGAGGGGAGGGTTTGGGACGTGCGATCCCCGGCAAAACCGCTGTTGATGTTAGAGGGGCATAGGCAGGACGCCACGAGTTGTGCTTATGTTAATTTGGGTGAGAAGGTAGTTGTGGTTACTGTTAGTAAAGACGAGGCCATGATTGTTTGGGATGGAGTTAGCGGTGAGATTCTCGCTAAGCATGAAGAGGAAGACTGTGGGATGTGGACATCCATTAGTGCTGTGGGAGAGGGGGTGGAGATTGACAAGGAGAGAGTGGCAGTGGTCGGAACGACTTTTGGAGGGGAGGTTTTCGCATTTGGCATGAATTGGACAGGACTTGCGGTAGACGTTGTTTTGTTGAGGCGTTGGGGTGAATGTTTAGAAAGGTAGTAAAATATACACCATAAAAGCGTCGTTGAATTTTGTAGAAGTTGTTTTGCGTGTATATAAAATGGTGTGGCATCTAAAATACATCACATACAAAAAACCCTCATAACATTTCCGATGAAAATTTCTGATACATCCATCAATGTCATGAGAATAATTCAATCCCCTCGAAGGAGACAACACACATAATTCGACGTCAGTATGGCGTTTAGTCCGTCATTCTGTCGCCGTCATTTCCCCCAACGAATTTCAGTGGGGACCCGACACCTGCACCTCCCTCCCCTCCCACCCCCAAGAACATGCCATCCTCCATGCTGGCGAACCACTCCGCGAGGTGGGGCTCACCAAGTGGAGTAAGCCTCATTTCCCCTGGACTTTGGTCGCTCATCATCATTGGCGGGCTCTGAACAAACTGGCTTCTCTCCCATTGGTTGCACGGAGTCAGGACCCTGGGTATCTTCTCATTGCTTCTTTCTCCGCTCATGGGGGGGAAGCCGATATTTTTGTATTGTCTCATTGCCTCCCCTGTCTCCGGAGTGGGAGGGAAGGGAGTTTTTGCACCCCCCATCATCAATCCTGGAATGACGTGGGAAGAGGTGGGGGTGGGGCTGAAAATGGGCTTGTTTGTGTTCAGGTGATTGATGTGATTATTAAAGTTTTCTTTGTGTTGCTGTACAGCTGTTGGGGGGTCTACTGATGCCGGGTCGGAGTTGTTCCCTTTGAAGTCGCTATTATTCCCATTGTTTTTGTTCATGTTGATATCGGCCTCAACGGTTACTGGGCTAACACTGTTGCTGCCGCTGGTGCTTCCGCTGCTGCTGCCGCTGGTGCTAACGCTGCTAGGGTACGGCTGTTGTTCGAACTGTTGCGGTTGTTCGTAATGCATGCCACTCGTGTTTATTGATTGATGTTGCTGGTGCATCTGTTGCTGTTGCTGTTGCTGGTGGTGCTGGTGGTGCTGGTGTTGGTTTTGGTGCTGGTGGTGTTGATAGCCCCCCCCGCCTCCGCTCCCGGAGACTTTCGTCTTGCTCCTCATGGCGCTGTGCCACCTATTCTTCACAGCGTTATCGGTTCGCCCTGGAACCATTTTGGTGATCTTGGCCCATTGATTGCCAAGTTCCTTTTGCATGTTGATTATGATCCGATCCTCCTCTTCTGTCCAGTCACCTTTCTTGACGTCAGGGTTGAGGTGGTTATGCCATCTCTCTCGGCACTGCGGGTTTTGTTTTGTTTTTTTTTTGTGTTTATCAATATTAGTGACGTGACGTGAAGTGACGTGACGTGACGTGACGAGACGAGACGTGAAAAATCGTGGCGAAGTTTTGTCATTTATAAATTTTGTGTCAGTTGGAGCTGGGTTGAGTGACTTTTGTTGAAGCTTGCCTCCTGCAAAACTCAAATATAAACCTGTTGAGTTCTCCCCACTCACCTGCTTTCCGCTCCTGCCTCCGAGCGCCTCTGCGACTGTGCTCCACTTGCTGGTCCCATGTATCGAGACCAGGCTCTTCAATTTAACGTCCTCGTCGTTCGACCATGATCTGCATATAAGGACATTATAGTCGTTAGCGTAGAACAAAACTCCCCAATCATTTCTCCAATTCCTGTCGTTTTCTTTTGATTCTCCAAACTTTTCAATCACTCGCCGACCTGGCATTATATTCTCTCCCCCTTTGCTTACCTTTTTGTGCTTGTTGGCTTCTTGTGAGGAATTTGTTGGGCGTTCACGTTTACAGCATAGTGCTTCTTGGAGTAGGATCGTTGTCCCCGAGGCTGATTGACAAACTCCATTATTTAATCGTCAATTAAGTCGGTGTAATTGGGTTTGGCCTTCGATCAGACGATTTATAATTGGTAACCTGATTATATCAACTACTGTCTATGGTGGAAGCAAATTCATGAAACTTGTGATATCAACGGTCAAATTGAATTCTCACTATTTTGGTTTTTTTAATTTAATCAGCACTCCACCCTGCTTTAAATCGTACAAATGCTATCTCCGGGTTAATATTTACGACAACATCAAAATGGAAGAAGATGACGGCAATGCCTCTGACAACTCCCTATCATCCAACTCCTCCTCCTCTTCCATCCCTCTTCGGCGGGAAAAGAAGGGGTCCGTTCATTCGATCAAGCTTCGATATATCCTGAAGGAGGGTAGATCGGGGCGCCTGCCCCCAGAGTCGGAGGATATAACAGCTGAGGAAGCAATCCGAGCAGCCGAGTTAGAAGAAGACCAGCTCTCAGAGGCCGACTCCAAGTCCCGCCCAAATACGCCTCACAAGACCAGGCACAATCAAACTCGTGGGCCTGTGAATGATCAATTCGGGAAGCGGGAAGCGGGGGGGGAGCTTGAAGACAAGGTCTTTGAGCTGGAGAGGAGGATCAAATCGAGGGAAGAAAAGAAAAGAAAAGTCGACTTGGATAAGACAAGGTAAGTTTTCGTGCCCCTACTCTAGCGGCTGTTTCTCTCTCTTACACACACACACACACACGTACACGTACACGCACACGTACACGTACACGCACACGTACCCACACACGTACATTTACTCGCTCGCTTGCTGAAACCTTGTCCTACCAGACGACAAACACAGAGCCTTGACCCGATTAAATTTCAAGCTGAACTGGAGGCGCACCGGCGCTCTATGCTGAATCTGCACCAAGGAGAGAAGGAAATGTCCGTGCCGATAGCCGTCATAGGGCCGATAAAACTCAAAACGAAGAAAGCTGGAGAGACAATGTTTCGCCGGATGCCCAACTTGGATCGCGTTGAGGATGAGGCAGCTTACCAAAAAGCGACAATGCAGGTATACAATCTTATCACTATCAAACCTGCCCCTACAGAAGGGTGGTATTGCCAAAACAGAATTGGGCAGAAGGTGACGCCTGAAGGCAAAGTGATCAAAGAGTACTGTAACACTTCCAATAGCCACACTGCAAAAGAATGTTTTGTGTGCAAATACAAAAAGCCAGTCGTGCGCCATTTCTTCAAAGATTTGAGGCGTCTATCGTTGGGAATGAAGGAGAGGCGTAAAATCCTTGTTGACCAAGTTACTAAGGCGGATGCTGATCAAACCAGATTCGAAAAGGATTTGCAACTAGCTCACCACAAGCTTGATGCAAAGAAGCGACGGAGAAAGGAGCTCGAATCAGAATTTGACATGTTTGTGAAATCAAAAGAAGACTGCTACGGGAATGAAATGCTTGCAATTCTGACCGATGGGCAGTGCTCTGGTAGGTTTTACGAGTTTCTAAACGATATCGTTACAACTGCCGACAATGCCCCCAACTTTGGCCATGGAAGCGCCAACAACGATAATTGTCAGATTAATTGGGCTGCAAATAAGGACAGGGACGGAAACGACGGTTTAGCTGCTCTAAATCAGTACAAAGCTATTCTTGACTACGAACAAGAGCAGGAATTTATTTACGAGGATGAGACAGATATGCAAAAAAACGAGGCCAAGTCGGGAGCTACAGCAAAGTCGGGAACTACAGCAAAGTCGGGAACTACAGACACCGGTGCCGAAGTCGCGTCTCAGTCCCAAGCCAACAATTCAGCGGCGATTGTGAAACAGATTCACATCGATGTTGCACAAGCTGTCCAACAGCTGCTCCTTTCCCCGGAAACCCCAACGATTATCAGTGATCAAACGGCCCACGAGATAGAGGTGCAGTTTGCATTGCGAGACGATGTGACGGTCTCAAATCTGGTCTTCAACCGCAGTAAACTGGATATCTTGCGGTATCTAACAGGAAATTTCTTAGCCCCGTTTAAGCAGTCGACCTTTTGGACTCCACTTTTGGAAAACCTCAAGCTGCAGAGGATGGTGAAAGAGGGGAAAGGAGAGAAAGATTGGAACAAAACAGGCATCGAGTTTGAGACCGATGCCCAGGGACAGCAGCACGCGTTTAATCACGCCGACAGTGTGATGGACACGGACTTGATTCAAGAAGGCGTCTGGCAACGCGTCGAGGTACATACTCTCCTCCCAGTGCTGGAAAAATACTTCAAATACAACAACATTCACCTGCAGGAGCTTCGGGGTGAGCTGTGCATTATCGTACAGTTTGTCTACCAGCTGGCGGTCCCTCACCTTCAGCGCGCCGTCCGAGGTCACTTCGCTCGTATTCGTTACCCTAAACTGAAGTCCAACATAGTGAAGCTCGCAAGGTTCGCCGCTGTGGTAGAGATCCAGAGGATGGTCAAGGGGTACTTCACTAGGAGGCACACAACTGCTGAGAAAATTATCTTATATAGCGAGATGGCGATACGTATACAAGGCTATATGCGTCGGAAGCTCGCCTATATGAGGACAAATAAGATTCGAGAAATTCTGCAAATTCAATGGGAAAACGAGATGGCCACGAAGATTCAGAATGTTTGGCGTGCATGGCTCGCCAAGAAAGCAACAGAGGAGCGGAAGCTTATGCTTCTCAACCGACGAAAGAAGGCAACAAAAGATTGGGGCACAATAACAATCCAACGATATGCAAGGAGATTCCTAGCGAGGCGTATCGTTGTGCAAAAAAAAATTGAGCTGAAGCTGCACGACAGGTTGTCAAGACTCGCTGATCGGTTCATGGCGAAGGGGGACTTGTGGTCTTTTTTAAAGTCTGTGGACGATGACTACAGGCGCTATGAGTCTACTATCGACGACATTTTGGAACGTGAGGACCAGATGGCTGGGACCTTTGTCAAGAAAGTTCTGGAGAGAAGGGAGACAGAAAATGAGGCTGCCTGGCGACGTTATGAGGTTGTCATGGAAGAATACAATGCGAAACACTCCAACAAGGAAAACAAGAAATATAATCAAAAAGTGGTCGAAAACAACAAAAGGAAGCTCAATGTTGTGACTGCCGTCGTTCGAGAAGATGCGAGAGACGAGAATGGGGTGGTAGATGTTGTGCCCGGCGGCAGTTCTCTGGCCGGGGTGCCTGGTCCTGCGTTGAGGCGCGCAGTCAGCAGCAGTGGTCAGGCCCTGGCGGTCCGAATTAGTGAATCGGGGGTGCATGTACCGAAGGAGTTTGGCTTGTACGGGGTGGATCCGCGGACTCCGGATCTGCGGAAAGAGCACTTGGGTGTGGGTAAGCATCGCGCCGCCGTTGACGACATTATGGGGACAATGGAAGGAGGGGGGTCTCAGCAGAGTAGCAGAGGCGGTAGTAGCAGAAGACGCAACAACAGCAACCTCGCAAGTAACGTCAACGGTAACATTAACTCCTCGAATGGCAGCTTCGCCAATGACACCAACTCGCAAATCACTAGTAATAATGACAACCAGTCGTTGTCTAGTTCCGTTGTTTCGAATGAGCGGGGAGTGAGGTTCGGCATCAATCGTACCCAGTCGCGTCAGAGCGCTTTGTCAGCGAATGTATTGTCGAGCAAGGCCAACACGCCCATGAGTGGCGTTGTAACACCGATGAGCGGCATGGTGACGCCGATGAGTGCCATGTTCGCATCTCGCCCTAACACCAATAGCAGCAGCAACCAGAACATTATTTCAATGGCGAATTTCCAAAGTGACGGCGAGAATTACTATGGCGTAACGAATCTTCCCCCACCCAATCGATCGCAATCGGCTTCTACAAAGCTTCGCTTAAGCTCTGCTGATAAGGCCTTTGACAGCGCAGAGCATGACTCCGGCTGGGAGGTATCATGGGCACGGGCAATGGAGAGCCGAGGCATAGACGAGAAGGCTTCCACCAAGTTTCCCGGGGGATCACTGAGACGCGATATTCCGGGTGGGATGCAGGATACCATAGAAAGGCTGATGCGGGCGGCGACCTTGCGATCCTATGTGCCAGCAGCAATGTACAGCAATGATATCTGCGCGTTTGACGCTTACGAGATTTACCTCCAAATGCCACCATCGCTGGCAAAGATTCGGCACGAACAGGAGTGCTGGGGTCACTGCCACAAGTTTATCGACCAGCTGCGCCAAATGGGCTTCTTAACGATTGATCAACTTATGCCACTCTCGAGAATGGAAATGCTGCTAAAAACTCTCCAACCTGAGCCTGTGGGAGATGATTTGATTGCTTGTTGCAAGGCGATTATTACGGTGTTATCCTCTCCAGATAACATAAAGGTTCTTGGGGGTAAACAAGTGAAGCAAAAGTTCGAAGACATCAAACAAGGCAAAGCAAGCATTCAGCAGCGCATGAAAAATGCTGACAGCCAAAAATTTGAGACTGAAGATGATGTCCAGAGCAACGACTTAGGAAGTGTAAGGAAGGAGAGCAACTCAATTGGCGTTCTTCCTTCGGTTGACTATGAGATTGAAGAGGAGAAACCCTTCCCCCCCGACTTCAAGGATGTGACCTATCAGGAGTATACTGAGCCTGATGACGCCGCAACACAGCTCGAGAAACAACTATTGGACGACATTGAAGATTGGGGGCTAATTGATGATCCAATCGATAATTTCTTGACAAAGGCAGCTTTTTATATCGTCCCTCACTCTCGGCCCATTGAAGAAGAAGTCGATGAAGAAAAGAAAGAGGACGCTTCTCTGAGCACTGCCACCACCGGTACGACCGACAAACTGAAGAAAGAAATTACTTTCAAGATGGGCCCCACGTCGTTCAAACTCTTTTGCCAGGATCTGGTAAAAATTAATGAAGAATCTCCAGCGGAGGCTACAAAACTCATGCGCCGCCGTACGCAGGCTGCGATGATCGAATCTTCTAAATTTACCATACGCCTGAAAGCGTCTGGAATCACCCGTGTCAGGGATTTGCTCCGTGTCATTTTCGAGGAGTGGGGTTTTCCGCCTCCTTTGGCCAACCAGTCTTACGGCATGCTCAATCAACTTGTTGCCAACAACAACGCCATGCAAGCAGGCGGGATGTACGCCCACACGTCGTTACAAGACCAGCAAAGGCTGAGCGAAGCCGATAGTTTGAGCGGCGATCTAGATATTGAACACCGCGAGCCTTTCGACCCACGCTTCCAAAGAACGGCGCTTGACCCGCATGCCCGTCCCCCGCGCCTAGGGAAACTTTTGCCTATAATTCACCCCCCTGACAACAAATCAGGCACTGATCCGGACCTCTCAAAGGCCGAAAACGCAAAGACCTGGGAAAAGAAGATGTTTGACGAGGATAAAAAGAATTTACCAGGTGGGGTTTGGAGCAAGGATGCCCAATTCGGGAATGTCGCGGATGACGAAGATGGCGATGAGAATGAAGAAGAGGATGGCGGTGAGAGAGCCGATGGAGATGAAAGGGAGGGTTCGGAGGAGGAGTCAATGTCTGCCGAGAAACTCGTGAAACACGCTCTCGACAACAATAATCCGCTGGTAATTGACGGACAGGCTCGAGACCCGGTCACCGGGACTGCCTATAAGACGACCCGAAAAACAAATCCGGTATCCAAGAAAGCCAAAAAGCGGAACAAACCGAAACCGCTCTCCTTGAAGGAACAGCAAGATTTAGAGCTGCAGAAAAGGTTTGAGAAGGCCGTCGGGAACACCACATCAGTAGGGAGCTTCGAAGACACCGGTATAGATGCCAAAGAGAGCTCCGTCTTCGAGATTCCTGCCACGGGAGCGTTGAATTTCAATGGCCTCTTCAGCAAACAGCACCAGGCACATTTCGAGGATGAAAAACTTCTCAAGAAAAAGCAACTCCCACAAAGAGGGCGGGGACAGAAGAGCAAAAAAACGAAGCTCAACGTGACCGTCCGCGGCTTCGGTACCAACACTGTGCTGAATAGGAAGACAACAGATGCGGATCGTCGTCAAGATGATCTCCACTACCAATCTTGGGTGAAACCGTACACCAAGAAACTTCTTGACAAGTCGCAAGAACAGTTCGGCGAGTACTACCGGTATAGGAAGCTGAACCAGATCTTCCTTGATCCACCACCCAGTGAAATGGAATCTAAAACTGTTGCTGAGATGAATGACAAGAATGCTACTACACTCTACGTCAATGGATTGCCAGGAAGGTTAGCGAGAGACCTCGCGACGCTTAAGTTGAAGGCCAATGAGCTGCGTGCTCGGAACGAGAAGGGTCAGTTGGAACAGCAGAAGGAAGGGAGGAAGGGTGCTGTGGTGGAGAGAGAAAGGTCCGGGCAGGAAGTGCAGCAACAAGCCCTCTCCGACAGGGAATTGGTTAACAGGACTCTCAGCAAACGTTTGGGCATGGTTGGAAAAGTTGAGAAAAATAAGAAGAAGAAGAAAAGTCAGAAAAGTGTTACCAGCTTTTTGCCCATCAATGTACTGCCAGATGAGAGTGGTGAGAACCTTTTTGACCCCAGGGGACTGGAAGACAAACTTGACCTGCAGCTCGACAGCATTGGTAGTATCATGGCGAGCACCAATTTTGGTATTGACCCGGAGAGGAAGGGGCAAGAGAAGGAGAACGATAGCATGAAGGAGGGTGACATGATAATGGTTGATGATGAATTAAGCAATATCAGCAGTGTGGAGTTTGAGAGAGGGGAACGGGAGGCAATTTATCACAGCCTCCCTAGCTCAAGGGCGGATAAAATTCCGAAAGCGGGGGTGAAGGTGGTCAAAGAAGCGTCCGGCAGCCTTGGTGCAAGTGAGGCTGGAGCAATATTAGGCGGTGTGGACAGTTTAGGAAGTAGCCAGATTCGACGTAGTGCAGCTGCTATCCTAGATAAAACGATATAATGCGATGCGAGATGCTAACGTACTTGTTGCAATAAGTGTTTAAAGTTTAGCTACAATAATTTTGCTACTTGTGCCGACCGGTTCTAGGCAAAAAAATTATTTCATAAAGTATTTGGCAAAGCGCCCATCCACAATAGCCCTCGTTTTCTCCAGTGCTGAAAACTTGTCGTAAAACACACCCAGTTTGTCGTAAGTTTCCAGAACTGACCCATCAATCATTCGAAGCAAATGCAAAGTGGAATAAAGCTTGCACTCCCCAATAGATGTCCCCGAAGATGTCGTTTCGTAGAAATCGTCAAGAAGCCGTAAATTTCCATGTAAGCCCTGCTCCCTATTATGAACCATCATGTTTGGAGGTTTCGACCAGAAGGCGTCAAGCTCCTCCTTCGTGACCTTTTCTTTTTTGCTGGTGGTCGGCTGGAACCTTGTAAGCTTGGCATAAATGTCTTCTGACTCACACATCAATTGCTGCGAAACGAGGTAATCGTGTGTGTTCTCCCCCGCCATCTTCGGCACAACCCTGCCAATAAAGTTCAAAATTGCGAGCTCGTGAGATATTGTCGGTCCTCCCTCAACCTGCAGCATTGGAAGCTTGCTGAAAGTAGCCTTTCCCTTCTCCTTGGACCAGTCCTTCGGGTAAACGAGTTCGTGCTTGAGACCGCTGTGAGACAGCGCCAAAGCTGGAGCTGGTCCCTTCGCCCAAAGGTTGAAGTAAGTTAAGCGATAAACGGCGTTTGCTAGTTTCTGTAGCTGCATCCTAATTCTGGTGGGATAGTGACAGGGGTTAGGGTTGCTGGCGCTGCCGGGGTTTTTTTTTACTTTTTTTTGCCACCTCTGAAATACTCTCGCAGCTTCTTTTCACTAGCAACGAGCCTCTTAGCTTTCTCATTCTTGGGGAAACTCGCTAGAATTTTTTCCTCTTCCCTCCAAGGCCCTCCAAGCCACCAAGCTCCAAACCTGACACCTTATGTACAGCTTTTCGATAGACCGAGGAGGCACTTTCTGTGACATATTCTGTGAACTGCCGGACAAATCCACCATTGAGACGAAACTACTCTCTGTTGACCCTACAAACTATGACGACGCTCCGACTGAGGGCATCCGCCGTATACTCCGTTCTCATGAGCCGGCCTCTTCGGACCTTTATCAGCCCCGTGCCCTGGTCGATGGCCGCAAGATTAAGTCGATCCGGATGGGCACGACTGTGGCCACCAACGCTCTCCTTGAACGTCACGGCGACCGCTGCGGACTCTTAATCACGAAGGGTTTCAGAAACCTGCTCGAGATAGGCAATCAGTCTCGACCGAACATTTTCGACCTGAAGACTGAGAAGAACCACCAACTTTATGAAGCTGTTTTTGAAATCGACGAGCGAGTGATGCTGCACTCCTCCTCCACCTCCTCCTCTGACAACAATGATTTCATCTCTGACAATAGACAAGAAATTATTCCAACCACTACAGGAGAGAAGGTGCAAGTTCTTCTGCCACTGGACAAAGATTCCGCTCGCAAATCTCTCGAAACGATGTTTAAGTCGGGGATCAAGTCTGTTGCTATCTGTCTGATCCATTCGTACCTCTACCCCACCCACGAGCTTGAGATCGGCGAGATGGCAAAAGATATCGGGTTCGAGCAGATATCTCTTTCCCACCAGGTTATGAAGATGCAGAAGATGGTACCTCGCGGATCGACTTCAGTCGCCTCCGCTTACCTGACCCCGACAATCCAGCGGTACTTGACCTCCTTTCAGAAAGGCTTCGTCCAAGGCTCTCTCGAAAACTGTGACCTCCTGTTCATGCGCTCTGACGGTGGGCTGACCACCTTTTCTGACTTTGGAGGTCACGTAGTAATCCTCTCTGGTCCTGCTGGTGGGGTGGTGGGCTACGCGAAAACAGCTTTTCGCTCCTCCCCTTCCATATCTGCCCCCCTTCCGGTGATTGGTTTCGATATGGGCGGAACTTCCACGGATGTTTCCCGTTATGGCGGTAGCTTGGAGCACGTTTTCGAGG
>ENA-OWPI01004028-OWPI01004028.1-marine-metagenome-genome-assembly--contig:-NODE-4028-length-12003-cov-4.386718_pt1 | contig 12003 bp, 7 predicted proteins | sample MGYA00238138_ERZ651775 | MGnify/ENA primary metagenome ERZ651775 (study PRJEB26906, sample SAMN06265043) | marine metagenome | isolation source: Helgoland LTER site | place: Germany:Helgoland, sampling...
CATATTTTGATCATGAATATTTCTAAAACCTATTCCCCAGAACCAATCATAATAAGTATGTTCACTACCCTGGGGGTAATGATTACACAATGTTGGTATTGCTTCATTTGATTTAAGTAAATCTGTAATGTTTGTTGATTTAGCGGTACCAATTTTAGCATTACTAGGGACAAAATATAAAAAACAGTTATTACCTAATATTCTTATATCTGGCATGCTATCTAAATTAATATGTGTCCACTTATCAACGATCATTTTTTTGACTTGAGAGTGTTGATTTTTAATAAATGCTTTTTTATATATCAAATTTGAGTCAGGGTTATTTTCTGAAAGTATAAACAATTTGTAGAAACTTTTTTCAAAATCTAATTTATTTTTATTATCAAAGCTTTCCATTGTTTTTTTGTAATTCCAGTATGTAATATCAAGATAATTTCTTTGTTTATTTTTATTTAAAAATTCAAGAATTAAATTTTGATTTTTTTTCTCTAATAATGATTTTTTTGAAAAATGATTTGGTGATAAGGTTATTCTTTTGTAATCATAAGGAGTAATTTCCCAGAAAAAACGCTTAAATTCTAGATTGCCCGTGTAAAGAATAGATAGTGTAAAAAAATTGTAGAAAATTAGACATAAAACTGCAATTTTTAAAAACAATAAATTTTTAGCTGTTTTCATTAATAATATATCTTAATTATAGTTCCTTATATCATGTTAAATTAATAATTTATTCTAAAAATTTATGTTGAGTTTATTTGCTAGTTAAAATTGAGTTAATTACTATATTTAATTTTTAATGATTAATATTTTAAATAATAAATTATATGAAATTAAATATTTTTGTTTTTTATTTGTTATTTTATTAAGTTTATTAAATTCAACACCATTAATTGCACAGGAAAAAATTGCTACTGTAGTCAAGGTTCAAAGTAATGTTTATGCAGTAAATAGTGAGGCTGAAAAAAGATTGTTGAAATTATACGATACGATTTATCTTAATGAAGAAGTCATAACTAATGAAAGATCAAATATAGTTATACAGTATTTAGATAATTCTACTGTAATATTGAAAAATAAATCATCTATTAAAGTAACTGATTTTATCCTTGGCCCTGCAAAAAATTTATTTTTAGGTGTAATAGATAAAGGGTCAGCAATTATTGAATCTGGTAAGATCGCAAAAGATAACAATGGCAGAATGGAAATAAAGCTTTCAGACATGTCTTTAGTTATTAAGGGGACACGTTTTAATATTGGTCAAAAAGAAGATGGAAGTTATGACGTTGGTTTATCAGAAGATAGTTTTGGCAATGTTGGAACAATTAATGTCTCTTCTGCAGACACAGTCAAAACACTTTTTGATCCAAAGCAAGTAGTCTCTGTTAATTCTGATCAAATAATTGAGAGACCGCAAACAGATATAGAAAAAGACGAGTTAGATGGAGTCACGCAAGACTTTGTTGATGTTAAAATAATTAATGAAGAAGATATCCAAAAAACTCTTGAATCACAATTATTTAGTGGAGACATTGTAGATATAAATAATGATGGTCAAATTGACCTGCTGGATGTGAAGGTGATTAGAGAAAGTATTGTAGTCACCAAACAAGAAACTATAGATTTTATTGTTGAGAATAGTAAAGAGGATAATATTAATTTTTTATCAAATGTTTTAAATGAATCCGATGAAAAAAATGTTGGACAGTCCATAGATAAAATTTTTGATACTAAAAATGACTTAGTAACAGGTGTTCTAACTGGTTTATCCAATACAGGTAATAAATTTATAACATCCTCAGATTCAGAAAAAAATAATGAAATTAAAGAAAAAATTTTTACCCAACTATTAAGTGGTAGCGAGCAAACTGAAAAAAAATCTAAGAATATTGAATTAATGAGTAAGATTATTACAAAATCTGACGTTAAATCCATAGAGAATATTGTAAATATTGTTAAAACTTCTAACGCTTCTGAAGCTAACTCTAATCTATCATTACAAATTTTATCTTCAGTAGCAGATCGACAAACAGAAGAAGGAACTTCATTGGAAAATGAAGAACAAACCCAAGTTAATAGACTAATTGAAGAAGCAGTAGCTGCAGCTGCAGCAAATAATAATGCTGAAAATTCTGCTTTAATTGCAAATGTGATTACTAAATCAAATGTAGAAACCATTAGTCAAGTAGTTGATAACGTGCAAACTTCAAGTGCTAGTACCGCAAACTCTACTTTTTCTTTACAAATTTTATCTTCAGTAGCAGATCAGCAAATAAATGAATCTGTTTCATTAGAAAATGAAGAACAAACCCAAGTTAATAGACTAATTGAAGAAGCGGTTGCCTCCGTTGCAGCAAATAATAATGCTGAAAATTCTGCTTTAATTGCAAATGTGATTACTAAATCAAATGTAGAAACCATTACTCAAGTAGTTGACAATATAAAGCAAAACAATACACAAAATCCTAACGCAGGCCTTTCATTGCAAGTATTAAGTAATGTGGAAGTAAGTAGTAATAATGAATCAATAACACTTGAATCTAACAAGCAAACACAAATTAATAGATTATATGAAGAAGCGTTAGCAGCTGCAGCCGCAGAAGCTGCAGCAATATTAGCAGCAGAAGAAGAAGCAGCAGCAGCAGAAGAAGCAGCAGCAGCAGCAGCTACAGCAGCAGCAGAGGCAGCGGCAGCAGAAGCAGCGGCAATATTAGCAGCAGAAGAAGCTGCAATATTAGCAGAGGAAGAAGCAGCAGCAATATTAGCAGCAGAAGAAGAGGCAGCTGAAGCAATAGCTATTGCAAAGGCAAATAATCTAACTGCTAAGTGTAATGCAGCAAGGGCCAATGTTGAAAATATCAAGGGTACAAAAATAACAGCTACAACGAATAGAAACCAAACTCAATCAGATGAGCAAGCAGCATTGATATTGTATAATAATGCAAAAAAAGCAGTTAAACAATTTGCCTCTCCCGTAACAGAAGAAGAGATTGCAGAGCTTGATCAATTGAAGTCTACACGAGATGCTTTAAAAACTTCATATGATATAAGCGTAACGGCAGCAGAGGATGCCAGCATAACGTTAACAAATTTAAATATAACATTAGAAACAGCAAGAACTACTAGGGACACATTATGTGCACAAGCAGCAGCTGCACAATCAGCAGCAAACCTCTAGTGAATTATATATAAAAATTATATGAAAATAAAAAAATTATACAGATATACCTTTCTAACATTATTTACACTTATGGTAATTTTTAATGGTGGGTATAGTAATTTTTCCATTCAACTTAATTCTATAGGCATATCGGTATTATTTTTACTTCTATTAAGAGAAAAAAATTATTCAAAACATATGCAAAAAATTTTTATTCAAAACAAAATAGCAATTTACTCATTTATAGTTTTTTTGATTTTTTTAATTTTTCAAATTTTACCTTTACCTGTCAATTTTGTGCAATTAGCATCACCAACAAAATATGATTTATTGATAAATATGGAGTTTGAGAATAATTTTACGTCGATTAGTTTAGATCCATCTAACTCATTTTTTAGTTTTTTGAATTATTTTTCATTATTTTTATATTTAATAATTTTTAAAAGTATTTTTTACAAAACCTCCCATGTAATTAATTTTTATTATTTCCTAACTTTACTAGGAGCAGTGACTTCCTGTGTAGCTGTATACTTATATTTCATAGGTAATCCTGATTTTCTTTTCATAAATAATTCATCTTATAAAGACTCTGCTACTGGATTTTTTATTAACAGAACTGTATTTTCATGTTTTTTAGTTTTGTGTTTATTTTCTGGAATTGAATATCTAAGGAATTTAGACATATTAAAAAAAGACACTATTGATAATTTTTTTAAGAAAATCTATTTAAGAATCTTTATTCTATTGATAACTATTGGGATAATTACCTCTTTTTCTAGATTGGGTAATTTTCTATTTATTTCATTAATCATAATTTTTGTAATTAAGTTGTTGTTTCTTGATAAAAAAAAAAACAAACTATTTTTATATTCTTTGCTTATTATTATCTTATTTGATTTACTGATTATGGGATATTACTTTGGTTCAGAAAGGTTGATCACTAGATATTCATTTTTAGCTAACGATATGAGTGGCTACATAGAGACCTCCACAAACAATAATCTATCAAGAAGCAATCTTTCATACTTTGCTTTAAGTGAGTTTAAAAATTTTATATTTTTTGGTTATGGGGCAGGCGCTTTTGAATATCTATTTAATATCAGATATGAAAATTTGTCTTATTATTACACTATACATGCTCACTCAGATCTAGCAGAGTTTTTAGGTGAATTTGGTTTAATTGGCTTTAGTATAATTGGAACAAGCATTTTTTTTTTATTCTTAAGAAATAAACTTTTGTATTTTAAAAATTTGTTGCTTTTATACTTTATGTTTTTAATCTTATTGTTTGATTTTTCTTTGCATGTACCAATAATTCAATTAACTTTTTTGATTTTATTGAGCATTAATTTAATGAATAAAAAAAATATTAGTAAATTGTAAATAAAAATTATTCAGTTATGTTTTCTGAGCTTGTTTTAACACCATCTTGAATAATGGGGTTGTATGAAGTGAATAATTCAGTTTGAGGTGTTAACAGACTTATAACTCTATTCCATTGGACTAGTTTTGTTGGCGGTATAAAAACTATATCTTTTGATTGTAATTTAAATCTTTTACCCAAGATTAGGTTAACTGGATTTGATACATCGAGCTCAAATACATTTATCTTTAAAAATTGGTTATAGTCTTCTCTTATAACATATATTTTCTTTGCATTAGCAGTAAGTTTATTCAACCCACTTGTAGAAAGTAATTCTGTTAATGAAAAATCGTTATTGGGAAAATATATTCCAGGCTTACTCACTTCACCAAAAACCTGTATTGAATCTGAGTTTCTATCTATAAATATTACATCTTCTTTTTTTAAATAAAAGTTTTCTTTGGGATTTTTACTTTGAAAGACTTTATTTAAATTTATTTTATAAACTTGGTTGTCTCTTCTTAATAAACCTTTACTCCCTAATAATTTATCTTGTGAGTTTGGATTGTAATCAGCCTGAACAGCGGCATCAATTAATCTTATCGGTTTTTGATCAAGGTTAATAGTTAATTGATTTCTTACAGCTCCAAGAATATATATTTTACTGCTATTATATTCCACTATTTCAATCTGTAATGCTGGGTTTTTATAATACTTACCCAAAACTGAAATTAAGTTATCTTGTGCTTTATTTATATCGAACCCTTCAACATTAATTTTTCCAATAAAGGGAACATCAATATCTCCATTAGGATCAATTGTATAAGAACCATCTATATCATCTGTATCTGTCAAATTAATTGAAATAACATCAGATGATCCCAGAACATAACTGTAATCGTAGTCATAAATATTATTAAAATTTTTTATAGAAAAAGAAAGCTCATCTAATTTAGAATCATTAAATTTATTAATCTCAAATTCATTTAAGTTGTTAATCTTAATAATTTCTATTTCAATATCTTTAATTGTGAAGTAATTACTTAAATTATTTTGACTAGATTGACTTCTAGGTGCTTTATTAATTCCAGGTAATTGTGAGCAGCCATAGGTAAAAAATAGAAAAAATGTTATTTTAATTAATCGTATATAAAATTTCACGTTTATTTTTGAAGTATAATAGTTAAATATTGTATTAATTTAAGTGTTTAGACAATATAACGTATATTACATAAATTCTGTATATAAAAATTTTGTAAATAAATTAAAAAAAATATGAATAACAAATTACATAATTTAATAGATATATTTGATATAGGTGACTTAAGTTTTCTTATTTTACTTGCAAAAAAGAATATAAAAAATCTTATTTTTTCAACATTTTTGGTATCACTTGTTGTTTTACTTATCTCTCTAAATCTTGAAAAAAAATACTTAAGTGAAGCAACTTTGGTTATAGCTCAGGATGAAAATAAGTTTACAGATATAGAGGAGGCCTATTCTCAGGATGCTATATCTAATAGGGTAAACAACCAAATGGCTATATTAAAAAGTGACGAGGTGATGGAATATATTGTTAATGATGAGAAAAACACACTTGAATTCAAAAAACTTTATTCAACTAAAAAGAAAAATATATTTAAAAGAATTTTTACGAAGCCAGTTATAATTAATAAAAAATATATAAAATCACTATTAACAAATAATTTTACTGTAACAAATATACCAAGAAGTGATGTTTTATTGTTAAGTTTTATATCAAACAATCCTAGGGCATCACAACTTGCATTAAAAAATATTATAAATTCTTATCAGCGTTATGAAGTAGATAGTAAAATACAAATTACAAATTATGCAAATGTAAAGATAACTGAAAGATTAAAAGAACTTACAATCCAAATGGATATTGCTGATAAAAAATTAGCACAGTATAAAGAAGAAAACGACCTAGTTGATACAGGCGATGTTAAGGCTTTGAAGATCAAAGAAATTCAATCATTATCTACAAATATATTTGATCTAAAACAAAAAATACAGAAACAAGAAAATGATTTAATATCAGTAAAGGCTGCAAATGGTGATGTAGATATTCTTCTAGCAATAGAAGATTTAAGTAGCAGAAAAGAAATTTCAAATATTAAAAATAATCTTACTGCTAATAAAAATAATATCCAATCGTTATTATTGATATATACAAAAAACCATCCAAAAGTGGCCCAAGGATATGAATTGGAAAAAAGCCTCAATACACAATTAAAAGAAATTTTAAACGAGGTAATTCAAAAAAAAGTTTTTGAACTTAGTAATTCAAAAAATTTTATAGAAATGTCAGAAAAAGACCTTGAAAATGCTACAGATGAACTAAGAGTAATAGAACAAAAAGAGGCAGGAATGTTAAATTTTGCAAGAGAGGTTGAAAGCAGTAGAAAATTATATGAAAGTTTTTTACAACGAGTTAAAGAGACAAACGAAGCTCAAAATTTACAAATCTCAAAACTAAAAATAATAGAATCTCCAAGTTTGCCAGTGGGGCCATTTTCTCCAACACCATATAAAAATTTTATTATGTCATTAATTGTTTCATTTATAGGTTTTTATGGATTAATATTTTATAAAGAAATGAATTCATCAATTATTAAAACTCCAGAGGCAATTGAGCATTTAAATATTCCACAAATAGGCGTTCTGCCTAAAGTTACTGACATAAAAAAAGGATATCATATTTTACAAATGTTTTTAGAGGACAGTGAATCAAATTTCTCAGAGTCAATTAGATCTTCAAGAGCAATTATTGAATCAAAATATAAAAAGAACTCAAGCTATCTGGTTACATCTAGTAACCCTTCCGAAGGTAAAACTACTTACGCATTTAACTTAGCTCTATCATTGGAAAAAACTTATAAAGTTTTATTTATCGAAGCTGATATTCGAAGACCGTCTGTACTGAATAGTTTTTATAAATTTGACAAAGAAATATTTGGATTAGGTGAAATCATATCTGCTAATAATAGTTTAAAAGAAACTATTTTTGAGGTTCCCGGTACAAATTTAAAGATTATTACATCTGGTGCAAAAAGATTTGATATGTCTGATATTGTTAATAAAGAACAATTACGTAAGTTTTTTGATGTATTAAAATTAGAGTATGACTATGTAATTATTGACTCCCCTCCAGTTCAACCAGTATCGGATACTTTAATACTAGCACAAGCTTCTGATTATAACTTATTTGTTGTAAGATCAGAGACCTCAAGAACATTGGCCTTCATGTCATCTATTAAAAAGATCCATAATGTGGGGGCTAAAATTGATGGAATTATTATTAATGATCTAGATACATCAAAAGATAGTTATTACAATTACAATTATAATTATAATTATAATTACTACAGAGATAAGGCTTAGTTGTGTGTTTAGGTTAGAAAAAGTTTTTCAAAACGACGATTTTTTATTTTTAAACTTTTATATATTTATAAAAACGCTTGTTCTTTTTTTAACTATCTATACTTTTTCAATATTAGAATTTAATTCAATTCATGATTTAACTAGTTTTACTATTTTTGAAAATTCGAAATTTTATAATTTTTCAATATATATATCTTCGATATATTTTATAATATCTTTTTTCTTTAGATTAAAAAAAAGATATGCACTTAATTTTTTAACCTTTTTAAAGCAAGATATACAACCATTATTTTTATCTCTATTATTAACTTTTACACTATTTTTTTTCTTAAATGATAATTTTAATTTTAATATTACTATTGCACTTTTATTAGTCATTATGATTTTTAATCTATTTATTTTAAAAAAAATAATAAATTATTTATACAATTTTTTAATAGATGAAAATATCATTCAAAGAAATATTATGCTGATAGGGTCAATAGATTCTATTAGATTAATTCTTAAAGAAAATCTTGATAATATGAATGTTTACAAATGTTGTTTAGTTTTTGAAAAAAATTCAGAAATTATTAATAGACTTAGACTGGAATTTAAAATTCCAACTTTTGATGATAATGATGATATTAGAGCTATTTTGGAATATCATTCATTAGGACAAATTTGGATTTTAGATGACAAAACTAACAATATTTCTCCATATTTAAATAAAATTTTAAAATTTTCAGTTGATCTTTTAGTTATTAATTTAAAGGATAAACCATTTTTAGGAAGTGAAAATATAATCAATAGCAAATATCAATTTCTTAATTATGAAATATCTAGATTTTATGGTTTTAATTTATTTATTAAAATTTTAATAGATAAAATTTTATCTTTATTTTTTTTAATCACAATATCTCCAATTTTTATTTTATCATTATTATTCCTTTATTTAGAAGATGGTTACCCCTTATTTTTCACTCAAGACAGAACAGGGTGGGATGGTAGAAGATTTAAAATCTTTAAAATTCGTTCGCTTAAAAAAGATAAGTTTGACACAAAAGTCCAAGTTATTGAAAATGATAATAGACTTTTAAAAATTGGAAAATTTATTCGAAGATTTAGTATTGATGAATTGCCTCAATTCTACAATGTTTTAATTGGTGACATGTCTATAGTTGGTCCTAGACCCCATATGGTTGAGCACGATATTTTATACTCTGGTTTATTTAATAGTTTTTTAAAAAGACACAAAGCAAATCCTGGATTGACTGGCTGGGCTCAAGTAAATGGTTTTAGAGGGTCAACTCATACAAGTGATCTTATGAGAAAAAGAATGGAGCACGATTTATGGTATTTAAAAAATTGGACAATTTGGTTAGACTTTTACATAATTTTAAAAACTTTTTATGTAATCTTTAAAAAAATAGATTAGGTAACTTTAAAAATATCAAATAATCTTCTGAAGTCATATTAAATTAGTGTCATATTGACTCACTTATTTTGCTTTTTAAGCAAAAATATTGACATTCAATCAATAAAACTTATGGTTGAATTGTGGTAAATATTTATTCTATAAAAGAAATTTTAGAGGCATCAAACAAAATTCTTGAATCCACTAATGATAGTATAAATGGTCCTTCTGAAAATATCTCTCTTAAAGATATAAAAGTCTTAGAAAATAAAAAAGATTTTAACGCATTGACGGATAAGCCTTCAACTTTAAAGATAACTGATAGTAGAAAGGATATCCCAGAAGTTTTAGAAAGAATCATATTAAAAGCTGAAAGATCACAATTAAATACTAACAAGTCAATAAACGACGAAACTAATCGTAAAGAGAAAAAAAACTTATTAGAACAAAATAAAATAAATCAAAAAGACTTAATTGACGATCTTTATAAAACCTTTGGAAAAAAAATAAAAAGAAATTCATTAAAATTAATATTAGAACTTAGAAATGATATAATTCATTTAACTAAAGATATATCCAAACTAAAAGTAAATAAAAGTGAAATAGAACAAAAAAATATAAAACTAAATAGAAATATTGATAATTTAAAAGAAACAGAGAGCAGTCTAAAAAATAATTTAGGTCAAAGTATAAATGGTTTTAACAAGCTAAATTATGAACATAAAAATCTTAAATTAACATTTAACAAACTAGAAGAAAATTTATTAGATAATAATGAAAAATTAAATGAAACTGTTGAAATTAACAATCAATTAAATCATAATTTAAAAAGAAGCAAAGAAAGCTTTAATACACTGTATGATAATCATAAAGATTTAAAACTAAATTTTAGTACAGTTGAAGAAGATCTAAATTAAAAAAAAAAAAAATTAAGTATATCGGGTGAGCTTAACGAGAAACTAGAAAATAAGATTAAAAATCTAGAAAACGAATTAATTAAATATAAAGATATTGAGCTTGATCTTAATTCAAAAGTTGAAAAATTAGAAAATTATATTTTTACCTCTAATACAAAAAATGACGAACTTTCAAACCAAAATAAGAATTTAGAAAAAAATAATACTGAGTTAAAAACTAAGATAGATTCAGTAGGGCATATCGATGTATATCTTGACGAGATAAATCAATTAAAGTTAAAAAATAAGGATCTAGAAAATACAATTGAAAAATTAAAATCTTATGAAGACAATAATGATCAAAATATAAATATCATTAAAGAATTAGAAAATAAAATAAAATACTACCAAGAAGAAAATATTAGAATTAGTAATCAATTATATGAAGCAAATAAAAGATTTGATATTATTAAAAGTGAGATTGAAGTATTACAAGATCAAAGATCAAGCTTAATTGCAAAAATAAATTCAGTAAATGATGTAATTGGAAACTCTAAAATTGTGACAAATGTTTTTCAAAATAGCCAGCCACAAAATACTAAAGTTTCTATAACAGATCCAAAAATAAAAATAGAGACACAGAGTAAAGATATTGACAAAGAAATATTAAATATTTTCTCTAAATAAATTTAAAATTAACTTTATTCTACATAAATGTAGATCATTATAAACTTTAGAAAAGTAACAAGATACAATGTATTAATTTTTGTTTTTAATAGATTTTTTTTTATAAAGGCTGTTATAAATATTTTCTGCAATTTTGAAATCCTCAGGCCAGTCAACATCAAAAGATTTTATTTTTTTAATGTCTAATAACAAAGGATTTTTTCCAATTCTATCATTTAAATTAATATAATTTTTTTTAGAGGTCAGAAAAATTGAATTATTAACTATAAATAATCTCTTAAGAGACTGAGTGGGTGGCCATTTTTCTTTTTTTTTATTAAAATTAATTGGCTTTTTTTCATCATAGATAAAATCCTGAATTTTAGTAACACCCATTAGTGAATCATTTTTCTTAATATTTTTTTTATAATACATTATTGCATTCTCATAATCTTTTGTCTGAAAAAATGGTGATGTAACGTGTGTCCAAAGAACATGATCTGACTTAATAATTTTAGGTACGTACTTTACTAAATCATCAGTACTTATCGAACTAGTGCAAAGATAATCTGGTCTTTTATCTATAATTAATTTTTTTATTTTTTTATTTTTCAGATAATCTAAAATTTTTTTATCGTTAGTTGATACAACAATGTTTTGTACACCTTTAACCTTAATTAATTGTGATAATTTCAATTCAAATAATCCAAACTTAATATTCGAAAATTTCTTAATATTTTTATTTTTTATTCTTGCACTTGAGCTTCTACATGGTAAGAAAATATCAATTTTCATTATTTATTTTGTTTCATTTTATATCATACAACCTTTAATCATTAGTACTAGTTTACAATTGTTTTATGTTTTAACTAAATTTCATCTAGTGGTTGAATTTTAATTTTTTATCATTCTTCATAATCTAAGTTTGATTTTAGATACATCAAAGCTTTTAAATTATTCTTAATTGTTAAAAATTTTAAAAAGAGTTATTAATAGTTAATTTGATGATATCCATATTATGATATTATTTATAATTACTAGTAAACAAAATAAAAATATTTTTTTTGTTTTATTGCAGACTAAAGAAAAATTAAAATTTAGCTTATGATTAAAAATAAAA
>ENA-OWPI01004029-OWPI01004029.1-marine-metagenome-genome-assembly--contig:-NODE-4029-length-12003-cov-4.374979_pt1 | contig 12003 bp, 17 predicted proteins | sample MGYA00238138_ERZ651775 | MGnify/ENA primary metagenome ERZ651775 (study PRJEB26906, sample SAMN06265043) | marine metagenome | isolation source: Helgoland LTER site | place: Germany:Helgoland, sampling...
ATAATGTCAGCGCGGTGCGCACCACGATCGCCGTGCGAGCCTTGGTAGATGACGATTGGGCCAGCGGCCACATCAACCTCGTCAGCGCCCATGTTATAGATCACGTCTGCGCCCTCGATTGCGGCGGCCATGCCACCGTCCGTCACAGCGTTCACGTCCATCGCACCGACACGGCCAGCGGCAGTGTGCAGCACGAGCAACTTGCCCTTTGCAGCAACAGCCATCGCAGCGGCCAAAACAGCCTCGCCGTCAGCCTCGTTCAACGCACCTTGGCCGATGATGACCAATGCGCCCTCGGTGGCTTTTACACCCTCAAGTGCGGCGCGGTCTGTGCCCAGCTCGATCACGTCAAACGTCAGATCAACAGGTGCGCCAACGCGCGAGATATTCGCGCCGCGCGACCATGCCTTGCGCAGACGCGCGTTCAAGACTGGTGATTCTTCACGTGGGTTTGTGCCGATCAGCAGGATTGTCTGTGCCGCATCGATATCTTCAATCGCAGCATTGCCAACATAACCCGAACGATTGCCCGCAGGCAGTTTTGCGCCATCAGTCCGGCACTCGACGTTGCCGCCCTGCCCTTCGATCAACTGCTTCAAAGCAAAGGCAGCCTCAACAGACGCCAGATCGCCAACGAGACCCGCAACTTTTTTGCCCTTCATCGCAGCAGCAACGGCCGTCAAGGCCTCGCCCCAGCCCGCTTTACGCAGCTTGCCGTTTTCGCGGATATAAGGTGTGTCGAGCCGTTGCTTGCGCAAGCCGTCCCAAACGAAACGTGTTTTGTCGGAAATCCACTCTTCGTTCACGCCGTCATGGTTGCGCGGCAAAAGGCGCATCACTTCGCGGCCTTTTGTGTCAACGCGGATGTTAGAGCCAAGCGCGTCCATCACGTCGATAGATTCGGTTTTGGTCAATTCCCACGGACGGGCGGTAAAGGCGTAAGGCTTGGACACAAGCGCACCAACGGGGCAAAGATCGATGATGTTGCCCTGCATGTTCGAATCAAGCGTTTCGCCCAAATAGGATGTGATCTCGGCATCTTCGCCGCGACCCGTCTGGCCCATCTGGTGAATGCCCGCGACTTCCGTGGTGAAGCGCACGCAGCGGGTGCAGGAAATACAGCGGGTCATATGGGTCTCGACCAACGGGCCAAGATCCAGATCATCAGAGGCACGCTTTGGCTCGCGGAAGCGGGAGAAGTCGACGCCGTAAGCCATCGCCTGATCCTGCAAATCGCACTCGCCGCCTTGGTCACAAATCGGGCAATCGAGCGGATGGTTAATCAGGAGAAACTCCATCACACCTTCGCGGGCCTTTTTAACCATAGGGGAATTGGTCTTCACGACGGGCGGCTGACCCTCTGGACCAGGGCGCAAATCGCGGACCTGCATCGCGCAGGACGCGGCTGGCTTTGGCGGGCCACCCACAACTTCAACCAGACACATGCGGCAGTTGCCAGCAATTGTAAGGCGTTCGTGGTAACAGAAACGGGGGATTTCGACGCCCGCCACTTCGCAGGCCTGAATGAGGGTCATCGCCCCATCAACTTCGACCTCGGTTCCATCAATGACGACTTTTTTCAGATCAGACATGGCGCGCCTTTATGTTCCTTTGACCCATGCGCGTAAAAACGGCGTGCGGGCGTTGGGGCGGTTCTAACGCGACATGGGCCGCGATGCCAGTCAGATTGATAAAAAAACAGCCGCGAAAGGTGTATCTTTCACGGCTGCCTTGAACGAAACGTTTTCTTAAGGCTCTGATGTTTAGCGCATGAGCTGCCCAATGACGCTATTTTTAGCGATTTCAGCCCGTCCAACGGTGCAAAAGCTGGCCGCATCGCCCTCGACGGCACCCAAATCGGCCAGTCGGCTACGTGCAATTCCTTTGAGTCGGTTTTCCTCAGTCTTATCATCCGTGTAGGCATCAATTTCGGAATCAGTGTAACCGAGGCTGGTTGCGTGGCTTTTCAGCGTATTCAGGTACCCAATCGCGCGGAAATACCGTGGGCTAATGCTGCTGCATTTTTGCGTAATTTCATACGCCATGCCCGTCGCGATAATCCCCTCGCGAACTGCGGCCACATCTTTCAACGCGGGCTTTGCGGATGCTGCCCCTGCAAGGCCAGCAATCGCGATTGCAGCAACGCCAAATATAACTGCGGTCAATTTCATTAGACTCACTCCTGTTTGAACGCCATATGAGACGTCTTCTTGGAGCTCTATGTCGGGCCAAAGCCTGTGTTATTCAATAACAGGTCTTTGATTTACGCATTTTTGGCGGATTTACGCAGGCGGCTGTGGATTGGCGCGCAAATAGTCCCAGCCAAAGGCCGCTGGCGTTTCCCCATTGCTTTGTAATTGCGCGAGTTTTGCCAATGCCTCAGCCAAAGTCGGTTTATGCCCGTCAGGCACCCACCACATGACAAAATGCATCGTTTCAAGCGCCTCGAACCATTCGGCGCGACGTTCCATGAATTTGGCGTGCAGCGTTTTGAACACGAAGGTCTCTAATTGCGCTGCCGTTTCCCAAACCGTCAGGTTCGGCACATAACGCGGATCGTCGTCGATCTTCGCCTCTGTATTACCCGCGCCCGCGGCACCTTCCATCATCCACACGAAACCGGGCATCCGTTTGCCAAGCCCGTTGATCCGGTCAAGGTTTTCCATGAACTCCGCGACGATGGGATCATCTGTATTCCCACGCAGTCGCCCGACGTTAAGCTCGGCCAATTGCATTATGTGCCCCAAATACTGCTCGCTGCGAACCAAAGGCCGATGCAAACTGCTATAAATACTAAAAACAAAACACCAGATGTGAACAGCGCACCAATACCTCCACCACACAAAACGCCAAAAACGACCATGCCGACCAGATCGAGAGTTGTTTCCGCGCCACCATAGACGAAGCCCAAGACGCCGCCAATCACTGCACAAATCGAGCCCGTCATGACCCGCATTTTACGTGTGCCTTCGGCCGCAAAGTCACCAACCGCGCTTGCAAGAAAGTCTCCGAAATCAATCATCTGAATTTCTATGCTTACTGATGATACCAAACAGCCGCAGCAAATGTCAGCAAAGCAAGGCTGATATTCACAACGCTACTACCGATACTCAGCCCCGTGCGCAGACCGCCATATTGCCCACCAACGCCGCGCAGGTACAAAACGTTCGCCGACGCGCGTAGCAAAAATCCGATAACCGCAAGGATATTTACCCAAAGCGGATCAGCCCCCGCCATCACAGCCGTCAGCACAAGTGCGGTATAAAACACCATCGTCTCGATCGAGTTCATATAGGCGCGATCTAGGCGGTACGCAGGATTGTTGAAATCTGGCTCGTGGTGCGCACCGGGCACCATCTTGAGCTTGCCCTTGCGGATACCTGTTGCGGCATTCAACACTTGGGCCATCACGCCGTAAAGTGCGACAGCCGCTAAGGCCCATCCGTAGCTTGCGAAATCTTGCATGTTATTCTCCCCTGTTTACGCCAATTTAGCGGAAGAATTCCAAAAGGGTAGCCCTAGCGGCGCGGACGATCCCGCGAGGGGCTCACACCTGAAAAGGCTTTACGCAAGAACGTCAGCGTCATAATGAACCCAACGCCGCCGAGGGCGATTACCCCCGCCCATGCCCATGTCGGCGCTACTTTGGCCATGATGGCTTGGTAAGTGAACCACGACGGCACGCCACAAATCGCAACCGTGGCGATTGCAGCCAGAAGGCTTAGGAAACCGTCGACGAGTTTACGCATTGTCGGCTCCGATCAATTGACGGGTGAAACGGTGACCCAGATGCCATAGGCAGCGGCACCTAAAACAGCCAAAATGATCGCAATCTTCAGGTCTTCAAAGGCCCCCATGACGGCATCCACAAGAACCCTCGCCAATGCGATAGCCCCAACGGCTATCAGCCCATACCCAATATAAGTGGCAATTTCATTGCCCGCGCCGAACCTAGTGACGGCCAATCCAACAAAATAGATGGCCGCCGCGAGTGCGAGGACGAGCCAGCTAAAGCGGCGCACCTCTGGAATGGAACCAATGTGCGTTTTCATTCAGCCGCAATTACGCTGCGGTGCTGCGCAATCCGATCTTCAATATCGCCACGGAAGTTCTTGATCAGCGCTTGAATTGGCCAAGCCGCCGCATCGCCAAGCGCACAAATCGTGTGGCCTTCAACCTGTTTGGTCACCGACAAAAGCATGTCGATTTCGTCAACAGTTGCGTTGCCTTCGACCAAACGGCCCATGACGCGCATCATCCAGCCCGTACCTTCACGGCATGGGGTGCACTGGCCACAAGACTCGTGCTTATAAAACTTCGACAGGCGCCAAACAGCTTTGATCATATCGGTGGAGTTATCCATCACGATGACCGCCGCAGTGCCAAGCGACGAGCCCTTCTCTTTCAGGCCGTCGAAATCCATGATCGCGTCGCGCATATCCTCGCCGCGCACGTTTGGCACGGAAGAGCCACCCGGAATAACGGCCTTCAGATTGTCCCAGCCGCCGCGAATACCGCCGCAATGCTTTTCAATCAGCTCTTCAAACGAAATGCCCATTTCTTCTTCAACAACGCAGGGGTTGTTGACGTGGCCAGAGATCGCAAACAGTTTGGTGCCGGCGTTATTCGCGCGGCCAATGCCAGAGAACCAGCTACCACCACGCCGCAAAATCGTCGGCACAACGGCAATCGATTCCACGTTGTTCACTGTTGTCGGGCAACCATAAAGACCGGCACCCGCAGGGAACGGCGGCTTCATGCGCGGCATACCCTTTTTACCCTCAAGGGACTCGAGTAGAGCAGTCTCTTCGCCGCAGATATAGGCACCCGCGCCGTGGGCCAGATAGATGTCAAAATCCCAACCGGATTTCGCGGCGTTTTTGCCAACCAGACCAGCGGCATAGGCCTCGTCGATGGCGTTCTGCAAGGCTTCACGCTCGCGGATATACTCACCGCGAATGTAGATATAGCACGCGTTCGCGTTCATCGCGAAGGACGCAATCAAGCAGCCCTCGACCAATGTATGCGGATCGTGGCGCATGATTTCGCGGTCTTTGCATGTACCCGGTTCGGATTCGTCAGCGTTCACAACGAGGTAAGACGGGCGACCGTCGCTCTCTTTGGGCATAAACGACCATTTAAGACCTGTCGGGAAACCCGCACCGCCACGGCCACGCAGGCCAGAGGCTTTCATCTCATTCACGATCCAGTCGCGACCTTTTTTAATGATCGCAGCCGTGCCATCCCAGTGACCACGTGCCTGCGCGCCTTTCAGCGTGCGGTCGTGCATCCCGTAAAGGTTCGTGAAAATCCGGTCTTGGTCCTTGAGCATCAGCCCTCATCCTCATCGTGTCGGCGGTCCCGCCAGAGTTTAAACGTCAAATAAAGCGCAAAGCCGAAACCGGCCAACGCTGCAAGATCAAAAAGGGCACGCGTCCGGTTGGACAGGCCCAGTTTTTCACCCGCGAAGGTGGCGCAGATCCAAAAGATCCCTACCCCAGCCATGACTAGCGCCACGTGTCCTGCTGTGGAAGCTTCCTTTTGGTTCTGCGACATCTAATCTTAGTCGGCGTTTAGTAAACGCCGCCTTTCTTTACTTTGCTGGCAAACTCGGTTGTCCCGCCTTTTGCCAAAATCTTTGCTTGCTTGACCCACTCGTCACGTACAACCCGTCCGTTTGCGCCTTTGACGTTTTCATCAAACCAAACCGCATCGGCCTTTTTCCAAACCGCGACTTGGTCGAAGTGGAAGACGCCAGATGCATTCAGCGCTTTTTCAAGCACTGGACCAACACCTTTGATCATCTTCAAATCGTCCGCGCCGCCAGCACGGGCTTTGGCCAGAACCGCTGGTTTTGCGGGAGCAGCCTTTGGAGCCTTTGGTGCTTTCGCAGCAGCGGGCTTGGCAGCTTTCGCAACAGCGGGCTTCGCAGCTTTCGCAGCAGCTGGTTTGGCAGCTTTCGCAGCAGCAGGCTTCGCAGCTTTCGCATCAGCAGGCTTGGCAGCTTTCGCAGCAGCAGGCTTGGCAGCTTTCGCAGCAGCGGGCTTGGCGGGAGCGGCAACTTCATTCGCGGCTCTCGCGGTAGGAGTTGACGTCGGCATCGTCGCAACAGCAGCAGGTGCAGCACTTGCGGCCGAAGATTTGCTTGCCACTGCATCGGTACCAACAGCAGTCGTCGCCGAAGAATTTGTAGACACAGCAGGCATTGTAGCAGTTGCAGTCGCTTGTGGTTCAGTCCACCCCAGCCACAGAATAATCGCCACGATCAACGCGACGAGCAGGCCGATCAAGATCGCTCCCAGAATGCTAAAAGTGAAGGCCCAACCAGCAACAACCGCCGCCAGAATGCCGAAAAGCGCGGAAATAAAAGCAATCCGCGGAATGTTTCGTGATGTTTCAGTCATCGTCTTCAATCTCCCTCAGGGTGCGCCTTATACGCCGGCGGCTTACCCTCGTGTTTCACGACTTTTCCGACGCAGTGACAGCCACATCGCAAGGTCGCAAATGCCTTTTGGTCCCGACGCCCTCTAAACACAAGGTTTTCGGCATAAAGACACCTTATTTTGTGGGGTTTGTTGCAAACAGACCCCTATCTAGTTAGCCCTTGGCGAGTTTGGTTGCCTGTGACACCCAATCGTCGCGCTCAATACGGCCTTTAAACTTCAGACGGCTATCGACCCAAGCAATCTCTTCAGGCGTCCATTTTGAAATCTGATCAAAGTGCCAGAAGCCAAGTTCGTTCAAGACGCCCTCAAGTTTCGGACCAACGCCAGAAATCAGTTTGAGATCATCTGCGCCTGATTTGCGCGGTGCGGCCATCAAGCGTGGCTTTTTGCCCTCCGATGGTGCGGCCTCAACGGCTTTCGCCTTTGGCGCGGCCTTGGCTTTCGCGGCAGGTTTTGCTGTTGGCGCAGGCTTCACAGCCGCAGAGGCGGCGGTTGCCTTTTCCGCGGACTTAACAGGCACAGCTTTAGCATCTGCTGGTTTCGCTTTTGCAGGGGCTTTCGCAGCGGCTGGCTTGCTGCCGCCTTTCCCCAACCACGGCGTCAACAACGGCACTTCCGTCCCGTCGATCCGCTTCACAGTATCGCCAATATCCACGGCCAATTGCACGGAAGCGTTATATTGCTTCTTGCCGCTGTCATGATCCTTAAGGCTGGTCAAACCAGACAAAGGTTCTGCTGCGTAACGTCCATTTTGCGGGCCAGGAACGGGCACCTTGCCAGCAGCGAGTTCGTCAATGATTTCACTCAGGCGTGCAGCGGTCAGGTCTTCGTAATAGTCTTTGCCGATCTGGGCCATTGGTGCGTTGGCACAAGAGCCTAGGCACTCGACCTCTTCCCAAGAGAAACGACCATCAGCAGACAGCGCATGCGCCTTGCCCGCGATCTTTTCCTTACACACACCGATCAAGTCTTCGGCGCCGCAGATCATGCAGGACAATGTGCCACAAACCTGAATATGTGCAACAGTTCCAACGGGTTGCAGTTGGAACATGAAGTAGAATGACGCCACTTCCAGCGCGCGGATATAGGCCATGTCCAGCATCGCCGCGATATGCTCAATCGCAGGGCGGGTCAGCCAGCTTTCCTGCTCTTGGGCACGCCACAAAAGCGGAATGATCGCGGAGGCTTGCCGGCCTTCGGGATATTTCGTGATCTGAGCCTCGGCCCATTTCTGGTTTGCGGGTGTAAACGCAAAGGCGTCGGGCTGGTCGTGATATAGTCTGCGCAGCATCAGTTTGTTCCGGTCACTTTAGCGTCATGTACATTGAGAAGAGATCACACGGATCGCACCGCTACCCGACACAGCAACCCGACCTTCGGATTGCAGCGGCGGAACGAGTTGCATTAATTCTTCGCGTGTGATCGTGGCGTTGGTCAAAACAGCACCAACGTTGGTCGCGTTCAGCTCACAGCCCTGCCCTTCGATCGCAGAAACCAACCGCTCTTTTGCGGTCAGCACTGGGGTCACAGGGACAGGTGCGGGCATGATTGGCGCAACGACTGGCGTTACGGCTGATTGTGTAGAACCGCCGCCCGCGCCGCCCATGCCCGAACGGAAATCCGTCACGGACATACAGCCAGACAAGGATATGGCAGTCAGGATCAGAATTGAGCGCATCATCGGTCAATCTCCCCAAACACGACGTCCATGGTGCCGATAATAGCGGCCACATCGGCCAGTTGGTGACCTGTGGCCACGTGATCCATCGCCTGCAAGTGCAGATATCCGGGCGCACGAATTTTTACACGATACGGTTTGTTCGATCCATCAGCCACCAAGAACACGCCGAACTCGCCTTTTGGCGCTTCAACGCTGGCATAAACCTCGCCCGCTGGCACGTGGAACCCTTCGGTATAAAGCTTAAAGTGGTGGATGAGCGCCTCCATCGAGGTCTTCATCTCGCCACGTGTCGGCGGGGCCATTTTGCCACGGGCCATCACGTCACCCTTTTCCACGCGCAGTTTTGCGATGGCTTGGCGGATGATGGATGTGGATTGACGCATCTCTTCCATACGGCAGAGGTAGCGATCATAGCAGTCGCCGTTTTTGCCGATAGGGATTTCAAATTCAAACTCGTTGTAGCACTCGTAAGGCTGCGAACGACGCAAATCCCAAGGCAGGCCAGAGCCGCGCACCATCACACCAGAGAACCCCCAATCAAGGATTTCCTGCTCGGTGATAATGCCGATATCGCAGTTACGCTGCTTGAAAATACGGTTTTCAGTCAGCAGCGTGTCGATGTCATCCACCAGCTTTGGGAACGCAATTGCCCATGTGTCGATGTCTTCGAGCAGTTGATCAGGCAGGTCCTGATGCACACCACCGGGGCGGAAATAAGCGGCGTGTAGACGCGCACCGCAAGCCCGTTCATAGAACACCATCAGCTTTTCGCGCTCTTCAAAGCCCCAAGAAATCGGGGTCATAGCGCCTACGTCCATCGCCTGTGTGGTGATGTTCAACAGGTGGTTGAGCACGCGGCCAATCTCGGAATACAAAACGCGGATCAATGACGCACGACGCGGCACTTCGGTGCCTGTCAGCTTTTCAATCGCCAGACACCAAGCATGTTCTTGGTTCATTGGCGCGACGTAATCGAGACGGTCAAAGTATGGCAGGTTTTGCAGATACGTGCGGCTTTCCATCAGCTTTTCGGTGCCACGGTGCAGCAGGCCGATATGCGGATCGCACCGCTCAACAATCTCGCCGTCCAACTCCAGCACAAGACGCAAAACGCCGTGGGCCGCAGGGTGTTGCGGGCCAAAGTTGATGTTGAAATTGCGGATTTTCTGCTCGCCTGTCAGGGCGTCATTTGTGCCGTCATCGTAGTGGTTCACGCGGATATCGCCGTCCATCATAATTTAGATCCAGTTCTAAAAATGGTTTCCAGTCGCGGGCGTACTGAGCGGTTTGCAAATGCGGCCCAGAAAAAAGCGGCCATCGATCCGAGAATTACCATGCCGATGTCTACGAACCCATTGAAGGGTAGGAAGACAGGCAAAAAATATGTAATGCGAAACGCGAGGCCACCAAGTATTGCACCTAGCCAAATCCCACGTGAAGATGGAATTGCAAGCCCGACCAATACAGCTACGCCGATCACATACGGATTGAAGGCTGCAAGCAGAACTGTTCCGATCACGATCACTTTGCACCCTCTTTTGCTTTGTCATCACCAGGAAGGATGTATTGCGCACCCTCCCAAGGAGACATGAAATCAAACTGGCGGTATTCTTGGACCAGTGACACTGGCTCATACACAACCCGCTTTTGCACTTCATCATAGCGCACTTCGGTGTAACCCGTCGTCGGGAAATCCTTGCGCAGCGGATATCCGCGGAAGCCGTAGTCGGTCAGGATGCGACGCAAATCTGGGTGGCCTGTGAACAGGATGCCAAACATGTCGAAAATCTCGCGCTCGAACCAGTTGGACGCAGGGTAGACGTCAATGATCGACGGGACCATTTCATCTTCGCGGATTTGGGTGCGGATACGGATGCGGTGGTTCTGATACATCGACAGGAAGTGGTAGATCACGTCAAACCGCTTCGCCCGTGTCGGGTAATCCACAGCCGTGATATCCACCAGCGACGAGAACTTGGACGCACCGTCTGTTTTCAGAAAATCGACAAATGACACCAACGAAGACGGTGCAATCGTGACCGTCAACTCGCCAAATGCAACTTCCCAAGACAACACGCAATCAGAGCGCTTCATCTCAATGTGATTACCCAGTTCTTGCAGTGCTTCACTCATCGCGTGATGTTCCCTGTCCGGCGGATTTTGCGTTGCAGTTGCAGCAAGCCGTAAAGCAGCGCCTCTGCCGTTGGTGGGCAGCCTGGAACGTAAACGTCCACAGGGACGATCCGGTCACAGCCGCGCACAACGCTATAGGAATAGTGGTAATAGCCGCCGCCATTCGCACAGGATCCCATCGAGATCACATAGCGAGGCTCTGGCATCTGGTCGTAAACCTTGCGCAGCGCCGGCGCCATTTTGTTGGTCAGCGTGCCAGCCACGATCATCAGGTCAGACTGGCGCGGGGAGGCGCGAGGCGCTGTGCCGAACCGTTCAAGGTCATAACGCGGTGTAGAGGTGTGCATCATCTCAACTGCACAACAAGCCAACCCGAAGGTCATCCAGTGCAGCGAGCCCGTGCGCGCCCAGTTCACCATGTCCGCGGTCGAGGTCACAAGGAAACCCTTGTCCTGCAATTCCGCGTTAAACTCTGCCGTCGCGAAATCGCGGTCAGCGCCAGCCGTATTGGCTCCGGTCATCACTCCCATTCGAGCGCTCCCTTTTTCCATTCGTATGCAAAGCCGATGGTCAGCACCCCGAGGAACACCATCATCGACCAGAAACCTACCATAGATAAGTCTTTAAACGCGACCGCCCATGGGAACAAAAACGCAACCTCAAGGTCAAAGATGATGAACAGGATCGACACGAGGTAGAACCGCACGTCAAATTTCATCCGCGCATCGTCGAAAGCGTTAAATCCGCACTCATAGGCAGACACTTTTTCAGGGTCTGGGTTGCGCACGGCGATGATGGCCGCCGCAAGAATCAGGATCGCGCCCAGCGCAATCGCCAACCCCAGAAAAATCATAATCGGAAGGTATTCGTTCAGCATGTCCTGCACGGGCGTTTCCTTTTCGGGACGGTGCGCACAAGGCTGCACCCAAATAAGCTTATCGCTGCATACCCCCCTGCTTAGAGGTGGTCAACCAATCCAAGGTTAACAGACAAGGATTTTGCGGCGATTTTCTTTCGATTGGGCCTGCGAGCAGCGGAAGGAATGCAGAGTCAAAGTTTCGGTTGGTATTTTTGAGGCAAAGTCGGGCAGAAACCTTCAACAACGGGATAAGTTTTGAACGGGGTTTTTGGCAGCGGAAAACAGGAGATTTTAAGAATGTTTCAAAAAGGGGTTTTTGGGACATGCCTTAGTTATGAACTACTGAAGTGGCCTATTTATCCGGACAGCTTTGCGGCTTAGTCAAAATGTAATCTCAACTGTTTCAAATGGTCCGAAATCCTACGACCACTTCTCCATTAGGGTGTTCCCTCTACTGACCTAATCAGCTCAACCAACATTCCCGCTTCAGTCAAGTTCGGGAAATTATCCGAATTGAACCCATATGAAACTGCAAGTGTTAAGAGGTAGCACTGCTTATCCTGATACGTGACACCACCAGATGTGTCGCTTACCGCAATGAGCACACGGACTTGGCTCGGCCCTTCGTGTATTTGAAGAAAACAATTGCCATTATGCGTATCCAAATTTTGGTAAAAGTCGGCAGTTTCGCCCCCCCAGAAACCACATGGGGCTAACATCAATTTTGTTGTCTTTTATCGCTCCAGCTTCTGAAAAGAATATTATTCTCTCAGCGGCTGTATGGAGAGGAGATCTTGATGCTGATGCTAGGGTCAGGACCCATTAAATGCCTTGATGCTGGTTTGTCGTCATGATTCACGACCACCAATGATTTGGGGGTACGA
>ENA-OWPI01004032-OWPI01004032.1-marine-metagenome-genome-assembly--contig:-NODE-4032-length-11994-cov-3.078208_pt1 | contig 11994 bp, 16 predicted proteins | sample MGYA00238138_ERZ651775 | MGnify/ENA primary metagenome ERZ651775 (study PRJEB26906, sample SAMN06265043) | marine metagenome | isolation source: Helgoland LTER site | place: Germany:Helgoland, sampling...
CGTTGTAGTTGTCCATTATCCTTTTTCTGGATAGCTGGCATTCATCCACTCAGCCATTGTGTTTGCGTTATCGCTTAACTTTACTAAATCATACTTGCCACAAAACTTTAAGAACTTAGCACCTACCATAGGTACCTGTTTTGCTTTAGATCCTTCAGCAATAGTTTCTGCTATCTTAACTTTAATATCATCTGGTTGTTTTGTCAAGTCTACTAGAATACAATTACGTTCATAATCATCTAACACTCGATGTTCTTCTTCATTGTGATCAACCCAACGCTGTAACATCATATTATTCCAGTTGTAACCTTTTTTCTTTTTATCTTCAAAAGCTTCAACTAATCCAACTTTGTTACGTGTACCTTTTTTACGTACACCTGGATAAGCAGAGAATACATTATCTGTAGCATCACCACGCATACATTTTTCAAACAGTATCCATTCAGGATCTGGTACTACCTTAGGCTCTTTAGTTTTCTTATCTAGCACACGATTACCTTTTTTATCAAAGATACCTTCAAGTGTGTGTAGCTCATCTGTGATACCATTGTATTGTTTTACATTTTCTGCTAACAGTTGATAAAAGTCTGTGTCTGAACTTACAATAATGTGTTCATCATTGGGATGACTCTGGATCCAACCAGCTATCAAATCATCTGCTTCAAGCTCTTTGTGCTGTAATGTTGTACAGTTTGTACCTTCTTTAATAAAAGTATTCATAGCATCAAAGCTTTCCCAGAATGCTTTATCTTCTTCTGCTTCTTTGTCAGTTAGTGCTTGTCTAGCCACAGTTCTATTCTTTTTGTAGGGCTCATAAAAGTCTTTACGCCATGAGCGTCCTTCTAAACAGAATATAACATGATCTGCTTTTTGGTCTCTGTGTGCTTTGTTTATGCTTGCTAGAGTAACATGAAGTGCAAAGCCTACTTTTTCCCAAGTATCGCTTGCTCTAAATGCTGAATGTCTAGCACGAAAGAATGTGTTTGCTGTGTCTACTAATAAGTATCTCATACTAGTATTATACGATCAAACGAGTTTATTGTCAATAATGTACCGTACCATAACTTTACTCCATTCACTGTGAGCTTTTTCGTCATAATGATAGCTGTCTTTGGTTACTGTCTGGAATCCAAGTTCTTGTAATTGGTTATGATATGTTAGTTTACTGTCATAGGGACCAATATAACTTGCTCCCCAATCTTTTTGATCTCTTATTTGTGCAAAGTCTGTATTACCGTTAAAGAAAACATGAGGTATGTTTTTATCAGTTAACTCATTATGGAATTTCCATATTTCATTGTGCCAATGACGAGTACATTCTTGCCAGTCAACATTAGCTACGAATTCTTTATATTTTTTCTTATGACTGTCTGGCACATGATCAATGCCTGATGCATTAACTTGGAACCATTCTCCATCGATCTCCCACTCTTGTCGTTCCCAAGTTGACCATTGAATCACTACCAATATATCATCATTGCCGTCCCACTTCTCATTGAGGAACTGTCTAGTAGTGCGTAGAATACGTTTATTTGAACTTGCTGACTCTGCCAATACGTGTGGTGTAGCTGATAACATCTTACTTAACTTTATACCCCAACTCGCTTTTAGATTGTCTGGATGAGGACTACGGTGCATGTTTACATACTTAGGATCATCATAGGCAAAGCTGTGTTGATTAACTGCTTCAGCACCTGCTGTGTGGCTGTCGCCATTAATTAGTAGTATCATCTAGTACTTCTGTTTTTCTGCAATAACACCACGTACACCGCCTCTAGGATCTGCACAATCGCCGTCTGTGCGTGGAATCATATGTACATGAGGATACATTACTGTTTGTCCTGCTGACTCGCCTACGTTTTGACCTATATTAAAACCAGTGCAATAACCTTTTTGATATAGATCTAATCCCCAATCATATGCTTCTTCAAAGCAGGCTTTTCTGTGCATTGGGTCGTCTTGTTTAGGAACAAATAGCAAGTGTCCTTTAGTTACAGGATACTTGTCTTCAAATACTAAAAATAATGGATGGTCCATTACTGGTGTTGATTTGAACCAAGGTGTGTCTTCTAGTTTCATAATATTCTCACAATTCGTTAATTAACTTATCAAAAGCTTCTTGACCTAGTACGTTGTACAAAACTAGGACAACAAATATAAACCATAATAACCAAAATACATAATAGCCTAGTTTTGTCCAACCTAGACCTAATACTTTGTATACTGTTGGCATAGGTAGATACTTCTCAAATAGCGTAGTAATATCCCACGCAAATTTAAGCATGAATATCCACATAAATGCTCTAACGTATTTGTTTTCAATGTCAGACACTTTGAAGTTTGCTTGTGCTTCTTTTACTTTCTTATTGTGTGCCTTGAAGCGTTGCCATAAGTTTTTCATTTAACTTCAGTGTAGCCGTCACCTAAGTCACGCTTGTTAGTTTTCATCCCAGGATTCATTGCTTGTTCCTGCTCATATGTTTCCATTACTACGTTTCGACAGATATTTTGAAACCATTGATCTACTAGAGCTTGATCAGTTTTTCCTTGATACCCTGCCTTTATTAATCTAGCAATAAAAATATCATTCCAATCAAGTTCAAATGCTCCGTCATTTAAATTTTCTGGATCAACATCCATACTTACTATATTAATGTATGGTTCTTTATTTTTATCTGCTAATTCTTTAGCTGATAATTTCTTTTTACCTTTCTTAGGCTGTTCTTTCTGGCCTAGCATGCTTTTAAGTTTATCTGTTATTCCCATCCTATTTTCTCCCAGGGTACGTTTTTATTACCAAAGTGTCCGTAAACACAGTTCTCACTATAGTTATTATAGTTGAATAAATCAAATCTGTCAATGATTCCTAACGGTGTTAAATCAATATTAGATCTAATAAACTTTTCTATAGAACGATTATGCCCATTTGATTCTACATATATTGATGTAGGTTCTTTAACACCAATGGCATAACTTAACTGTATTTGACACCAGTCAGCCATTTCACTAGCTACTACATTTTTTGCTAGCCAACGGGCCATATAGGCCGCTGAACGATCTACTTTAGTTGGATCCTTGCCACTAAATGCACCACCACCATGTGGAGCCCATCCACCATAAGTATCTACGATAATTTTTCTACCTGTTAGTCCTGAATCTCCATCTGGACCACCTACTACAAAGTTACCAGTAGGATTGAGATGCCATACAGTATCATCATCTACCAGATGCCCTAACACTGATTGTGCAATCAGTTTTGTTTCTTTTCTAGCCTCTTCACAATCGCCTTCAGTGTGTTGAGTGCTTATTACCACTTGGTCGATACGCTGTATTTGATCACCTCTATATTCAACACTGACTTGACTTTTAGCATCTGGCAACAATATATCATTGTTTTGTCTTGCTTGTTTTAGTTGTTTAAGTATCTGGTGACTGTAATAGATAGGTGCAGGCAAGTATGCTTCGTTGTCTCTATTAGCATATCCAAACATAATACCTTGATCACCTGCCCCAAAATCGTCTGTACCTAAGGCAATGTCAGCTGATTGGCTATGTATATGATTGTCTATTTCTAGTGTATTCCAGTGGAATCCTTCTTGTTCGTATCCAATCTTCTTAACAGTATCTCTAACTATTTGATTAACATCAACGACATTAAAGTTTTTAACTTCACCAGCTAGTGTTACGTGATTTGTTGCTACCAATGTTTCGATCGCTACTCTTGTTGTGCGATCACCTAGTTCTAACCCAGCATCTACTAAGGCATCGGATATTTGATCTGCTACTTTATCTGGATGTCCGTCTGATACTGATTCACTTGTAAATATATATTTGTCCAATTATGTTCCCCAGGCATTACGCCAAATGTCTACTTGTAGTCTAGGTGAATACCTATATGCTTTTTTCATTGATAATTCTGCTACTTGTTCAGTATTAAGATGATAGTCTTCTGGTAATCCACCTATAGGCATTAAGTATACTGGTCCTTGAAATCCTGCATCTCTGTATTCTTTTACTGCTCGATCAACATCTTCAACGTCATCTTCAGTTGACACTACAAACTTAAGATATGTATAACCTAGTTTTTCATAGTTAACAACAATGTCAGGTTTAATTGCTTCTTCCCACTTCTCACCTGAACATGGCAGTTTAGCACTCACTGAGAATGTTAGTTGATCCCATAGTCTCAGACCATGCCATACATTGTAAACCCATTGTTCAAACTCTGGTGCTATCTCTTGTGTACCGTTAGTTTCAAATGTTATGTTGTGTAATCCTTTTTCCATAGCTTGTTCAAGCAGTTCTGGATAGCTACGTTGCCAACCCAATAACGGTTCACCACCTGTAATTACTAAGTGTACATCTTGCTGTGAATCATTATCCCAACGACCTCCTGGAATAAGTTCTTCCATTCGTTGATTGACAGCCGTTGTTTCTAACACAGGACTAAGATGTTTAAATTTAGGATGCCATGACGCATAACTATCACAACCTGTTGCCGCTAAAGGCAGTTCCTCATATATCTTAAACTGATCTACCTTTTCAGCTATTTCCTCAGGAACTGTAGTAGATTCACCTTTAGGTAAACCAAATCCTCTACATTGAAAGTTACAACCAAAAGTTCTTAAGAATACACTAGGCACACCTGCCCATTTACCTTCACCTTGTAAACTATAAAATATTTCTGCTACTTTAAGTTTTTTCAATTATCTATTCCTATCTCGATCATAATATTCTTTAGTGTGTTCATAGTCGTCTTTATTTTCTTCAACTTTCTTTTCAAAGTTACAGTCTTTTCCTAAAGGGCATTCTTCATCATCAACGTCAACCATACAGTTAAGTACCCAAAGAATACTTCCTACCACTACTGCACAAAATAATATCCATAATCCAAAAACTAATAGTCCTGTACTCATTATATTTTCCTTGCTTTAATTAGTAAGTGCCATCCTAGATACTCTTTAACTGCATCACGCATGAGTTCTGGCATAGCTTCAAACCAAGGTTCTAATTCAAGTTTACCTTGCTTATACATATCTATATTATACATGAAACAGTGTGCTTGACGCAACCTTAATATTTCAAAACTGTTTTCCAAAAGGTCATACAGTTCTGTTGATGTGTATGCCTGTGCAAATGGGCAATCTGCCTGTGCCTCAAACTGATCTAACCCTTTTCTGATCATAGCATATTTCCATGAATTCTTAGCATAGACCATAAAGCGGAACTCACCGCCCGGTGCCGCTAACCCATGTATATTCCTGATGATCTGTTCTATGTTGGGAAAGTGATGTATCACTCCCAGGCTGTACACTAGATCATAATCGCCCTCAAGCTGTTTAATTTCTTCCGGATCAGCCATGTTTATAACCCTGAGGTCACCGTGTAGGCCATAGACTTCGAACTGCTTCTTGGCCAATTCTATTGAAGTTTTGCTTATGTCTATGCCTGTATAGTCAGCACCATGTTTGGCAAACTGTACTGCGTCCCACCCCATACCGCAACCTATCTCTAATACACGCTTGCCTCGCCATTCATGAAATCCAGCAAAGTCCATGACATGAGGTTCTACTTCATAGCGTGTACGACTACCGGATTCAAAATATTCCAGTGTGCCAATCTCTCCATTACCTTTTTTAATGCCACAGGGCTGATGGTCCCAATAGTTTTTAATCTTACTCGTTAAGCTGTTTTCTGATTGTGTCATGTTCTTGCAGTTACTTTGTGTGGATCATTTGCTTCTAGCTTGTCCCAGATTGGGCCTTTACCTGATAATAACTTCTCAAAATGAGTGTTGTAATCTCCCTTTAGTTTAAGATGCCACATGATCTTAGCACAGTCAGTGTAGCGTCTTTGAATCATTTGCGGGCTATTTAGGTCCATTGGATTTTCAGGATTGCCTTCTAGTTGTGGCCTATTTTTAAATGTTTCATCGTTGGTTTCTGGATTACCGGTGATATCATGCCTGTCGTGAAATATTTCAATATCATATTCGTTTTCCATAATGTCACAAAGATACGCAACTTGACTTACCCAAGCATCAGTCATTTGCTGTGGACTGATAGTTCCGGTCAACACATAGAACTCATGCGGTATAATTGGAAATATTGCGTATGGGTGTTCCATGTTGTCTTTGACTCGTAGTATGCGGAATTTACCCGTATGTTTGCATATAGTTTTATCCCAATCTTTGGATTTCATCCTAGCGTCATCATTAAAGAACAGGTACCAAGCACCACTGGCCTTTGAAGCCAAATAGTTTAGATATTCATTTAGTCTCTCATATCCCCATCTTGGAACGACATAGACACCATAGTCTATCTTTTTCTTGTCCATGTAGGGTATGATTGTCTTTTTGAAGTAGTCTATGCTCTCCTGGTCGTCATCGTCTAGTGCTATGAGATACTCAACACTTCCTTCTTTGCTCACAGTCTTCCATAAGCTTTTAAGAGCATCAAACATCATCTTAGGTCGTTTTCTCGTAGGAATCAAAACGCTGATACGTTTGGTGGGAGTTATCATCCTATTACAAAGTTCAGCTAAAGCTTTTTGGTCTACTGCCACCAGTCCTCCCAAGGAAACACTTGCCAAACATTTTCTTCAAGTTTATTAATATCTATACTTGAGTAGTCAACATCTTCTGTACTTGCTTCATTGTTAATCAATACAGCATAAGTTACAGCTTCTGTTCCCCATACATCTTTGATTGCTGATAGTGTAGCACCAGTATCATTGATATCATCTATAACTAACACACGCTTACCTTTAGTAAGACCAATATCTTCTTTAAGTGCAGTAAGATTATCTTCACCTACATGGTCACGTAAGCTTACTTTTACGGCGTGCATTGGTATATCTAAGTACTGTGAAACCAGCACAGCGGGCGTTAAACCTCCCCTTGTGAGCCCAACTACACAATCAAAACTTTGTTGGTCTACGTGAAGTTGTCTAATAATATCCTGTGTCATTTCTTCAACTTGTTGCCATGTATAAAACGCTTTCTTACTCATCTATTGCCTCTCTATTATGATATACACGTTGTACGTCGTGTGCTTGATATATCGCTGAGTTAGCACCGTGTTCGCTACACTCTACTGAATGTACCCAACAACGATCGCCTGTTTGTTCTCTAATAAGTTCGTCAGCAAAGTTAAATGCGTGTTCGGCAAACTTCTCTGCTCCGACACCATCCATTACTACAATCTCTGCTAAATCAAACAGTTCAAGTTCTTGAAACTTTTCTAAGAATGGATCGTTCTTATCAATAGCTGTCTTATGATCAAAGTGATCTTCTAACCACTTCTTAACTTCTTTAAGTCCGCCAAAGTCCACTGCCCAGTTTTTCTCGTCAAGTTCTTTACAACCAAATGTAAATTTAAACTGTAAGCTGTAACCATGTAGTAAGTGACAATGTGAATGATCTGCGTTAGGTTGTCTAAAGCAGGCTGAAAGGCCAATGTTGTGACCGTATGTTTTAGTTGAGTAGTATGTTGCCATCTCTTGTCTCCTGTGAGTAAGTTTGATGACAGGCAGAATATTTTGAGACGGATGACTGTCTTAAGGCGTCTTTGAGTACTCTATTTACCACGATTTTTCTTTGCTTGGTAATTATTATACTCTCCTTCTTTAATTGCAACAAATCTTTTAATAAAAGCCCTTCCTTGTGCTTTAGTAGGAAAGCTTGCCGCCATTACTTTTAATTCAGTTGATATTTTTACTGCTTTTGCATCATATGCCATTATTTTTTCTCCGCTTCTGCCACTCGTTTACGTAATGAACTTGAACTAAATGAATGATCGCGGCCATTGTATACTAATTCAATTCCCCTTTTAATACAAATATCTTTACCAGTAAAGTCTTTATCTTTATACTCTACTCCTAATATTCTAACATCTATTGGCATAGAAAGCAAGATATCTTCTAAATCTTTTTCTGTTTGGTATACCACAATTTCATCAACAAAGCGATTACATCCTAACTGTATCTGTCTTTCTACTATTGACTGTATAGGACTGTTTTTGTTTGCTCTGTCTAGTGTAGGATCTGTTTGCAATCCTGCTATCAAGTAATCACAGTGATTTTTACATTCGCTTAACATAGCAACATGCCCAGCGTGTAATAGGTCAAAGGTTGAGAATGTTATTCCTATTCTTAACCCTTGGTCTTTAAGTTGTTTTACTTTATCAAATATCATTAAAAAGTAAACTCGTAAAATGCACCAACTAATGCGTCACCTTCTTGATCAACAGCACCATTAAGTCTTAAATTGTGTACATTACCAAATTTATCTTGTGAGTTGGTCAAGTTATATTGAGCACCTACATAACTAACAGGCTCACCTGTCATGTCTGCTTTGGCATTAGTATATGACATAACACCTGTGCTACTAACTGATGTTGGTATTCTTAAATCTAACTCACCATCTATCACAGTAGGCTTAACACCTACATATAAGTTTAAGTTATCGTTAGCCCAACCAGCAACACCATACATCGAAGTAATATTATCAACATCTTCAACTAGTCCGCTATCAAAGTCTGTTATAGAATACATAATACCTAGTTGTGCATACCAATTGTTTGGCTTATACATTGTTGAATACTCAAATGTGTCTGTTGAATTAACTTGCCCCCACATACCACTGAAGCTCATAAAAGGTGATCCGTAACTTTTTGTGTAAGTAAATCTTTCTGTCCAGTTACTTGGATTCATAATTTTTCCAGTGTACTGATCTCTTATTGCCAGAGCTGAACTGTCAAACCCAACTGATATTGCATCAAATGTATCATCACCTAAGTCTTGTTGATAAGCATTAAGATACCAACCTTTATAGTTTGCACCTTCTCCTCCTACAAACTTACTTGACCATGAACTACCCACTGAGTGATCTAATTGATATACAGGAATTAAATTTGAGCTACCTTCCTTAAGATCTAGTGTTGATGTACTCAAATCAACTGTGTAGTCACGACCTATTTCATCAACTACTTTAACACTTGACAGTTCTGTTATATCACTAATACCTGCTACAGCAATACCACCCGATAGTGGTGTAGTGGATCCTGTTCTACCTGTCATTGATATACCTAAACTACCAATTGGTTCAGTAGCTCTCTTAAGATCTAACAAGCCTTGACCGTGTGTGTTAACATTGTAACCTACTATAGTTTTGTCAGCAGTGTCTAATAACACTTGAACAATGTTTTCACCTTTCATGTATGGCCACATTTGATGTATAACTGCTACTGCACCAGCAACTACAGGAGCCGCTTGTGATGTACCACTCAATGCTTTATAAGTACCATCTTTGTATGCACCATACATATTACTGCCTGGTGCTAATATATAAAAGTCTGAAGTTCTATAAGTGTCTAAACATTCACTGCCACTATAGTTTTTACAAATATGTCCTGACTTTGCACCATCAATAGTGTTAGTAGAAGTATTCCATGCACCAACAACTATTGCACGACCGTCCATAACCAAGTTACCTGAACTATCTGTTGCTACTGCAAATGTCGCAGGATTCTGTACATAATCGTTTGATTGATTACCTGCTGATATAGTTAATACTATTTCACTACCTGACATAGCACTACCCCAAGACTCTGGAGTTTCCATATTATAATAGTTAGTTCCGCCATAGTATTCATGGTTACTAGTAAACACACCATTACCTCGATTAGTAATTGAACTTGTGTAGGATGAATGATAGTTTGTATTTGCTGATAAGTTGGCTACTACTGCGTCTGTATTATTCTTAAGATATGTAATACCTTGTTTAGCAAAGCTCATTGAAGCTGACCATGAATCAGTAATTTTAACAATAGCTAGATTGGCGTCAGGTGCTATACCCATAACATCTCCGCCCATGTTACCAGCGGCAATTGATGCTACATGACTACCGTGTCCTACTGAGTCTTCAATACCGTTATCATATCCTGGTTCCCATTGATACTTAACTTTACCTACTAGTTCAGGGTGATCAATGTCAACACCACTATCTAATATACCAATTGTGGATCCTTTACCAGTCCATCCTCTTGACAATGCCCAGTCTTGTCCTACAGCTGAGTTATGGTCTTTGAAGTTATCAAGGCCTTGATAGTATGTTGGATCTGAACTAGGCATTTCTGTTGGAGTACCTAGATAGGCTGTGTTTTCACCAAAGTCTAGTGTAGCTGATGATTCAGCTTCAGCTAGTGCTAGTTCTTCTGCTAAACGTAATGCCTCAGCCTCTTCCTCTGCTATAGCTAATAGTCTAGCCTCTTCAGCTAATCTTTCTTCCTCTGCTAATGCGGCCAATCTTTCTTCTTCTGCTACTCTAGCTTCTTCTTCTGCAATAGCTAATAACCTGGCTTCTTCTGCAAGTCTTTCTTCTTCTGCTAATGCTTCTAATCTAGCTACCTCGGCTAACCTAGCCTCTTCTTCTGCTATGGCTAGTAAACGAGCTTCTTCGGCTAGTCTGGCTTCTTCAGCTAACCTTTCTTCTTCGGCTACACGTGCAAGTTCTTCAAGACGTGCCTCTTCCTCAGCAATGGCTAGTAGTCTAGCCTCTTCCTCTGCTTCTAGTCTTGCGATTTCTGCTAGTCTAGCTTCTTCCTCTGCTAATGCGGCTAATCTTTGTGCTTCAAGTTCTTCTTCTGAAGGACCAGTGACTATTACTTCAGTATTGACTAATACATCTCTTGCCCAATATTCTATGCTTGAACTTTTTGGAACTTGTATATTAGAAGGCTTACCTCTAAAAACTCTTTCACGGCCGTACGCTGTAGCTCGTTCATATACGATCGTTGTGGTTTGTTCTACCCAGCTATCAGTTTTAACAGTAAAGACACTATTATAAGTAGTGATAACAGTGTTACCGGCACTGTTGGTAGTAGTAACTGTTTTAGGAATTGTTTTATTACTATATACTGTTCTCTTTTCAATAGCGTTAATGTCTACAGTTGACCAAGTATCTAATACTGTCCAATTACTTGGTGCCGCATTGGCATTAACTGTTGTCACCAATGTTGCGATGAACAATGCTAAAACTAATAAGATTTTTGACAAGGTATTATTCATTGTTTTCCCTAATATTATTTTTTTACAACTAAATTATAACAAAAGTGGATTTTATGGTCAACCTATCTAGGAGCAAATTCTTGTTGTAGTTTGATGTTATCCATAAACTCTTTCTTAGTACCTGGATCATCTTTGAAAGCACCTTTTAACACAGTTGTTTGTGTTAGACTTGAGTGTGCCATAATACCTCTGTTCTCACAACAACCATGTGTTGCTTGTAAGTAAACACCCACGTTAGGACTGTTTGTTGCAGTTTGTATTTGATCAGCAATCACGTTGTTCAATTCTTCTTGCAGTGTACCTCGTCTTGCACACCATTGGGCGATCCTTGTGTATTTGCTCAATCCAATCAGTTTCTCTGCCGCAAGTATTCCAATGTAAGCAATACCGGCTACTGGTTGGTGGTGGTGCGAACAAACACTTTTAAGTTCTGAACGTACTGTTAGTATGCCTGTGTATGCTTCTGACATCTCTTGCGGAAATGCAGTTGCATTAGGCATTGGATTGTAACGTCCTGCCATCAACTCATTGATGTACATCTTGGCAAGTCTTCTACCTGTGTCATTGCTGTTGGGATCATTTTCTCTGTCAATGACCAATGAATCTATCACAGAGTCAAACTTGGGTGCAAGTTCTTCAATAAGTTTTTGCTTATCGCCTTCTTCTAGGTACTTGCTGACATTGTCTCCTGCCCAGAAACGACCCTTGTCGGCTTTGATCCTTTTCTTTATCTCGTCACTTGTTGTGCCCTTAGGCTCCCAACTGTCTTTTAATGTATCTTCCACTATTCGAAGTCTCCTCTGACTATGTGTTTCCTTAATGCTCTGACAAGTTCTTCAATCTTGTCTATACAACCAATTAAGTCTCTGTCAGTGATGTATTTGTTTCTCTCTTTTAGCTTGTCGTATTCTTTCAATGAGATTGATA
>ENA-OWPI01004040-OWPI01004040.1-marine-metagenome-genome-assembly--contig:-NODE-4040-length-11979-cov-33.834734_pt1 | contig 11979 bp, 11 predicted proteins | sample MGYA00238138_ERZ651775 | MGnify/ENA primary metagenome ERZ651775 (study PRJEB26906, sample SAMN06265043) | marine metagenome | isolation source: Helgoland LTER site | place: Germany:Helgoland, sampling...
ATAAAATTGGGTATTCTGCTAGGTTAACTACTGAAAGTGTAAAGGAAACAGCAAATGGAAAAGATTATGACTTTTGGTTTGATATGGAAAAATGCCATATCTTTGACTATGAAACCGATGAAACGCTGGCGATGCTGGAAGATTTCGTCATGCCGACCATGCTGACCGATGCAGGTCGGATTATGGCCCGGGCGATGCTTGCGGCAGGGCGCGCACACGCGCAGTCAGAACACTACTTGAAGGGAATTTAGGATGTCGGAACTTGGCCTGAAAGAAAAGCGTGTCCTTGTGACCGGTGCTGCAGGCGGCCTCGGCCGCGCGTTTGCCGAAGGGTTTGCACAAGCCGGCGCACGCGTCATTGCGGCTGATATGAACGAGGCAGGTGTCCAAGAAACGGCGCGCGCGATCAATGATGCTGGTGGTGATGCACATGCCGCAAGGGTTGATGTAACCGATGCACAACGCTGTCGTGCACTGGCCGACTTTGTCCAAGAAACTTTGGGCGGGCTGGACGTGCTCATCAATAACGCCGCGATCTATGCCGGGCTTGAGCGCAAATCGTTCACCGAGATTGAAGAAGATGTTTGGGACAAAGTCATGGCGGTCAATGTCAAAGGCGTGTGGCAAATGACGCGCGCAGTGACGCCTTTGATGAAAGGTGCGGGGGCAGGGGCGATTGTAAACGTTGCATCGGCCACTGTGTTTTCGGGCTCCCCACAGTGGATGCATTACGTCGCCTCAAAGGGTGCCGTCATAGCCATGACGCGCTCGCTTGCCCGCGAACTGGGCGACGACAATATTCGCGCCAATGTCATAGCGCCGGGGTTTACCCTTACTGAAGCCAGCCTTGATCTGATTGAAGACGCTGAAACATACGGCGTAACGCGCGGGGCGCTGAAACGCTCGGCTGACGCAAAAGATATGGTGGGCTCCGCGCTTTATTTGGCATCGGATCTTGCGGGTTTCGTGACTGGTCAAACCCTGATCGTGGATGGCGGTCGCCAATTTATTTGAGGCCCGGCGGGCACTTTCAGACAAACGAGCTTGAGACGGGCGGGCGTTTCGTAGCCCCTCCGTATGACAAAACGCTCCCCATTCAGGTACTATAAAACGAGCCCTGAGATCATCTGCTTGGCTGTGATGCTTTATGTTCGGTTTCCGCTCTCACTTGCTAGCCTCTTATTTAGAGTTTTGTTTAGTCAAATGCGACATAGCCAGAAACGCGATGGATGGCTGTCAGCTTTGATTTTTTTACTCCATTCACGCAATACTACATAAACTCCGGTCGCAAAGATTATGGCTGAACCAAACCAAGTTGCCCTGTTTATGGCTCATAGCGAAAGAATATTTTGTACGCGAGCTGGGTAATCGGAGATGATCCCGTCGACGCCCATTTCTGCCATGCGTATGATATCGCTCACTGAGTTAACGGTCCAGACATTCACTAACAGTCCCAATTCTTTCGCTTTGGCTAACTCACTTTCTGTTAGATCTTTGAAGTATGGGCACCAAACTTTTCCGCCAAGCGCAGAAATAGTCTGGGCTAAACTGTCTTTATGATCTTCGCGCGTGACGCCGCTCATCCAAGGTGAGCCATCGAATATATTTGGTACCATAGCTGTACCATGGTTTTGTTCCAAAGTTAGATGACCGCGTGTGACCGTTGGTGCGCGTTCAGCACACGCCACTAGCACACGCCAATCAAAACTAGATATAATGCAGCGATGATGCAGATCATGCCTTTCCAACAAATCCACAACATCTGAAACTATTATATCTGGTGGGTCATATAGATCTGTTTGCTCTGCGTGAGATTTTATCTCTACATTGAGTGTGAGTAGCGGATGTTTAGCGGCCCATTTGCAAAAAGTCGCGAACGTAGGAATATGCCGATTAGAAGGGCGTGCTTGGTCAGGAAACTGTTTTGTGTACTCGGTGCCGGTACATGGCACGCCCGCGGTAACTTTCGTGAGTTCCTTAGCCTCGGTTATTCTTATTAACTTTTTACATGATTTTTCGTTCACCGTATGTGGCATAAGAACGTAAGGATCGTGCGCAATTACCGTAACGCGGTTTGCAGCATTCTGAACATCTAACTCCACGGCATTGATACCAATTTCGTTTAGGTATCGAAACCCGGCCATTGTGTTCTCGGTGTAGATACCACGTGCACCTCGATGCCCGAAAATCGTAATGTCCTTTCGAATTTGGTGATCTCTCATCAAATACGCTTCCCAGATACGATGTTGAAGAAATGCATATTTTTTGGATGAGCAGAAAATCGAACCACCTGGCCCGGCGTCGCGTGGTGCACACCGGGCAGACTGGCCGTGAAAGCGGTTTCGGTGCCATTAAGTTGCCCATGGAGCAGGGTGTTTGCACCCAATGGTTCGCCCATGCGTACAGTAATGGACATTGGCCCAGTTTCATCGGCAATTATATGTTCAGGTCTTATTCCTATAGTAACCTCTCCTTTTGCGGATGTTTCCACTGGGATGGATTTTCCAGCCACTGAGATGACGCTATTTTCAACAATCGTCGTAAATGTGTTCATCGACGGGCTGCCAATAAACTGTGCGGCAAAAAGAGTTTGAGGAGTTTCATAGACCTCAAGTGGTGTCCCGATTTGCTCAACTTTCCCACTGTTCATAACAATCATGCGATCGGCCATCGTCATGGCCTCAACTTGATCATGGGTCACATAGAGTGCCGTTATTCCGAGTCGATTTTGTAATTCACGGATTTCAAGGCGCATTTGTACGCGCAGTTTTGCATCAAGATTTGATAATGGCTCATCAAAGAGAAACACTGCAGGTTCACGCACAATGGCACGGCCCATGGCGACACGTTGGCGTTGACCTCCAGATAAATCACGTGGCCGGCGATCGAGGTAACTGTCAAGCTGCAGAAGTTTAGCGGCGGTCTTCACTTTTTCGTCAATTATTGCTTTTGGTACTTTGGCAATTTTTAAGCCATAGCCCATATTTTGGCGCACACTCATATGTGGATATAGCGCGTAGTTTTGGAACACCATTGCTATATCGCGATCCATTGGCTCAACATCGTTTACGACTTTTCCACCAATACTGATTTCGCCTTCAGACACATTCTCTAACCCAGCCACCATTCGGAGCAGCGTTGATTTTCCACAACCAGACGGCCCGACGATTACAATGAACTCACCATCTTTGATTTTTGTACTGACGCCATGGATTACCTCTACCGTACCAAAGTGCTTTTTTACGTTTTTCAAGTCTACATTTGCCATGTCGGTCCTACTTTTCGCTGTCCACGAGCCCGCGGATAAAGAGTTTTTGCATTGAAATGACTACGATAACTGGTGGGATCATTGCTAGAATTGAGGTGGCCATAATGACAGGCCAGTCTGCAACGTCATCTCCGGAAGGGAACATCTGCTTTATACCCATCACTATGGTGTTCATTTCAGGGTCTGTCGTGATGAGTAATGGCCAGAGATATTGGTTCCAGCCGTAGATAAAGAGGATTACAAAAAGGGCTGCGATGTTCGTGCGGCTCATTGGTATCAAGATGTCCCAGAAAAAACGTAACGGTTTTGCACCATCTACACGTGCTGCCTCTGCTAACTCATCTGGGACTGTCATGAAAAATTGCCGGAATAAGAAGGTAGCAGTTGCAGATGCGATCAGTGGAAAGATTAGGCCGCCATAGCTGTTCAGCATACCAAAACCAGCAATTATTTCATAGGTTGGGACAATGCGTACTTCTACCGGCAACATCAGCGTAATGAAGATCAACCAAAAGAAGATTTTTTTTCCGGGAAACCGAAAATAGACAATGGCAAAGGCGGACAACAAAGAAATGATAATTTTGCCGACGGCTATGCCAATTGCCATAACGAGGCTGTTGGTCAGCATTGTGCCTACAGGTACATTTACGCCAGCCAATAAAGCTTTCTTGTAATTGATAAAAAATTGATCGCCTGGCAACAGTGGCATTGGAGGGCTAACAATTTCTGGCTGTGTTACCGTGGAGGCAACAAAGGCGAGCCAGATGGGAAAAAAAACTATTAAAACGCCAAGTATCATGATTGCATGGCTGAGCCAAATTCCAAGTCCACGCTTTTCGACCATCCCTGCGACAGGGTTTTTTTGAGGTTTAGATGTTGGCAGGGTCAATAGTGTACCCTCCGTTCTATGTATTTAAATTGGAAAACAGTTAGTGCGCCGACGACGACTAATAGGATGACAGATTGTGCGGCAGATGAACCCAAATCTTGCCCTACAAAACCATCCGCAAAAACTTTGTAAACGAGGATTGTTGTAGATTGCTGTGGCCCACCGGACGTGATGGTGTGGATCACCCCAAAAGTTTCAAAGAATGCATAAACCACATTTACGACCAGTAAGAAAAAGGTCGTTGGTGACAGTAAAGGTAAGACGATGGTCCAGAAACGTCTCCAAAACCGTGCTCCGTCGATCGCAGCCGCCTCGATAATGGATTTTGGAACAGATTGCAGAGCTGCAAAGAAGAACAGAAAATTATAACTAATTCGGCCCCAGGCGGAACTAACAACCACCAAACCCATCGCTTCGCTCCCATTTAATACATGGTTCCAATCATACCCCAAGTTCCCGAGGTACCAAGATACAACGCCAACGCGAGTATTAAACATGAACAACCAGAGAACGCCCGCGATGGCCGGAGCGACTGCGTAGGGCCAAATAAGCATCGTCCGATAGGTCCCAGCGCCTTTGATTAAACGATCAGCGACAATTGCCAGAAACAGGGCCGGGATCATCGAAACCAAAGTGACTAAGATAGAGAATAATCCTGTGGTAAAGAAAGAGGCCCGGTAATACGGGTCAGACAAGAGGTATTTAAAATTCCCTAATCCCACATATTGCATAGATAATCCAAACGGATCTGGGATGAAGAGTGATTGCCAAACAGCTTGTCCAGCCGGGTAGAAGAAGAAGACTGCTGATACAAGAATTTGGGGCGCAATAAGTAGCAACGGCAATAGCCACCCCTTAAAAAACACGCGTTTTTCCATAATTTCCTGCCTGTTTGGCTGTTCACCGAACGAGCAGAGTTGCTCGCTCGGTGAGCGTAGTTTTAACCGTATGTTTTAGCGGTTTGCCTGTTCAAAACGGCGCAGAAGAGGGTTGCCACGTTTAACAACGCTATCCATTGCGTCTTTTGCTGATTTGTCACCAGACCAGATCGCTTCGAGCTCTTCGTCAATGATGCCGCGAATTTGGTCAAATGATCCCAGCCGCAAACCATTTGAATTTGCTGTAGGTGCTTTAGCGGTCATTTGGATAACTGCAACTTCAGTTCCGACGTTCTCTTCATAGAAACCAGACGCTTTGGTTGCAGCGCTTGCTTCAGCAGTGATCGGTAAATAGCCGGTGTCTTGATGCCATTTGGCTTGTACATCTGACGATGATAAGTAGCTCAGGAATTCACCTGCACCTTTGTATTCTTCCTCTTCATGACCCTCCATGACCCACAAAGATGCACCACCGATAATGGTGTTTTGAGGAGCGTTGCCAACACCTTCCCAATATGGAAGTGGACGGACGTCAAATGCAAATTTAGCTTCTGATTTTATCCCGGCGTAGCCAGCGGAGCTTTCTGTAAACAAAGCACATTCACCGGCGCGGAAATTTGCGCCCCCTTCGTTACGACGGCCCGTATAAATAAATTTGCCATCTTTGGCCCATTGGCCCATTGCAGTGAGATGGGCAATTTGTGCGTCTCCGTTGACTTGCAGTTCAGTATCCAGTCCAGAGAAGCCGTTGTCTTTAGATGCAAATGGAACATCGTGATATGCTGAGAAATTTTCAAGATGGATCCAACTCTGCCATGCAGTGACCAAAGGACAGTCTGAGCCGCCAGCTTTGAGAGCGGTCAGTGTTTTATCTACGTTTTGCCAAGTAGAGAGGTCTGTGTCGGGGTCCACACCGGCGGCTTTAAATGCGTCACGGTTGACCCAAAGAACTGGCGTAGATGCATTGAACGGCAATGACAACATATCACCGTCAGTTGAGGTGTAGTAGCCCTTGACCGCGCCAATGTAGGCATCTTGATCAAATTCTGCACCACTCGCGGCCATGACTTCGTAAACAGGGCGTGTTGCGCCTTTTGCAGCCATCATTGTGGCCGTTCCAACTTCAAACACCATCAAGATCTGCGGTTGCTCACCGGCGCGGAATGCGGCAATGCCTGCGTTTAAAGTTTCTGAATAGTTGCCTTTGTGGGATTGAACCACAGTGTAATTGTCTTGGCTTGCATTGAAGTCTTCAACTTGTGCTGCAACCAGTTCACCCAGACGACCAGTGAAGGCATGCCAAAAATGTACTTCAGTCTCTGCATAAGCAGCAATTGGCGACAAAAGCGTTGAGCTTACGGCGAGTGCGCCGATCGAAATTTTTTTCATTGTTTCCTCCCAGGAAGTGCTCCCGACTCGACATCGGTTAATTTAGGCTAACAAGACTTTTTTATAAATCAACAGAAATTAAACTATAAATTCATAACCAATGGTTATACTATATTTGTATATTCGTTAGATCGGAGGGTTTTCTGTGGTATCGGCAGCTAAATTTAGACAGCTCAAAGTATTAAAAAGCGTCGCAGATTGCGGCAGCATGACACGTGCTGCGCAGAGCCTTGGGATTTCACAGCCTGCCGTCAGTAGAGTGATTTCAGATCTAACTGAATTGTTTGGATTTTCTCTATTTGATCGAAAGGATGGCTTGCTTATCCCTTCGAAAGAAACGCGTTATATCCTACCTGATATTAGTCGGGTGATCGAATTAATGGATCACATTCAATACACCTCGAAAGATCTCACCGCGCGGCGGGCGGGTCACCTAAGGGTTGCTTGCCTTCCAGGATTTGCGACAAGCCATTTACCAAATGTAGTCGCAAGCTTTTTAGAAAAACGGCCTGACGTGACAATAACAATTGAACCTGATCGCCCTGAGAGGATCTTGGAATGGATAATCGGCGAGCAATACGATTGTGGTATTACCGATGCGTTTACCGGCCACCCGGCCATTGAAAGCATCACTATGGACATTCGTACTGTCTGCATTTTTCCGCTATCCCATAGGTTCTCTGAGCTCTCCACAATAACACCCAAAGAACTTGATAATGAGCGCCTGATACACGCGCGCCGTGATAGTTACTTCTTCCAAGCGTTAAATGAAGTTTTCCGTAACTATTCAGTTAGACCCAAGCATATTGTTGAGACCCGTCAGTTCACAGGAGCTTGTGAGTTAGTCGCGCGTAACGTGGGCGTTGCGATTGTCAGTGAGCTTGATGCCAGAACATATCATGGCCAACTGAATTTTCGGCCATTTACTCCCAATATTCCGCACCAATTATCTCTGGTGCGTCCAAGACATCAAACTGCTTCGATGATAACATTGGATTTTATGGAGCAATTCAAAGCAAGCTTGGAGGATCTTTTAGTTTGAGTTGATACGGTTGGAATAACATCAACCAGGCCGCGTCTCTCGATAAGTGGCGTCACTTATTTAGTGCTTGGAGCTGAGCTGCGCCAGCAATCCGATGCGAGTTCTCATTTGTCTAACAGCGCCTTATAATTTATTTAGGACCTGGATGGTTTCTGCCGTGGGAGTAGCGTATGTACGTTCTATCGACATGGCTGATCAATTTTGCATATATACTTTGGATGTGTCCACTTGTGGACACGGTAATGCCGTTCAGTTGGGTTTGTTAAGAGGTGCGAAAAATTTTTGGTAAGGGCTTTCAAAAGGGCATAACACTTCGGCATTTGCGTGCTTTGGTGGCTCTCTCAGATTTGAAACTTGTCGCACGGGTCTCCAAAGCGCTAGGTGTGACGCAGCCAGCGGTGTCAAAACAAATCGTTGAGCTAGAAAAAATCGTTGGTGTACCGATCGTTACGCGAGACCGCAATAGGCTCTACCTGACGCCTATCGGTATTCGCCTTGCAAATCATGCACGCCAAGCACTCGGCCAAATTGATCGTGCAGCATTTGAAATTGAAGCGATGGTTAGTGGAGTTTCAGGATCTGTTTCTATCGGTGTTGTTAGTTCGGTTGCGCCTACTTTGCTGCCTGGAGCCATTGCGCTTTTTAAGCGCAGTACGCCGCACGCAAACGTATCCGTTTCGGAAGGACATTTTGTTGAATTGTTACCGCAGCTCGAGGCGGGGGTGCTGGATCTTGTAATAGCAAGGATTTGGCAACCCAGGGAACTAGCTGGGATAGACCAAATGGCATTGTTCTCCGAACCTGTAGTGGTTGTCGCTGGGCAAAAACATCCGCTTGCGCATGCTGGCGAACTTACTTGGGCTGATGTAGTCAGTTATCCGTGGATATTGCCACAACCAAATTCGGTTGCGCGACAGGCGATCGACGCACTCTTTGCACTAAATGCACTGACGCCACCCACTAATACAATTGCTTCTTTGTCGCAGGCCCTGAATCTTGAACTTTTGCGAGTAATGCCCGCGATTGGGTTGCTGCCACAACGGCTTGCGCAGGAACAAGCGGCTCTGGGGCGCACAGTTATCTTGCCGCTTGAAACCCAAGACTTGCTATCCGAGGCTCGTTGCTTCTGGCGCAAAGATCAAGCCTCGCAAAACCCAACGCTTTCGTTGTTTTTGAAATGTCTTCAGGAATCTACTGAAGACATCAAAACCATTCCTTTTGATTAATGTTAATAGAGAATATTTCAATATTTTTAGGAATTAGTATCCCTTATCATAACTATATACACAATTCAGGGGTGCTCGGGTGTCTGTACGTTTCTCAGTCAAAATTGGCAGAGGCCTATGAAGAAAGAGGGTTTACTCGAGCGTTCCGCGTGCGATGTTCTTGCGGCTTTTGAGGCCAAAAGCTTGACGCCAAGTGAGTATCTGGCAGCGTGCATTGAAGAAATTTCGTGTTATAATCCCAAGGTAAACGCTTTAGCGGCAATGGACGTTCATGCTGCAATTGCGCTGGCAGCAGCTGCCACGAAGCGTTGGGAAGCTGAAAGACCATTGGGACCCCTCGACGGGTTGCCGATTGGAGTAAAGGATTTGCAAAATACCAAAGGCTTGCTGACAACCTACGGCAGCGTCAGAATGCGTAGTTTTGTGCCTGACAAAGATACGCTGATGGTTGGACGACTGCGTGCAGCAGGTGCAATTATACTAGCCAAAACAAATGTTCCTGAAATGGGCGCCGGTGGAAACAGCCGCAATCTGGTTTGGGGCGCGACGGGCAACCCTTTTGATGCAAACCTCATCGCCGGTGGCTCTTCTGGTGGTTCTGCTGCAGCACTCGCAGCCAACCTTCTACCGCTGTGTACTGGTTCGGACACGGGAGGGTCGCTCCGGATGCCAGCTGCACTTTGTGGGGTTGTTGGATACCGGCCCTCTGTGGATGTGATTGCCCACACTACGCGACCTTTGGGGTGGTCTGGTATTTCGGTGCTTGGTCCGATGGCGCGTACGGTAGACGATCTAACGCTGATGTTGTCTGTTTGTCAGGGCTATGATCCTGATGATCCGCTGTCGACTCCCCCAGTAATAGGCCGTTTCAAAACGCTACCATCCACAGAGTTGAAAGAATTGCGCGTTGGCTTCAGTGAAGATTTTGGTGGCGCACCGGTCGAGCAAAGTATTCGCGAAACGTTTCGTGACCGTCTCGATGTGCTTCGCCCACAGGTTAAGGAATGCCGCGCGGCGGATCTTAATCTGGGTGATATGGATCGCTGTTTTGATATTCTGCGGGCCGAGAGTTTTGGCGTAGCCTTTGGCGAGGCCGTGGCTCAAGAACCCGAAAACTTTGGTGCGCATATCAAGGATAACCTTGCCCTTGGACAAACTATGACACTGGCTGATCGTGGCTGGGCCCATGCAGAGCAAACGAACATATTGCGTAAATTCAATGCTCTAATGGCGAATTTCGACGTAATTTTGCTGCCCACTTCGCCCGTCACTCCGTTTGAGTGGACAAAGCCCTATGTCGATGAAATCGATGGCCAGAAGATGGACATATACTACCGTTGGCTCGCGCTGTGCTATCGCGGGTCTTTATCGGGAGCGCCTTCTATTACTCTGCCTTGTGGACGCGATGCGGCTGGCATGCCCTTTGGCCTTCAAGTGTTAGGGCCAATGCGAGGCGATGAGCAGTTACTTAGTACAGCAAAGGCGATGGAAAATTTCTTTGGGCGCTCAGAGCAGACGGCTCGGCCTTTGGCAAAAATGGCGCACGCTCCACACTCGAAAGTTGCGTTGACCTCTATCGTGACGCATCCACCCAACGTGTGCGCAGAGACTGCAAGCAACAGTAGTGTCATACGGACGGCGGTTTAACATGTGGTTGATCCCGATTGTATTTGTTCTACTGCTGATTAGTGGCACGGCCTTTGCCTATCTCATGGGCGCAGTCTCTGTCCTGACCTTTGTCGCTGTCGACAAGACACAGTTTCTCTCGATCTTACCTCAACGTATTTTTGCCCAGCTTGATGTTTTTGCTTTTATGGCGATGCCATTGTTTATCCTGACCGCTGAAATCATGAGCCGCGCAGGGGTGACCCGCAGCCTGATTGATTTTGCCATATCCATCGTGGGTCGCTTCAGGGGCGGCTTGGGACATGTGAATATTCTGACCAGCGTATTTTTTGCAGGTATTTCTGGATCTGCAATTGCCGATAGCGCCGCTTTGTCGCGTACATTTGTACCGGAAATGAAGGCGCGTGGCTACGATCCATATTATGCGGGTGCTATTACGGCGGCATCTTCGATGATCGGACCAATCATCCCCCCTTCAATCATCATGATTATCTATGGCGGTTTGACGGGAGCCTCTGTCGCGGCTCTGTTTATCGCAGGCGTGATCCCTGGGTTGCTTCTTGCAGCAGCGCTAATGTTTTTAAACGCAGCAATCGCGAAGATTAAAGGTCATCCGGGAGGAACTTCTGAGAATTTGCCGCGTTTTCTACCCAGCTTGCTCAATGCCGCCCCTGCTTTGTGCTTGCCCGTGGTGATCCTCGGTTCGCTTGTCTTTGGATTGGCGACACCTACTGAAGGCTCTGCGATTGCTGTGTTTTTCGCGCTCATGGCTGGCCAGTTTTACAAGGGTTTGAACTGGCGCATGATCTTTGACGCGGTTGAGGCCACCGCAAAAATGACTGGCACAATCTTTATCATTCTTGCAGCAATTTCGGTGCTAGGCTACCTGGCCGGACAATTGGGCTGGTCGCAGGCTTTGGCAACTTGGGTCGAGTCTTTCGGACTGACTGGAACAAAGTACCTATTCTTCCTCATCGGTGTCTTTCTTATAGCGGGTATGTTCATGGATACGCCGGTGGCGTTGACCCTACTAATCCCTTTGTTTGCACCCCAAGCACTGGAGCAAGGCATAAGCCCGATCCACCTTGGCGTCGTGCTATGTTTCAACTTGTGTGTTGGTTTGATTACGCCTCCGCTGGGCAAATGCCTTGTGGTTGTATCAGCACTAACAAATCTCAATTACTGGCGGCTGGCTTATGCTGTGTTGCCTTTCATTTTCGTTCAGGTGCTGTTGTTGCTCGCGCTGGTCTATTGGCCCGCAATCAGTCTCACATTGCCACGCCTGTTCGGATTTTCTGTGAACTAGCCAAACCTAAACTAGCCAAACCTAAAGGAGGACGACTAATGAAACTCAAGGCACTCACACTAACGGCGCTACTCGCGATGGCCACATCTGCGTCAGCAGAGGTCAAAATTGCTCTTGACAGCAAACCGGATCTGGAAACGTCAGGCTCGTATAACTGGGCATTCGCTTTTGGCAATGCACTCAAAGAGGCAGGTATGGATGTGCGTGAAATGCCGCGCGGTTCAGTCGGTAATGAAGCTGAAAAATTTGATCAGGTTTCAACCGGTTTGCTTGAAGTCTCGCTCTCAGACGTGCGCGCAGTTGCGCAGGTTGATCCATTCATCTACGGCGTCCGCTTACCCTATATCTTTGCCAA
>ENA-OWPI01004049-OWPI01004049.1-marine-metagenome-genome-assembly--contig:-NODE-4049-length-11964-cov-2.189114_pt1 | contig 11964 bp, 13 predicted proteins | sample MGYA00238138_ERZ651775 | MGnify/ENA primary metagenome ERZ651775 (study PRJEB26906, sample SAMN06265043) | marine metagenome | isolation source: Helgoland LTER site | place: Germany:Helgoland, sampling...
GCCGCCGGGGTACGGATCGGTTCCGTCCTTGGGCCCGCGCGTGACTTTCCGCGGCGTCCGCTGCGGCGTCTCGCACGTCAATTCGCCTTCGCTCACGTACGTCGCGGGAGTCTGTTAAAGAAAAACACGACGTCATCAAACGAATCGCCCATACGAGCATTGAAAGAAACTCACCACAAACGGCGGAAGGTCGGTGACGTCGTCCTCGAACCTACACCGCAGGTGCCCACTTCGTAGGAACCCAGACCCGCGGACCGTGATCGTGGTACCCCCCGCGAACGGGCCTCGCGCGGGGGGTAGACCCAGCGCCTCCAACGCTTCGGGACGGACCCGGTGAGACGAAGATATCGACGAGACGGTCGGTTTCTCCGTCGCGTACGTAAACGTGACAGCCGCCGCGTTCGGCATCGGGGTCCCGTCCGCATCGTGCGTGCCCCCGATCGCCCCGCCGTGTGCGTAGTAGTCGTCGAAGGTGACGCCGTCGTTGCTGACGGTGACGACGCACCGGCGGGACGCGTCGACGTGAACGAGTGAGCCGTCGCTTAGCGTTCTCGCTCTGTAAGATTTAAACAAGGGAACACGCGTCAGTCCAATTGCCCGTACGGGAATAAAAAGAAACTCACCTCGCCCCACTCGTCACCCATGACGGCTCCGTCCTCCTCCCGCTGGAGTGACTTGAGGAACTTGGCGATGGCGTCCGCGTCGACGAGGTCCATGCGGTCGAAGAGCGCCAGGATCTGCACCGCGCTGAGGGTGTAGAGCACGTGCGCGTCGTGGTACACGCACGGGGCGTACCCGCCCACCTCGGGCACCCAGCACTTTTGCACGAATTCGATGATCTCTTCCGCGTCCACGACGTCGAGTTTGCCCAGTAGGTCGAGTGACGTTAGGCCCCAGTACATCCCCGACAGCCGGAGGTGATCGGTGAGGACGTACTCGATGGCGTCCTTGTCCTCGCTGCTCTTCTTGACGAAGGACACGTGTGAATCCTTGTGCAGGAGTGTCTCGGCGAAGCCGTCGAGGCCGACGCACGCCTCCGCGCGTCTCTTGACGTCCTCCAGGGCAGCCTCCTGCTCCGGCGTGAGCGGCGGGGGATTCCAGAACTCGTGGTTCTTGTCCAGTGGGACCCCGAGGAAGCCCTCGATCATCTCCTTGGTGCGCGCGTCCAACGTGGGCTCGTCGCCGTCGCCCGCCATGCTCGTCGTTCGTTGTGGGATCTCTGACGAGATTCCATCGTTCCTCACAGCCCGAGTTCACATTGGATTTTTTTTTTCACAGGGTGTCCGGTGAGATTTGAACTCACGCCCTTTCGGACAGGAAACAAAAAAAACAGTGAGTCAGTTAGTATTTAGTGCCAGCACTTTTGCAAAATAAGTTCACATTGGATTTATTTTTTCACCTCGAGGTACTCCGACGAGATTCGAACTCGCAACCTTTTGATCTGGCCGATCGGCCGAGAGTTTAGGGTATAGAAAGCTGCGGCGCCGGCTCGCGCGTGGAGCCATTGAGAGCACGACGAGGTCGCCACCGAGCGTCCCGTCACGTACCCTCGCGCGGCAGAGGCGGCGAGGTTTCCAGCGCGGAGTAGTCGGGGAAGAGTTCCACGGGCGGGCAGAGTCGACCGAGGACGACGCGCGTGAGGGTGGCCGAAGGCAAGGCGCGTCAGGCCGCAAATCAAAGCGTTTAGAAGTCACATCACCATCAACGGGCGGGGGGTGAAGCAAGCGTGATGGTGAAGAAGTCGAAGAAGGCGTCGAAGCTGGCGCCGCTGGAGAGGGACGTGGAGCCCAATCTCCGCAAGCTCACCTTCGTGCGGGCGAGGTACGCGCATGCATCACGTTTCCTTCATCGACTGAAGCCCGGGGCGTGAAGCCGGGTGCCCGCTCGCGATTAGAATCAAAAGATTTCTCCTCGCGATTGAATTGAGCGTTCCGCCGCCCCGCCGCGCATGACGCGCCACCGCCGCCCGTCTCTCAGCGACTGACCACCCGCATCCCCCACTTCCCCCAACATTCCAGGCGCCCGGACCCGCCCCTCATCTCGGACGACGCGATGAAGAAGATGATAGTCCTCGACGCGGAGAAGCGCGGCGGCAAGCACGGCAAGACTTCAAACAAAGGCGACAAATCCTCGCCTTCATCCCCGAAGGGTGCCGCGCGCGGCGTCGTCGTCGCGGACGCGCTCTACCCGCGCGAGCGCATCCGCATGGCGTGGCCGTCCGTCCGCAAGGTGGGCAGCGGCCTCGCCAACCTCGGCAACACGTGCTTCATGAACGCGGTGATGCAATGCCTGACGCACACCCCGGCGCTGGCGTCGTTCTGCCTCGACGGCGAACACCGGCGGTTCAAACCGCGAACAAACTCGCAATCGTTCAGCGCGATATACGAGATGGGCGAGCACGTGTGCAGGGCGCTGGGCGGCGAGCGGCGGGTGGTGTCGCCTTCCGCGTTCGTCAAGAACCTTCGGTCGATATCCAAAACTTTTCGCAAAGGTCGGCAGGAGGACGCGCACGAGTTCGCTCGATGCCTCCTCGACGCCATGCACGAGAAGTGCGTGGACGCCGCGAGGCCCAAGCCCCCGAAGAACTCCCCGCGGGCGGAGACCACGTTCGTGTTCCAGGTGTTCGGCGGGCGGCTTCGGTCGCAGGTGACGTGCAAGACGTGCGGTCGCAAGAGCGACACGTTCGACTCGTTTATGGATCTATCGCTGGACGTCGCCAAGGCTAAGAGCGTCGAGTCCGCGTTGAAACGGTACGTCGCCGTGGAGGTCCTCGACGGGAGCAACAAGTACAAGTGCGAGATGGGCGGCGGTAAGCCGCACATGACGCGCGCGACGAAGCAGTTCACGATCGACACCGCGCCGTTGGTGCTCACCGTGCAGTTGAAACGGTTCGAGTACGTGCCGTTCGGTCGGGGGAAGTTGACGCAGTTCGTGGAGTACCCGCTGGCGCTCGACATCAGCGGCGCGATGTCGGACGCGAACCCAAAGGCGCGGGGTAAGGAGAAATACACCCTCTTCGCCGTGCTGGTGCACGCGGGCGGGAGCATGCACAGCGGGCACTACTACTGCTACGTTAAATCCAGCGCGGGGGTTTGGTACGAGATGGACGACGAAGGCGTGAGCGCCACCTCGGAGCGAACCGCGCTCGGGCAGAAGGCGTACTTGCTGTTCTACCAGCGTGAAGGTACGGACCTGGGCGCTGGCAAGGGGCATCAAGGCGGTGGCGTGGACGTCAAGGCGTTGAAGGCGGCGAAGAGGGAGGCGATTGAACGCGCGGGGGTCAAGGTGGCCCGGGAACGCGAAGAATCTCTCGACGACGGCGCCGCCGCCGACGGGGACGACAAGAGGGCTCGACGCGTGGCGCCCACGCGCGTGAACGAGGTGTCCGAGGAGGACGACGACTCGAGCGATGAATCCTACCGCGCGGGCGACGGGGACGGTTCATCTTCTGACGATCCGTCTTCCTCCTCCTCGTCGGACTCCGACTCCGACTCCAAGGCTTCGCCGACGCTGAAATCGTCCAGTCTCAAGTCCCCTACTAAGTACGGCAAACGCGGGAAGCTGATGTCCGCGCGCGAACGACTGGCCCACAAGGACCTGCACGCTCTCGCCGCCCGGGAGAAGAAGCACAAGAAAGCGTTGGCGGGGCTGAAGAAGAAGAAGAAGGGACAGGATGAGCTGTCTCCGGTGCGCACCAGAGAGGGCCGGAAAGCCGCGGGTTTATCCCCGCCGAGGGACGAGTGGCAGGCGGATGAGTTGCTCCGCACCGCGGCTAAGCCCTCCAAGGAGGAGAAGAGAGCCGCGCGACGGCTCAAGAAGGAGGCGAAGCTGGCGTTGAGGGAGACGAAGAAGGCGGCCAAGAAGGCGGCGTTGAGGGAGACGAAGAAGCTGGCGTTGAAGAAGGCTTCCAGAAAGCATCCAGAGAATGGAGACCCGGATGAGGAAGGAGACGGCTTAAAACCGACGGCGAAGGATATTCGGCGTTGGCTCAACAAAGAGGCGCGCGTCGCCAACGTCGTCGGGAAAGGCGGGCGTCGTTCGAAGCTCGACGACAAACAAGTCGTCAGCGCGTGGGACGAGGACGACGAGCGGAATGAGAACGCGTCGCCGGCGAACGGGGAGAAGGAGAAGCCGCCGCGAAGGTTCCAAGATAAGAAGAGAAAAAAGGATGTTTCGGCGCCGGGCAAGAAAGGGTTCAAGCGTCAACGGACGTACGACGACCTGGACGAGGACTACGACCGCGGCCGGCTCTCCAAGCACCAGCGTCGCAAGGCTGAGGGGCGAGCCAAGTCAGGGCCGGGTCCCAAGGGTGGATTGAAGGGTAAAACGACCACGCTGTTCGATTCGGCTCAAAGTCTCAAGAAGGAAATCGCAGACATGGAAAAGTTTGGCGAGCGGTTGGACAAGGCTTCTTCCGCATCCAAGAAGGGTCGACGATGACGATGACGATGACGATGACACCACTGACTCGCCACCCACCGATTTGTAACACGCTAATGACCGAATCATTCTTTCATCCACCGCTCTATGTCCTACGCTACGTCTATAAGTCCTCCACGTCCGGCAGGTACAGCGACGCGGAGGGGCACGTTTCCCGCAGCGGACACTCGATACATCTCGGCGCCTGTGAACAAAACACTTACCCGTCAGTCCAATTGCCCGTACACGAATTAAAACTGAACACGTACCTTTGGCGCGCAAATCTCCTGCCCGAACCCGACCAACAGCAAAGTGGTCTCCGCCCATAGCTCCGGCGGCAGCCACGCCTGCAGCCGTAACCGCGTCTTCTCCGCGTCGGCTCGTTCCACTCCCGTACGCGTCCACCCGATGCGCCCCGCCACGCGCCTCACGTGCGTGTCCACGACCATCCCAGCACGATCGTCACCAAACGCCACTGATGCAACTGTAAATAAAACACGCCGTCATTCACATCGCGCATGCGGGAATGAAAATAAACTCACCTAAATGCGCAATCTTATGTCCGACGCCCGGCAACCGAGTCAGACCCGCCACCTGCCTCGGAACCTTACCACCGTACCGTACACGAATCTCGTTCGCGCACGCCATGACGTACTTCGCCTTGGTTCGCCTGTAGTTGCACCGCGCCACGGCGGTTTCAATCGTTTCGGGCTTCGCTGCGATCACGGCGTCTACCGTGCTGCAAACAAAACACGACGTCAGTCCTATTGCCCATATGATAATTAAAAATAAACTCACCATTCGCCGCCGAGCGCTTCACGTAACGTTCGCATCGCCCCGAGCGCCACTTTGTCGAGGCACTGCACGGAGAGTAAGGAGGCGACGAGGGCTTGGAAGTGTGCGTCGGGTTTGTGACGCAGTGAGAGTAAGAACTCGTGGAACTCGTCGACCGACGCCGTTTTGTTTGCTCGGGCGGAGCGGATGAGTTCGAGGGTGCCGTGCCATCCTTCTGGTTCGGCGGCGAGGTTTGGGTCGGGTCCGCGCGCGGGATGACCGCGCGGGAGGAAGAACCTGGACGCCGCGACGGCGGTACCATCCCGCACAGCTGTGTCGGCACCCCCGTCGGCACCCACGTCCGCGTCGACCGCGTCGCTGTAGGATCCTCCGAGGAACTGATTCGCGAATCGACGCTTACGCGCGTGTTCGGCGTCCGTCGGTTCCCGGTGCCCATCGTCGTCGTCGTCGCGCTCGCGCTTGACCGGCGTGAGCGTCTCCTCCTTCGTGTCGATATCGCGCCCGGAAGGTTCCGCCTCGGCTTCATCCTCCGACTCCGAGACGTGCCACTCGTCGTCGTCGTGATGTTTCCGCTCATTCTCATCTAGTGCCCCCTTGTTCGAGCGGGCGGCCGCGGCTTCGCGCACCGCCGCCGCCGTGGCCGTGGCCTTCTCGGCGGCCTCCTGCGATGCCCCGAAGCGGAACCCCTCGAGAAAATCCATCGATACCCCCGCGAGAGGAGGTGCGAACGCGCGCGCTCCTCTGACGAAGGGGACGATGGTCGGGTCACGAGACGAAAAACGGCTTCGATATTTTGAAATAAAAAATACACCATTGTCCACACACAAACGCGGTGGGATGTTTCAAACTTATTTAAGGTTAAAAGAGTACGTATGGATGTATAGTCACAGATCTCATTTTATCCGGATTTTCGCGACCTTTCGGGGTTTTAGGGCTCTCGTCTCGGAGAGTGAGCCGGGACCACACCGATCGTGAGCGGTTCACGCGACGCCGCCATGTTCGCGACATCCGTCACCACCCCCGCCGCGCTCGTGCAGCTCGAGCGCGCCCCTCGCGCGCTCAGCCGCCGCGCCGTCACCCGCGTCCCGGCCGTACCGCGCGGCGCGCCCGTCCTCGTCGCCGCGGCTGAATCCAAAGGCGAGGTGACCCTCCTGGACTACGGCGCCGGCAACGTCCGGAGCGTCCGCAACGCCATCCAAGCCCTCGGGTTCACGGTCAAGTCCGTGGACGACCCCGCGGGCATCGCCGCCGCGGACAAGCTCATCTTCCCGGGCGTCGGCGCGTACGGCTCCGCGATGGACGTCCTCAAATCGCGCGGCCTCGTCGATCCCATCAAAGACTACGTCGCCAGCGGCAAGCCGTTCATGGGCGTCTGCCTCGGCCTCCAGCTCCTGTTCGACGGCAGCGAAGAGTCCGGGGGCGTGGAGGGACTCGGCATCGTCCCAGGGACCGTCGGCAAGTTCGTCGGCGATGGGCTCGTGGTACCGCACATCGGATGGAACACGCTGGACTTCAAAAGAGACACCGGCCTCATGAGCGATGTGCCGGCGGGAGATAGGCTGTACTTTGTCCACTCCTACCGCGCGACGCCGAGTGAGGAGAACAAGGACTGGGTACTCGCGACGTGCGAGTACGGCGGGGAGTTCATCGCGGCGGTGCAGAAGGGCGACGTCATGGCGTGCCAGTTCCACCCCGAGAAGTCGGGCGAGAAGGGCCTTTCGATATTCAAAAACTTTCTCGAAGGGAACACGGACGAGCTTGGCGTCGGGGGTAAGCCGCTCCCGGATGCCGACCGCGGGCTCGCCAAGCGCGTCATCGCGTGCCTCGACGTGCGATCCAACGACCGCGGCGACCTCGTCGTCACGAAAGGGGACTCCTACGACGTCCGGGACGCGGACGACGGCGGCGACGTGAGAAATCTTGGGAAACCGGTGGAGCTCGCGGGCAAATACTTCAAGCAAGGCGCGGACGAGGTTGCGTTTCTCAACATCACCGGATACCGGGACCTGCCCCTGACCGACGCGCCCATGCTGGAAGTGCTGCGAAGGAGCTCGGAGACGGTCTTCGTTCCCCTCACCGTCGGCGGCGGCATTCGCGATTTTACCGATTCAAACGGAAAATCGTACACGGTGAGTCTCTTTTTATTTCTGTATGCGTGTGGGCAATTGGAATGACGTCGTGTTTTTTTAATCCTACAGGCGCTCGAAGTCGCCGCCGCGTATTTTAAAGCCGGAGCCGACAAGGTTAGCATCGGCTCCGATGCCGTGTACGTCGCTGAGCGGTACTACGCCGCCGATAAGAAAAAGGACGGGAGCACGAGCATCGAGCAGATCAGCACGCGGTACGGAGTGCAGGCGATGGTGGTGAGCATCGACCCGCGGCGGCAATACGTGAAGGATCCGGCTGATACCAAGAACAGGTGCGTCAAGACTTCGAGGCCGGGGCCGAACGGCGAGGAATACGTGTGGTTCCAGTGCACGGTGAAGGGCGGGCGCGAGGGCCGGGACATCGGGGCGTACGAGCTCGCGGTTGCGATGGAAGATCTGGGCTGTGGAGAGATTTTGTTGAATTGCATCGACGAGGATGGGCAGGGTAACGGGTTCGACCACGAACTCGTCGGCCTCGTGTCAGACGCGGTGACAATTCCCGTGATTGCTTCGTCGGGCGCTGGGGAACCGAGCCACTTCACGGACGTTTTCAACGCCACCAAGTGCAGCGCGGCGCTCGCCGCGGGTATCTTCCACCGCGGCGAGGTTGACATCTCGGAGGTTAAGGATCACATGAAGAGCGGCGCCATTCCGACGAACGAGTTCAAAGCTATCCTCTGATGCGATCGGTTCGTTCGGCTCCGCTTATAAGTGTTATAGATAGATCTCTTGTGATTGAACGGGCGATGATATTGACGGCGATCGCGGGTGTAATTGAACAACGAACGCGGGTCTTACTTCGTACTAATACAGGGTGTCTCTACTACCGGTCTTATGTACCGCACGCGAGGGCTGAGAGTCTTCGGCGAATATGAATTCACGTCGCCAAAAATCACCAAAAATCAATCACGCGGCGACGATGGTAGCCTTCTCGTTGTCGTTGCAGTTCTCGATGACGTTCTCCCTGAGCACCTCGGGCTTGGCGCCCGACCACTCGGTCACCTTCTCGCCGTTGCGGAACAGCATGAACAGCGGCACCACGCGCACGCCCCACTCCTTCATGAGCGCCCGGGTGTCCGCGTCGTGGTCGCCCATGATCTGTAAACAAAACACGACGTCAGTCCAATTGCCTATGCACGCATTAAAATAAACTCACCTTCACGAATGAGACATCCGGAAGTTCCTCGGACAAACCGGCAAAGTACGGGTAGACAACCTTGCACGGGCCGCACGTCTTCGTGGAGATCTGCACGGCGACCTGTGAGTTTGTGTTTAGGTTAGATGCGTGTCGTCAGTGGTGGGCTGGCGTGGGGAGTCGGTGGGGTTTTGGTTTTTATGACAAATAGCCCACGTTTTTTTGCGCGACTGTCGTGATTCGATTGGAAGATAAGGAGGGAAGGCGCACCAGCGAGTCGCCCGCCTTGTCGACGATGCCGTCGAACTGCTCCTTGGAAACACACAGCGTGACCTTGCCGTTGCCCTGGATGCCCTTGGCGGCGGCGTTGCACCTCATGGCGCGACTGTCGGGGAGATACGGGGGGCGGCCTCGTCAGCACCTAGGGCAAAAAAGATCGAGAGCTCGAGCCTCGATGCACGGGGAGGATCGAAGTTCCAGTGGAGTCTCCGCGGGGAATATCCACCGAGAAGGAAGGTTCGGGGGGATGCGAAAATGCGAGTAGCGCGACGCGAAGCGGTTCGAGCGCCCGGGATCTTCTTCAAGCGACGCACCGTCCGGCGGAAGTGCGAGTCACGCGCGCGGGGGCGAGCCCGGCGGTGTTCAGCGAAAGTTGCGTGGCAGCCATCGTGGTCGTGTGTGCGGGGGGAAGCCTTCGCGCGGTGGAAGGTTCGGGGAGGTGGAGTCCGCGAGACTTTGGGGAAAGCTCGGGAGGGTGGTCGGCGTGCGGGAGAGCGACGCGCGTGTACAGGAGTGGCGCCGGGCCGTCGCATTTGCGCCAGAATTTGCCAAATAGGACGGAACCGCGGGGACGAGCGGGGCCTGTGAAAATATCCTCCCAAATATCGGCGACTGTATGTCCTTTCAGTCTGCATTTTTGCACAAGATCGATTTTTTTTTGGTTCGGGATTTGTCATCGGGAGGCTCTGCCCGCCTGGCAAACGAATCTTGGAGAGCTCGAGCCTCTCACGCCGTGGATATCGGATCACTGACTTCCGCACCGATTGCCGCGAATCTGGTCCCCAACATCCTCGGCCAACTCGTCATGTCCGCCGTGTGCGCCGCCTCCGCGGTGATGGTGACCCGCGCGGTCGCCGCCAAGACCACGAAGTCCGCGAGTCTGTCCAAGGCGTCACCCACCCGCCGCGGCCGCGCGTCCGTCGCGACGCGCGCCGTGGAGCTCGCCACCGGCGAGACGCTCGAGGTGAAGCCGGTCCCGATGCGCGTCGGCCACGGCTTCGACCTGCACCGCATGGAGACCCTCGCGGAGATGCCGGACCTCGAGCTGTGGCTCGGAGGCATCAAGCTCGAGCACGATCGCGGGTGCGTCGCGCACTCCGACGGCGACGTCCTCCTCCACTGCGTCTTCGACGCCATCACCGGCGCCCTCGGCTTACCGGACATTGGTCAATGCTTTCCCGATAACGACCCGAAGTGGAAAGGGTGCACGAGCGACGTGTTCATCAAAGAGGCGGTGCGTTTAATGCGGGACTCCGGGTACGAGATGGGCAACATCGACTGCACGATCATCGCGCAGAAGCCCAAGATCTCCCCGCACAAGAAGGCCATCAAGGAGAACCTCGCGAGGCTTTTAGAGTGCGACGAAGGCGTGGTGAACGTCAAGGCGAAGACGCACGAGAAGGTGGACTCGCTCGGCGAGAACAGGAGCATCGCGTGCCACACCGTGTGCATGCTCGTCAAGGTGTGAGTTTTGTAGGAGGTTTGTTAGGCCGCCGTAGGGAAACGAAAAAAAATAGTCTAATTAAAGAAAGTTCATTCGTCTCGTTTCTCTCGGCCAATCAACCGCTTCCGGTTGCCCACTGAAACACGTGGAAAGGGAGGCGGGTGGCCCACCCTCTAATCACAACGTCGACGAGCAAGAGGGAGGAGCGCTTCGCGTCACCGCCGAGCGCGGCGGCGAACGGAAACTCCGTCCGGCCGGACATCGTACTCGACATGTACCACCAACCGCGAGTATCGCCGAGCTACAACGCGGGCGGGTCGGACTCCCCCGCGACGGGAAGCGATGGAGGGTTCGGAGGAGTCTCCGCGACGGCGCTCACGGTGCCCGAGCCCGAGGGCCCCGACGGCAGCACGCGCACGCACGTGATCGACATGCTCGACCAGTCGCGCACGAGGTGGCTCAAAAACACCGAAGTGTGCGACATGCTGCTCAACTACAGATCGTACGGCTTCGCATTGAGCAAGACGGCACCCTTACGGCCGCCCGGTGCGTCGAGCGTTCGACCGAAATTTCTCTCCCCGTCCTTCTCTGCCCGCCCCGCGGGCGATTTTCGGCCTTCAGATGAGGCCGGGGGCGCGCGTGTCGCGGCCGGGTTCGACCGCGAACCCGATCGCGCGAGACCGTCGCAAAGGGCGACGGCATCGGGGGAGCGCATACGCGCGCGAAACCCACCCTCCGCGCTTCATCCCGACGACCCGCGCGCCTAATCTAGCCCTAGTCGCCCAAAAGATTGACTCCCGCCCCTGGTTGTCACACTTGATGAAAATGAATCTCGACTGACCCCGCGTTCCCAACCACATTCCTTCCCCTTCATTCACAGCCGGCACGATATTCCTGTTCGACCGCAAGGCTGTCCGGTTCTTCCGCAAGGATGGCCACGACTGGCAGAAGAAGAAGGACGGCAAGACGGTGAGGGAGACGCACGAGAAGCTCAAGGTCGGCAACGTCGAATTACTCAACTGCTACTACGCTCACGCCGCGGAAAACGACCGATTCCAGCGCCGATGCTACTGGCTCCTCGACAGCGACGAGGGCGTCGTGCTGGTCCACTACCTCGACACCACGATGGTCGTCGGCGGCAGGGGCGGCGCCAAAGGAGGAGCCACCCACACTATGCAGCCGAACACGCAGCAGAGCGACTCGGGCGCGACTGACGGCGGCGACAGAAACGGGTTCCGCAACCTCTTTCGTTACGCCAGCGGCGCGTCGCAGATGTCGGGCTCCGGGTACGACGAAGGGAGCATGAGCATGGGCGGCGAGATGCCGGCGTCGCCCATGATGCACTCCCCCGCGCGCGTGTCTGTCCAGGGTGGGTCGTACCACCCCGAGGTTTACGCCAACTCGCACCCGTACGGGGTCGTCGGAGGTTCGTTTTCTCAACATCAACACGGCGGCGTCCCGGGCCACGGCGTCATCCCGAGCCACTACCCCCACGGCGGCAGCGACCCGCACGCGCTCTACCACGCCGCGCAGGAGCAGTTCAACGGCGCGGAGTCCGAGAGCTGGTTCAACAGCGTGCTGGCGTCGGGAGACGAGACCGAGGATGGAAATCCCCGAGTCCGACGAATCAGCGGTAACCTCGCCGTCGATGGATCCATCCCACCCCGAGCACCTTCATCCAGCAGCCTGCCGTTCAAGCAGAACAGCAACAGGTCCCTGGACCTCGGCAGCATGGGAAGCGGCCC
>ENA-OWPI01004050-OWPI01004050.1-marine-metagenome-genome-assembly--contig:-NODE-4050-length-11960-cov-3.276445_pt1 | contig 11960 bp, 10 predicted proteins | sample MGYA00238138_ERZ651775 | MGnify/ENA primary metagenome ERZ651775 (study PRJEB26906, sample SAMN06265043) | marine metagenome | isolation source: Helgoland LTER site | place: Germany:Helgoland, sampling...
CCCCAAAACCCCAAAACCCCTTAAAAGTGATACGTAATTTTTTCGCAATACTTTAATATCATATATTTTGCTGAGGTGGTCTAGAATCTTCTTTAACACGATTTTTAATTTCTGAGGTATAATTTTATAATCCAATGGAAAAAGGAGGAGAATCAAGATTAGCGGCCACAGCTGACGCATTAAAAAAGCTGGAGTCTGTGAGCGATTTTAAGTATCACAAGCTCTCTGATAAGGAGGTGCTTACGAAACTTGAGTCATCACTCAAGGGACTCACTTCAGCTCAAGTCTAAAAGAAAATTGAGCAATACGGTACAAACGAATTGGAGGCAGAGGAGGAAAAATCTTTGTGGGAAAAGATCAAGGAGAATTTAAACGAGCTGTTTGACGAGGAGAGGCTCAAGGAGAGTATGTCAGACTGGGAGAGAATGATTGTGCAACTCTCGCAGTCGCAGCACCAATAATGCTGGGTGAAGCGAAGACAATACCTAATGCGTAAAAAAGTAGCGCTGATTAAAAAGGCTTTTTTTTTTTTCCAGTTCTTACGTTCTTCATTAACCCAAGTCACTACAAAGTCTCAACTTTTGGAAGTCGAAAATCTTTATTTTTCTTCTCGTTGTTATCATCTTGCAGAGTGATATCAACAGTCTCGTCACTCACTGACATTGAGCTCAATTGGAACCTAATTCCCGCATTTTCAGCAGAGCAGTCCTCCGATTCTTTTCTCTCCTCGCCCGACAGTGTCCTCAGAATGCCTTGAAAAGATGGCGGAATGTAAGACGAGCTACCGAATTCACCCATACTGCTCATGGCCTCGACTAGGCCATCTTTAGTTACAATGGTCCCTAGTGTTGCTAACGATTCATTTGAAATCGTGCTGTTTGAAAACGCAAAAGAGGTTAAGTAGAGAGAGCGGGTCAGAAAGAAGGGGCCAGAGAGAGCGGGTTGGAGAACGCTGAGAATAGGAGAGTAGCAACAATCAACAAGGCAAAAGTGCTACGGCTCACCTGTCCACACTATGGTCATCTCCGATATTTGATGAGGTCGTACCACTCGAAAACTCCTTAAGGAGCTCGGCCTGGCTCCCAACGAGGCAGGAGCCAAATAGGGCCAATGTTACGAACTATTATTTGGGATGGAGGAGGTGAAGAAGAAATAAATTGTGCCGAGGTGAGAAAATTTGCAAAGAAAAAAGCGCCCAGCGTCAGTGCAAAGCGACACACTGACCTCACTAAGAAAAACGACACTCGCGAATAATTCAAGGGAGCGTGGACCATCGCTTATCTCCATTGATGCCTGAAAACGTCGGTAACCCAAGATGATTGTCCCGAGCGTAAACGTCATCAGGGAGAGGGACAGGACGGTGCCAGTGAGAAAACCAATGAGGACGGGTGGTGCATGTTTTTGAGTCGCTCCACGAAACCATTCAACGACGTTTCCACCGAAAATTCCCACAAAAAGTGTCAGATTAAGCCAAAGTCCGAAACTGTACTTGTTTCTGGTTCCCCCCCCATCATCATCATAATTGCTATTTTTCTCCGTGCCAATGAAAAAAAAGACCAGACTCATCCATACCCACAATATAAAAAGGATACTAGGCAATACGACAACAGAGGCCACCCAGAGGAATTTGAGAGTCGCACCAATTGATGGGGATCCTGTAATTGGGGACAGGCACTTAGCCACTCTCCTAATTACCTTCATGAGTAGTAGTAATCGATTGCGCAGAAAAGGAAAAAAAGGGAGGAAAGGGGTGTAACAGACGAGGACGTTTGAGGTTCGCCTCTTTGGGACAGTGGAGGGGATGGGATAACACCAATCTGATTTAGTTGATCAAAGTGTGAACAACACACACACACACAAACACACGCGGCGAGTTTTTCCCAAAATATTTTCCCCCCTGGTTGGGTGTTTTCTACCACAATGACATTTTTTTCGCCGGAATTAATGTGGTTTTTATTTATTGGTCTCACCGTTGAAATTCTAGAATGAAACTCTTCCTCCTCTCTTTGCTGATTGCAATTACTTCTTCCATCCGTCATGGTGTTGTAGAGACGTGTGCTGGCTGAAAGCTGAACCGGCTCCCCGAAGTAAAGGTGAGTATAGAGAGAAGAGGTCCGCAAAATGGAGACCTACGCTGACATCCACTAACGACAACGTTCATAGTCCATGGTAAAAGACCCGGCGGGCTTTGCTTCCTATGAGGGAGTACGGATCGAATATAAACGGGGAAAGCCTCCCTTCTTCATCATAATAGAAGACGATGAAGAAGTGGAAAGGATTGCCTTGAGCGGCATGAATAAAGACGAAATACGTGTGATGCTTGGGGAGAAAGGTTTTGTGCAGAGAGAGGTTGAGGCCACAGAGGTTGAGGCCACAGAGGTTGAGGCCACAGAGGTTGAGGCCACAGAGGTTGAGGCCACAGAGTTGTAGGTTGTGAGGAATGTAGGTAATAGTGAAAGTGAATGCGCGAATGTTCCACTTCAATCGAATGACAACACACTGATTGAAGTGTGTTTGAGAAGATTGTCTGTAACTTAAACACACATGAGGAGGCTCGCTTTGCAACATGGCATTCTAATTTAATCCGGTCAGTTAATTACTCTCATTCAGTTATCTGGATTCATTTTTTTTTCAAAAAATTGCCATGCCACCACCCTATCTGTCCCGCCGTTGCTGATGTATGTCTGCTTCACGACAAGGTGTAGACCAAATTCATCTTCATAATATCGTTCCACAATAATAGTGGAACCCAAGTCTTTGCATTCTTTGGTAGTAACGATTTTTACTCTCCCCCCTGGTAAATATTCCTCCGTGACATGATCAATGAATGCAGTCTTACTGATAAAAGTCTCTTTCCCGCCACCGCCTATTTCATAATCAGTTTCCGACTTCAAAAATCCATCAACAGCAATTGTGAATGTCTTGTTCTCAACGGCATGGATAAGGCGGACGGTCATCGGCGCGGCATTGGCCGCGCTGCGAATCGCCCACCCTACCCCCTGCGCTCTTAGAAAATCGGAATAGTTCTCATTGCGTCGTAGAACGTAGGTACCGGAAAGATTCTGTAATTCCTGCTGTGTGCGACGATTTTGGGCTTGAGAATTTCTGTCGCTCTCCGATCTGCTGCTCTGTCGTTTGGGTCGGCGGGCCTTTATCTCCGTCAAAAAACCACCGCGTTCTTTGAACAAGAGAAGGATAACGTTGAAAAATCCAAGCGATGCAATGGCGAGAATAGCATAGTTGCAGGTGGCATATTCGAGTTGGGATACTCCCATCCCGTAAATGATTACGGCACTAAGAGTCCCAAAAAGGAGGAACATTGCTCCATAGTTTTGCCCAACATATTTGGCTCCAAAGAGATCCTTTGTTGCCGTCGGAAACAAGCTGAAATTTCCACCGTAGCACAAAAACAGGGCCCACAAAGTTGCCCTAAACACGACCTCGCTTGTTGAAAATTTGCAATAAATCAGAAGAAAGGAAGGGAATAGAAGAGACATGAGAGCCATCGCGTCAAAGACGCCAATCCGATCTGCCAGCAAGCCCCACAAAATTCGTCCAGCACCGTTAAAAATAGATGAGATACTTCCACTCGCGGCGAAAAAGCTGTCCTTCGAGTCCGGTAGCTGATCTTCTCCGTAGGATTTATACGACCCAGCAAGGTAAAGGCCACCACTGCCACAACAAATGAACGCAAAACCGAGCAAGTACGCCGAACTGATATTCACAGAGCCCGAGGACTCGGAATCCTTCCTCATTACTGGCGTAGGTGAAGGCGAAGGCGAAGGCGAAGACGAAAGAGCTTCTCCCCTCTCAGGTCTGTCCTCACTCAGGACGAGCAAAGGCGTTTTCTCCTCACCCTCGTGGTCAGCTTCAACATCATCCCGTAAGCAGTACACTCCTAAGCCACCCAGTATTGCAAAGCAGAATCCTAACAATCGATACATTCCGGGAACTCGTCCGGGGACCCCGCTTTCTACAGAATAATAGTCGACATCGTCGTCAGGGGATAGATTGTCAGGATTGACATACTGGCTCACTACAAAATTGAATACAAAAGAACCTCCGCCGAAACCAGCAACAACTACACCGGAAACAAACCCTGCACTGTCCGGGTAGTGCTTGTAACCCGCTTTCATAGGAGCAACGTAGCCTAGTCCAATCCCAATTCCAAAGAGAAATTGCCATGCCATCAGTACCATCAAGTTTGTTGCAAACCCACTCATGAAAGTGGAAACACTTACGACAAAAATCGCAAAAGCACAAGTTTTCTTTGCTCCAAAAACGCCTTCCATGACCCCTCCGACGTACATAAAGAATCCCTGTCCAAGAAGAGCTGAACTGTACACTGCCAGTGTGTCATGAGATGTCACATCTTGATCATTCTCATTCCGTAGGTAAGAAGTTATATACGGGGTGCTGTTACCCCAGCAGTATATCGTTCCAAGCGTTAAGTGTATAAGTACACCTCCCAAGAGGGTAAGAGGTCCTGGTCTTAGGAGCGGCATGAGTTAAGTAAGTAATAGTTACACCCATGCTTGCACAATGACGAGAAATGAAATAAATAGAAAAAAACTCTTTTAGACGTGTTAAGAGTAATCTGAAGTCTTTGGGTCTTGTTTTAATAAGATACGATGGTGAGAAAAAGCGATAAATTAAAAATTGAATACAAAACGACCACCTTTACACGACTTCCTTGAATTCACAACAAATGAACTGAGCCTTTAGAAATTCACGTCCGATTCGCCCTACGATTCCTGCAAATATTCCAACCTCGCTAAGAAACCAGCTGATATAGAAGACGCGTTCCCACAACATGCTGCTTGCAGATAGCGAAACAAGTTGGTAAGCACCGCGGATCATCGTGAATGAAACTGTTGAGAGGAGAGAGACAGGAAGCGAAAGAGGGCGATTTCGATAGTAGTCTGCCCACCGCTCGAAAAGGATCTGAATCGTTGTTAAGAATAGTACACGTCGGGCTAACCGTCCTACGCAGATGCTGGTAGCGAGTGTCCCAGATGATGTGGCAGCAAGTGAGGAAGGAATCGCTGAAAGGAATCCCACCACAGGAACTGCCACTGCATTGAGCCAGGTTCGCCGATATAACGATGAAAAGGATGCTTCTAACTCACAAGGAACAGGGTTCACGAAGAGGTAGGGCTGTCTCGAACCTAAACGCAGCATATGGGAATCTTTCCACCCACTCTCATTGTCAACACTTTTCAACCATGCGACGACAATCAGGGCGACGGCTACGTCAAATGCCGTAAAAAAACAACAGTAACTTAATTCACGCGTGGACGTTAGCATGCCCATCATCATCAGTACCCATAGAGGCGTGCCCAGTGCTGGAGAAGTGTAAAGAAGAGCTCTTGAAGAAGTAGGGGGGGGAGGGGCTCTGAAAGAATACCGCGGCGTGAGTCGTCGCAGATATTCCTTACCCTTCCCATACCCATCTCCTCGCTCATCTTCTATCTCAAGCCGCATGTGATTGTTTGCAAAAGAGGCAGAGATGGCAGGCGGAGGGGAATTCAGATTCGCGGGGTACAGCGTTGGTGAAGGCTCTGGATTTGGAGGACAAAAAATGGGAAATTTGAGTTGGGAGGAGGCTAGAAGTAGCGGGAACCCGGGAATAATCATGAAATATCCCTGCCTTCAGAAAGAACAGAAATTTGGCTTGTCTTCAACCTCGCACAATGGAAAAAAAAGAGACACAGTTTCTCCACTCAAGATTAATTTTTCACATTAAAACTCTTCGTTTCTGACTTATACATTCTATTAAGGGCCCCTCGACTCCCAATTAACTCTCAATTCACGCGAGCCTGTCTATAACTCCTCCGAAGATGATGACCCCACGGCACCCCACCCTCGCAGCTACTGTTCGCACACGTGTGAAGCCATCGGCAGTCTGGCAAGTTTATGAGAGAATGGACTGGAGCACCTTCAATCGGAACATTAGTTCTGTCAAGGCAACCAAGGTGCTCTCCCTGGGATTAACTTTTGAGATATCCACCACCAAACCGTCATTCAGCGGCTCAACTTTCATCGAGTCTTGCTTCAAGGACCAGAATTCCAATGGAATCATAGTCTACTCGTTGAATTTCAACCCCTTGGCGAGCATGACGTCGACATTCAAGCTGGAGACGGTCAAGGGGGGTGAGACTGAGATTACTCACGGGGTTAGATATGACGGGATGCTGAAGCGGCTGTATGAAGGTAGCGTCGAGGAGGGGGAGCTGAGAGAGTCGGTGGAGGAGATCATAAGGCAAGCTGAGGAATTAGAGAAGGCCAGCAACAACGTGAAAAGACCAATGGACGGAGGGGACCAAACAAAATAAAGGAAGATGTTCATTTTCGTATTTAACCCTTCTGACTGAACAGTCGTCGGTGTAAATAAACCTCATTTTTTCTAAACTTATATCCTATCTTATTCTCTCGTTTGTTTTTGTGTAGTGTAGGTGCAAAATTTACCCTAAAGCAGCGATTGCTTTCCTTACATCCTGCACAAATTTTTCCGCCTGTACTCTGTTCCTGAGGATGAGTCGCCACCTATGGCTTCGCATTAATTTGCTCCCTGTACCTATCTTGAGTGTAACTGCTTTTGGGTCTTCGTCGGCGGGTCGAATTTCGCTGATGAACTTGAGCGCTCCCTTGTCCACAATACTGAGTGTTGGTATCCCGTCTGCCAGGGCATCTCCATCAAGGCTTAATTCATCACCGTTGCCGTTACTTCCCCAAAATCTCTCATTCAGCATGTAAACATGGCTATCTGTCACGACACACACCCGCAAGATTGGATCTCGTTCTCCCTTCTTCCACCTCTGACGGCAGATCTGATAATTGAGCACATTAACCCCTTCGTCCTTCTCCGCCCCAATCACGGCGCTCAGACTCTCAAGCACGAACTTGTCGTCATTGTCAAGTTTTACCTTTCTATCGATCCCCCCCTCCATTTGCACCTTGGACTCGTTTGCGATTGGTTGCAGCACCTTCAGAATGCTACGACAACCATTGTGGGAAGTGGGATTAGACATACAAAAGAAGCAGAGCAAGGAGTGAGCGGTGAGAAGCAGCTACAAACGAAACGCCACAAAGCCAAACACAAATAGGGTGCGTGTGATGGTTCAAGTGGTGTGGTTCAGGAAAATAGCGCGTATTCGGAGAGCGTACTACAGTGCCACACTCTTTAAAAAGACGATCGCTTTCTCACCTGTAGGTCTGCATTTTGTCCGCAGTGAGAACGGCAAAGGTGAACCCCCCCTCAAACACAACCAAGAGCCTCTGGAAGCCGAAGCCTATAGAAAGCCTAGTGAGCATATGCAACGGCCGGCAAAACACACACCACGGGCGCAGGCCATCTCCAAATGTGGCGCTCTCTTCAATCCCTAGGGAATCCATGGAGAAGAGGTAGAAATTCACGTCGCTCACGACAATCAGACACCTCTGGGCGTCGATACCCTTCTTCTTCTGAGAATTCTCGGAGCCATGAAAATCTCGCTCACTGACAATCACTGGGGGGATCACGTTCGTCGCCCTATTTCCACACGGCACTATTTCTTCAGCAAACAAGCACAAACATTTCTCGGTCTCCGTATCGATAGGGGGCTTCATTTGGATCACGTCAGCGGTGGGAGTGAAATTAATCTTGGGTGCGGCAGAGACAGAAGAAGAGCGCGAGCGATCTGACGAGTCGTTAGCGTTAAACCCCAGATCTACGACCCCACCGGCATCTTCATAGGTCGCGTTGAGATCAGTGATGGAGTCGTCGTTGCCACTGACGCCAAATACATGCGATTTAAAATAGAGTTCGTAGTTTGATGACACCAACGTGCCGGCGTGCGTCAGTGGGCCGCAGTAATCATCACTGTCGGCACAGTTCAAAGATTCTTGATGGGAGAAGCTGTCGCCACCATTATATCCGTGGCTGATACGTTTGAAGCCATCCGAGTAATTTTCAGCACCCATCAGAGTCAAATTGTCCGTCCCTTCTGTGGTCGTTGTAACGACGGTGGAAAAGCTATTTCTGTGGTTGAGGACGCCTGTGGATGTTGTCGCAGTTCCAGTGCTCCAAAACTCCTCCAGAAATTCGTCGTACCCGTTATTCTTCGGCGTGACAGTTGGTTGGATTGTTGGTTTGGACGTGTTTATTGAATACTCGGACGGAGCCATTTCAGTTACCATCTCTTGTGGAGAGGGGGGATTTGAGTTCAAGGAAGCGTTCGGTTGCGCAGCATTCTCCTCCTCTTCGTTAGATATAGGAACTAATCTCTTTTTTGATTTCGAAGGCGTCGACGTCGTTGACGTTGGTGATATCGGCGTCGTCTCTTGCGTCGATGTTTTAGAAACCTCCTCCTCGAGGTCCAAGTTTAGATTGATATTGCTGACACCAGCAGTAACGACTGGATCTTCAATGATCAGCTCACCCGTCTGCACGAGAATCAATCCTTCAGTGTCCGTGGGTGTATCAGGAAACCCAGAGTTAACGTCCTCATCTGCCGTTGTATTTGTCGTTGTATTTGTCGTTGTCGTTGTCGTTGTATTTGTATTTGACGTTGTTGTTGTCGTTGTCTTCGTCGTTATCGCAACTTCAGGGGTCAAATAAACAGAATTATCCACCCCAAAGCTGGTAGGCGAAGTCGCTCCCGGGCTCTCAAGCGTCGTAATTGTCTCCTTAAGGCAGTCCATCTTCTTCTTCAGACTGGAGCGCCGGCGCTGTCTTGCCTGCTTCCTTGCTTCAGCAGCTGAAGAGATCACCGGCTTCTTCTTCTCATTTAGACTGCCATCGGCGTCGACGTCAGCACCTGCATCAGCAACAGCTTTGGTTTTACTTGTCGCAGTTTCAGTCGTCTCGGATTCCACTCTCGACGCGTTCCCAGCGTCAGCATCAACACTAGCTTCAACAACATCACTACCATCATTCTCCGAGTCAAATTGAGAATTATTGATGATAATTGCCTCATTCTTCGATCCCCCCCTCTTTTTCTTTTTCTTCTTTTTCACTCTTGCTCCACCCTCTGGCTCCATTGAGATTGTGCTAAAGCTGTGCAGTTCCGACCTCCTGTCGTCTTCCTCACCCTTATTGTCAACAACACCTTGTAATACGTCCACCGCTGTTTTGGGACTTCCGTCAGTAATAGTTGCGGTCTTGCTCTTGCTCTTCTTTGTCCGTTGTCGTCTCTTCCGGCGCTCTGCCAGCGAAGTTGTAGAGCCCTGAGTGTCATAGCTCATTGCGCTGCTCACGCTTGCAACGCTCACGTCATCATCATCACTACCGCTACTTATACCACCACTAGTAGCGTCTTCGTCGACGACCGTCTGCTCATTTTCAACTGAAGCCTCAATACCCTCCATATTTACGACAGTCTCAGTGAAGGTGAGGTCCTTGAGCTTGTTCAATTCCTTCCTCGTGGCTGGCAGAAAGTCAAGAGTGGGAAGCTGAATCGCCTCTAGGGTGGTCACTACGCCATCCACGTCATTGTCGCTGCTTCGCTTCTCACGGAATAAATTTAAGATCGATATGCGGTAGGTTGGGAGCTTCAGACAGATGGGGTTGTCCTTTATTTCCAGATCCATCAGGCATGGAAGTCTGCTGATCGAGACGATGTCAGAGAGAGCGTTAATTTTGTTGCCATCGAGTGCCAGCTTCTCGAGAGACCAGAGGCGATCTATCCCAGCTCCGTGTGATAATCGGTTACCCGATAGCAGCAGCGATTTAACATTGCCGAGCATAAGAAAGCAATCTTTCATGGACGAAATTTTGTTGTAGCTCACGTCGATCTTCTCAAGCTTAGTGAGTACTGCAACTCCCGCAAAAATGGTTTTGTAGTTCAGTATATTGTTGTGTGAGAGGTTGAGGCTTTTGAGGTTGATGAGGGATGATAATGGGGAGGGGGAACTTTTGGTGGCCTTGAGCTTGCTCAGCTCGTCCAGCATGCAGAAAGAGAGTTTCAAGTGCGTCATGGAATGGAAATCCAATTTTGGCGGTATTACACACTTGATATCGAAGATGCAGCTCTTCTCGAACTTTAGCAAGCGGAGTTGGGGGAGGAGAGACTCGAGGGATCGAAGGTTCTCAGGTGGGACAGACTCAATCTCCAAAATCGACACCTTGGGGAAGAGAGTCAAATGGACGGTGATGCTCTTGAAGGTAAGTTCCTCGTCATTCTCATCTGCGTCGTTGACTACTGCTGAGCCGTTTGGAGTATTGGTAATCTCTGTGATGCTTTTGCTGCTGGGCTTGGGACTAATTCCATCATTCTTCTTGATAGGGGTATTTTTGCTCGGCGTGGAGGAAGAGGATTTATCGTCGTTGTTGTCTTCGCCAGGGTATTTTGGCCAGCCTTTTCCGGTTATTTTCAAGTGCTCAACGCTGCCCCACAGTGAGTGAAGTGTCATCAGCGCTGCAAGGAACTCAAGAGGATCAATGTTTTCCTCAATGAGTTGCTGTTGAGCAGGAGTAGGAGGCTTCGCGGGGGAGGATGAACTGCGCCTGGAAGAAAGCGGGGAAAAAAGCTTTACAGGCTTGGGTTTCTGCTCGTCCTCATCGTCGTTGGTATGCTTAGGCAGCACATGATCAGAAGGATCAATCCCAATCTTATACGGGATGTGAAGGCACATCTGATCCCAAATCCAATCAACGCTTATAGCCGAAACCTCAAGGAATCGGCCATTCTTCTGTAACTCCTTGATCATCGAGCTGATCGAGGCTGAACCTGTCAGAGCATCCTTCGAGGATATTTCATCTGCCCAAGCAGAGTTTTCGAGCACAGACATGAAAGCAAGGAATGGGCTCCAGATTTAGTGAAAGTGAAAATTAACGAACACAGGGAAGGAATATCGTGACGAGCTCGGGACGTTAAATAAAAGAATAGAAGAAGGAATTCACTCAAAAAAATAAGGCAGAAAGAGAAAAAGGATTTGGGATTTTTGTTTGAATTGGAATTGGAAGAAAGAAACAAACCATTGTCTCAGATCCTCTCAGGATACGTAGGACTCTGCAACACGACTCTAGCAAAACGAGTATTGCTGGAATATATAGGTATCCTCATTTTTTTTAATTGCTTGAGGGAGAGTGTGGGTTTGCGGAGTTAGACCTCGGGGCTGGAGAAGAGAGGACTGTGCTTCACAGTATTTTGAGATAGAAGAGCGATGGCGTTCGGCTTGAAGAAGGGCGCTACCATCGCGGCGGACGGCGGCTCGAAGCATACCAGTGAAATGTCACACTGGACTGCTCCAGTCCTGCTGGGCGGTCTCGTTCCGAGCCTTTTCGCCCTTGTTATCGTGGTTCTTGGACAGTTTATTCTTCTCGCCGAGACGCCCTGCACGTTTCAAGTCGTTGGTATGGAAGGTATGACTGGGGATAATTTCATGCGGTTCGCAGTTATGCTTAGTTATGCATTTCTGATTGTCTTTACTTGGATTTTTATGGGCACGACTGTCACCATCACACCACTCCCAGGAAAAAAAATCACGATACTGAAGCCTTTTTCTCGTTTAAGAACCATCGTGATACTGTACATTGTAATCGCATTCTTGAGCTTCCTCGTCTTTGCCATGGGAACAATATGGGTTGCACAAGCCAGTGAATGTCAGGTAAGTAAAAGAGGGTGTGCTGTTCGTAGCTTCCATGAACCCTCCATGCGAGCGAAGCCGTCCGGAGCAAACCATCCGTATAATCCCTGTGTGGTGAAACCTTTTTATTGCATCTGAACGACGATTATTATGCGCGTTGCCGTCGAAACCACCGAGAAATTGAATTATTTTTTTGTACCGGATCTAACCACCTCGTTCTCTTTTGTCTGCATCGACAACAGACCAATTCGCCAATACTATTCACTTTTGGGAGCATCATCAGCGCCTTTTATTGGATTCAATTTGTAATAATTGTAGCTTACTTGATAAATATAAAATTGGGCACCAAGAAAGGAGGCGGCAGTAACAAATATGCAGCCACCAGTGTGGCA
>ENA-OWPI01004052-OWPI01004052.1-marine-metagenome-genome-assembly--contig:-NODE-4052-length-11956-cov-2.245223_pt1 | contig 11956 bp, 15 predicted proteins | sample MGYA00238138_ERZ651775 | MGnify/ENA primary metagenome ERZ651775 (study PRJEB26906, sample SAMN06265043) | marine metagenome | isolation source: Helgoland LTER site | place: Germany:Helgoland, sampling...
TGCTGTCTTGGCAGCCGCCTTACCCGCTTGCCCGTAGCTGACCTTCTTGCCGGACGCCGTGACCTTGACGCGGGCTTTGCCTTTCGCTGGTGTCGCCATTACTTTTACAACCCCTTTACTGTGCGTATGCCAAAGCTCGCCGCAATGCTTGCATACATCGCCCATTGAAACCACTGCGGCGCAGCGTCAAGATTTGCGAAACCCTGCGCCATATAGGGCTGTATGCCCGGTATGAAGCTGCCAAGAACGATGGCTATGAATGCCACGGTCCACGCCTCATCTTTCCACGAATTGTTGCTGGCCTCGATAGCAGCCTGCTCCCAGCTGATCTCGCCAGTGGCGATTTTCATTTTGGTCTCAGCTTCGGCTTTCTTCACGGCAGTCTTGCCGTCAATGTAGCTGGCAGCAAGGCCGCCGAGTGATCCTATTATCTGTCCGATCATTGTCCCACCTCATACTCTACTTTTGAGCTTGAACCAGTGCTGGTTACGCTCGTTTTGGACTCCTTACCCATCCAGATGCCAAAGCAGCCTGTGAGCGCCCCCATACAGACGCTGACAAGCCCTGACTGGGCAACGCTGGGGTCATCTAGGCTCATAAACCAATGCACCGCTTGATACGTCAGCACAGTGACCGCCAACATCATCAAGCGCGGCAGAACCTTCCAATTATCAAGTATTGTGTGCGCCATTCTATTTACCCTTCGTAATTTTCAAGCACTGCAAATATTCATTGTTTTTCGTCACCAGAACAGAGGCCCGACGCAGCTCATCCGTGCAATCTTTTTCAGAGCTATACTGGCCGACCTCGAAGTGAATGACGCTTGTAGAAAGCTGAAACCAGATCAAGACCCACATCACCTCACCTCATCCGCAAGCAACGCTGCGACCCATATCAATCCGCCGCTGCCGACTGCAAAAACTATGCAGGCGACCGCAATCGTAATGAAGTAAAAGATGCGGTCACGCTTTGCAGCCTGTTCCTCCAGAGCTTTCTTCTGCCTTGCTCTAGCTGCGCCCATTTCGCGTTGCACTGTCTCCCACATGCCCGGTGGTCCATACAAGCGACAATGGCTGCGGAGCGTATCCATTGCTTCCTTGTGCTTCATTTTCGCGTTTGCAATTGCGAAGCCCTCTTCCTCGGTAGAAGTCAGGCGACCCAGCGGGCCTTTGTGTCGGCCTTTCTCTGCGAGATGGATGTCGGCTTCCAGCTTGGCCAGCTTGCCAAACTGCGGCAGCACAGAACCAACATCCTTGCCAGCTTGTACCGCAGAGCTAATCCCGCCTGCGACTGTGCTAACCGCACTTGCGAGGGCTAAAACTTCAATCATGCTTCAGCAAACCTCACCGGGCAGACGTAGTGCGGCGGCACGCTATACTTGCGATCATACCACTGCGCCTTTGTTATCTTCTCGCTGCCGCAGTTATAGTAGCAAGACTTCACCAGAACATTGCCTACACCCTGTATCCAAGCGTGTCCGAAACCTACAAAGACCAGCGCGCAAAGCATCTATCTCTCCATCAGTCGATCTATTTTTTCTTCAAGACGGTCAAACTTGTTCATAATCTGAGACAAGACTTCAGAGCTGTCTGACTTCGTGACATACTCTTTAGCCATCTCCTCACGGGTACGGTTAAGCAAGATGCGGAGGCGATCTAGCTCTTCGCGTTGCGTCTTTAACCACCAGCCAATGCCAGCGATTACAACGCCAAAAAGTATATTCAAGATCGCGTCCATTTCCATTTTAGTAACTGCCTTCCCAGACCCGAAGGGCGCTAAATTCGCTGCTCATTAGCTTACGTTTTATCACATCTTTGACCGCTTGTGTATCGGTCCAAGCCACCCCAGCCTCTTTTAGCCACACATTGAGCAAAGCTAGGTCAACATTGCCGACGTGCTTGTAGTCGGAGGCAAAGCTGTTCTTCGTTACCTCACGGGCCTGTGCAGCGTCCTTGAGCATGTGTGATGCGTCAAAGGTCCGCTTGATAACCATGTTGTCATCGCTATCAAACGAGATATTTTCCGAAATCTTGGTTGATGTATTAATCATTTACCCAAGCCTCGTTAATGTGGATGGTTGACGGATTGTCGGCGCGAAGAGTGCCGTTCTCGTTGCGAGCGCGCTTTCTCTTTGCTGGCGCTTTGGCTTTGGCCACTGGCTTTTCAGCCTCAAGCGCACCAGAGCGAATTTCGTTTATTGCTTTGATTTCATCAGCGGGAAGGTCGATCACGTCGCCTTTGAAAAACTTGCCAGCAGATGTAAAAACATTTGCAACGGTTACTGTGGCTTTTGTCATTTTAGTCTCCGTTTAAAGTGAAAATGGGGGCAGTCTCCCGCCCCCATTCTTGTAATTTATGAAGTTGTACAGTCGGCAATGATGCCGTTCGCAGCTTCATTTTTGGCGCAGAGTGTGAGTTCTGTCACAACTTGGCGAGTAGTGTTGTCGCCAGTTTTTGCCAATGCCACGTTCTTCGTGCCACGCAGGGAAGCAACTTCCCACATGTTGTCTTGCATGATGAACACGTCGCGCGAACGGTTTTCGCGGGATGGCATGAACTCTACAGTACCCCAAGGTGTGACGTACACGCTGAGAGATTTGATAACACGCTCATCGCCAGCTTGTACGCTGGAACGCTGGTTGTTGTTACCTGTGAAGCCCAGAGCTACATTCATTTGGAATGCAGACAGATACACTGTGTCAGGCTTACCACCAGCAACCCAGATTGACTGCATAACAGTGTCAAAGTTGGCTTGTGAGAAAGCAGCTTGTGTGCCGTCTGTACGAGCGTCTGTACCGTCCCCGGTTGGGTCTGCACCGCCGGAACCAGCTACGGTGTTTGTTGTCAACCAAGCTGGTGCGCCTGCAAGCTCACGAGCAACTGAAGAAGAACCAGCTGCACGAGCATTGTTGTCGAAAAGTGCTTTTTCGATGTCCAATTTTTGCTCTTTGGCAATCTTAAGTGTTTGATATGCAATCTCTTTTGCGCGACCTGCGTTATCGACATTATCGTCGGAGTCGGATACGACAACGGCGTTTTTGAAGATTTGCGTGTAGTTGCCCAAACGAGTTGTCGCTGTGCGAGCCTCGGCAGTGGTTGCGTCACCCTCGATGTGAGCGTTGGCGGCAGAAGCGCGGAGGCTGTCTGTTTGCCACTCTACGAAAGTGTTGCGTGCGGCCTTTTTAGCAGACTTGCTGTAAAAGGGTGTTTCCTCTGGCGAAATATTGTGGATAACATCGCTGAGGTCTTCACGGATGCCTACGGAATCATAGGTATCAAATGTGTTGGTTGGCTGTGCCATTAGTGTGTCCTTTCAAAGACTTACTGATTTAAGATCAAGCTCAATGCGTCGTCGATTGAGCCAGTTTTCTGCAAGCGCGACTGCGCTTTTTTACGAGTTGCAACATTTCCGTCTTGCCGCTTTTTCGCACCAGCTTTCACCACTGGCCGGGCTTTCTCACCTTTGGCCTGTGTTGATTTGCGCTTGGCTACCAGTGCGCGGTATTTACGGGCGTCATTCAACGCTCGCACATAACGTGCATCTGACACGGCAGCCATTTCGTCTGCCGTAAAGCCATATTCCATGCCAACATTCATCAGCTCACCCTTCAATTTCTCACCCTTTTCTGGGTCAGCAATTTCTGGGATATGTTGCTTCAAGATTTCAGCCTGCTCTTGCAGATACGACTGGTGCGCCTGCGTTTGCTGCTGAGCTTGTTGCTGCTGCATTTGTTGCATTTGGAATAAGTTTTGGTCGTACTGTGCCTTACTCTCGTCATACTTGAGCTTTTCTTCCATGTACCCGATTGGGTCACTTTCAAACAACTCGCGTGTAGGCGGGGTTGGAGCTTGCAGTCCACCGATTTGCGCTTGCTGGTGCAGCTGAAAGAATTGCTGCTGCTGCTGCTGAAATAGGGCCTTTTCTTGGTCAAGTTGCTTTCGCACTTGAGCATTCTCTTGAAGCCCACGTCCAATTGCCGATTGTCCCGCGTATCCTTGCTTCAACTGATCCAGTGTCCGTTGCTCTTCCTTGCCGTCAACCTTGACGGTGTAAAGCACGGTGTCTTCAGTGGCTTCTACTTGGTCTTCGTCGTCAATTTCGACATCATCAAGATCATCGCCTTGATCTTCGCTGGATGCCTCAACGTCATCTTGCTCTTCGTCTGCAACCTCAACTTCTTCAGACTGATCGTCATCAGGCTCAATCATTGCGTCCACAGCTGCGTCAAAATTATTGTCCTCAGAAGTTTCCTCTGAGGGTGCGAGTAGGCTATCTACTGCGTCTTCTAGGGTAGTCGATTCCATCGGTGCTACGTCCTTTGTTTGCGATCCAAAAGCGTCTCTGCTGCAAGTGCAGCGTCGAGCGTCACTTCGATCTGGTTAAGCGCACGGATTATCGCGTGCGCCTCTTCACGGGCAGCCACGTCAGCTGCCCCACTGCTCGCAAAAACCTGCATTTGGTTTTCGCGCACACTCTGCATAAACTGCTTAAATGCAGTGTCGTTTTTCAAACGGCGGGCCTCATCGGCCTCTATGCGTATTTCTGTTGTCATTGCTGCGGCATCCCTTGAGCTATGCCGCCAATCATGCGGGCTTTGTCTTGCTCCGCTTGGATGCGGGCCACGTCAACCGACGTACCGTACTCACCATAAATCTTTGCGGCGTTTACCAGCAAGTCTTGCGCCATCTGATCTCGCTTGAGATCGTCGTTGGCCGCTGCCTTCTGCATTTCAAGTTGCAGCTTGGCCATGTCTGTCTGAGCCTTAGTTTGAGCCTTCATTTGCTCTGCCTGCAAGAACGCAGCGTTTGGATCAGCAGCCTGACCCTGCTGGGCCTGTGCCTGCTGCTGCATTTGCAGCATTTGTTGCTCAATCTCTTGCGTCATTGGCGCAAAGTAACGGTCAGCATTGCGTATGCCAGAAACCGCCAGCTGATCGGCCAGCGTGTTGCGAATGTTGGTCAGGCTCACCAAGCCATTCATCGGGCCATAGTTTTGATAGACCATTGTTTGCATCTGGAGGGCTTGGTTGAGAGCCATTGCCTTCTCTTCCTCACGGCCAGTGCCGAGGCCCACGTTGATGCTCACGTCCATTGACTGATCCCAAACGCGCGGTGAAACAGGCACAAACATGCCGTTCATCCGCATCATTTGCTCTTCGTCAACATTCTTGCTCATCAAGCGCAGCATGATGCCAAATAGATCACGCATACCATCGGCAAGGTTGCGAACCATAACCTCAACCTGACCAGCTGCGGCCTGCACAGTAGCCTGCACAGCGGCCTTTGTAGTTGACTGCATTGCATCAGGGTCTAGGCCCATTGACGCCCTAGAAACGCCTGTCTTGCTCTCTACGAGGCCGTCTAGGTATGTCAGCGCGCCAAGTGTCTGCCCGGCAGTAAATGGAACGGACAATTCTTGGACTGAGCCGGGCTGGCGCATACGCACAATTGCGCCGATCTCGTTATTGAGAACGTCGTCAACATTCACAGACCCCTCTACAATACCAAGGCGAGGGTTGTTCGTCATCGCCACGTTGTCAAGAATAGAGCGCAGTACAGATGTGGCGGCGTCTTGGTCATCCATAACAATCTCGGCCAGTGAACGACCATAGAACGCGTGTGGCTCTGGATCGACCTCAAACTTGGCAAACGGCAACTCATCGCATGGCTCAAAGTCCAGCAATTCGTATGACGTGCCGCCACAAATTAATTTGTGCAGAACTGGTATGCCAGTGCCGTCAACGTCAATGCGCATATACGCTTCAGTCACGGCGACATTGCGCATGGACGGGTCTTCAATGTCCTCGTCTGAGGTGTCCATGTCGTAGCCACGGCGCTCATACATCTCGGCCTCTGTCATATCAGAGCCGCTTTCAAAGCTATCCAAGTCCAGCACTACGTCTGGGTCGAAGCCCATTGCAATCAAATCTCCAGCGCGCATGTCGGTGCGGTGAGCAACGATATAAGCGTCGGCCAATGAGCGTGCGTCACGGTTGATGAAAAACTCTTCCGGCGGAACGCTCTCAATGCACAGCTCGCCCATATCTTTCTGGCGGCTTAGCTTAACGCTGTGGACTGGCATCTCAATTTCCATACCCATTTGATCAATCTCAATGGACATTTCAACCGTATGCTCCAGCACAGTCACGCTGTCGTCTTCGATTAGGTATGTGTATTCGTCGTCGGACAGGTCAGAGAACGTGTAAATCTCGGCCTCTGGATATGTCATCCAGTATGCCTTCACGATGCCTTGTTTTTTAACCAGCGCATCTTGGAAGGCGTCATTCAGCACGCGGTATCCGTTTAGCCGGGTAAACTCATGGTGCATAAACTCAGTGGCCTGCTCAGCCATCGCCACGTCCTCTGGTCCGCGCGGCACAAACTCAACTGGCTTGGCTGTGCTGAGGAATATGCGCATCAGGCTTGGCTTCACAGAACGTACAGTATCTCGTACCTTTGTGGCGACTACCTTGCTTCGGCCATCTTCATAGCCAAGGTCAACCTCACCGTCATAGTAGCGCTGCGCCTTGATGCGGTCCTCGCTGATTTCGCCCTCAACAAAGTCCACCGCATCAGAGATTGCGTCCTGCACAATGCCTTCGATTTCGCTGCGTGATTTTGGTTTAAGTTCCATGTGCCGCTGCCCTTTATTCGTTTGTGATTGCTGGCGTGGATGCCATCAAGCCAACCTGTGTCAACATATCTGCAAGCCTTTGCAGCTTTGTTTTGTCTTGCAGGCGTGAAGCCTCACCCAAAAGTTGACGCACCACTGCGTCGCGCTCTGCACCTTGCAAGGTAAGTATCTCGCCAACTTCACGGCGAATGTCACCAGTGCCATACATGATTTCATCCATGATCTTGTTGACCGGGGCAGCTATGGCAGCCTTAACGCGCTGGCCAACGCTCGGAGCATTGAAGCTCTCAGGGTCACGAAGGTCACGCAATGCAGCCTGTGCCTCCGTGCGGAACCCGGTCTGCGCTCCGGCCAACACGTCCGTTTTTGTCTTGGCAAACTCTTTTTCAGCCAGCAAGCGCTGAGTAATGGCCGCTGCGCTTTCGTCGCCAACAAGCATTCTCAGTTTCTCAGCGTTCCAGCTCTTGCCGAACTCGCCCCAAGCGGCGGCGGCATCGTTGCGGGACGTCCCCATAAGCGAGCCAATGTAATCCCGTGCGCCCTTCTGGAAAGCTGCGCGCTCCATGTCAGACATGCCAGCGAGTTTCGCCTCAAGTTCACGAGGGGAGAGGGCGGAGGTCTTCCCGCCAGTAAACACCTTTTCGCCATCCTCAACGGCGCGCTGGATTGCGGAAGCCTCTGAGTAGCCGGAGCGAGCCGCTGCGTAACTTGGTAGCTCGTCCAGCTTGTCGTCAATTTTGTGCAAGAATGGCTTGAGATTTACAGCAACGCTGCCACCCTCTCTGAATATTACGTCACTGAGAGCTGACCGGACGTTGTGTAGCTTTTCAGCGCTAACGTCGCCTTTTGTGCCTAAGTCTTTCAGCACAGCATTCATTTGAGAACGAACTGAGCGGGAAGCATCTTTGCCATAAAGAACCAATGCGCTGCGCAGTGTGTTTACGTCAAACATTTTATCACTCTGCGTCGCCGCTTCATACATCGGACCAAGCACGCCAGACTTGCGCTCCTGCTGCGCCATAGTTTCCTGAAAACCAACATTGGGCTGGTCAATGCGCTGCGTCATCACATCCTCAACCCGCTGACCTGCGCCCGCGCCGCGCTCGCCTATCTCACGGGTCAGAACCTCTTGGCCCTGACCGGGGATGGTTGCCAAGCCCTGAGCCATCGTGCGGGGGCGGCCCGGTATGTCGGCCAGCATAGCTTCCGGCCCAAGGCTGCTGAGGTATGACTGAATGTCTTGACCAGTTGCTTGTGGGCCAGAGAGCTGGCCAGCCACCCTGCGTGATGCAGCGCCGCTGTAGCCGCCCACACCGCGTCGGGTTAAGTTCTGCGCGCCGCGTGTAGCCGCGCCAGCCACTCGACCAGCTACAGGTGAAACTGCGCCTATTGTGCCGCCGACCGCTGTGGTCAGTGGGTCAATTTCTGAAACTCTTTCAGTGAAGCCGCCTTCGCCGCCGCCAAATTGCGGCAGGGCTGTGGCAGTAGCGCCGACGCCGCCAGACGTGGCTATCTGACCCAGCACGGGTAACTTTGATCCAGCTTTGAACGCCACGCCGCCGGGGGCAACCATGCTCGTGACTGCGCCAGAGGTTTGGCCACTAGCATACTGTTCTGGGGCGAGAAGCTGCAATGCTTCGTCGATCTGGCGTTGAAGATCGCGATACTTCGCGTAAGCCGCCTTTGCGCCCTCCATGTCGCCCGACTTCAAAAGCTCATTGGCAAAGTTATAAGCGCCGCGAGCTTCGTCGTTTAGGTTCATCAGTGCGCCAGCTGTAAAGCCGCCGTATGTGGCGCGAGTTTCAAGCTCGGCTTGCTTGGCTGGCTTCCGCTTTTCTCGGGCGCGATCTAAGGCGGCCTGCTCACTCGCTGTGATTGTACCGTCAGCCTCTAGTTTCTCCAAAACCTTGATGGCTTGAAGAATTTGTGAGGACTCCGCTGATGTCATTGTCTCTGCCATGATTGGCTCCTTATCCGCCCAGAATGTCTAAAGCATCTTGGCGAGTTAAGCCGCCAGTGGGTGCTGGCCCAGTTGGAGCTTTAAAAGCTGCAAACGGGTCTGCGCGACTGTTTAGAAGCTCAAATGCGTCTGCTTGCGTTATTTCCTTTCTACGCAACCTCTGCACAATTCTAGCACCCTCTGCATCATACTCGGCAAGCCCGCGCATAGTGTTGATAATAATTTGGTTGCCGCCGGGTGTGTTGATTATGCGAGGCAAAGATTGTTTGAACAACTCTAAGTCTGCGTCGGACATTGGGCCAGACCCCGGTGGGCGTTGCGCAGGCACGAGAGCGTTTATTAGCGCTGACGCCGCTTGGATGTCATCAAGACCCTCAGTCTGGATGCCGAAATTACCTGCGAATTGCTTAATACTCGCGCCCATGCCGCTGTCAATGTTCCCTAGTAAGGCCTCAAGGCGACCAATTTGCGCAAGGCTTCTTGAAGCCGTCGCGCCAACCTTTGCGACATCAGCCAAGGATTGTGCGTCAAGTTTTCCAAATTCCTTGTCAAATGCCTCTGCACCTTCGCCGCCAACAGTCACGCTAGTAGCTCCAGCCTTCTGAAGTGCAGTCTTATATTCTAAAAATGTCCCTTTAAAGCCATCTCTAACGGCTTGCTGATATTCCTTGATGCCAGAAGTTCTGTCATCTTTCGGAACCGCAAGCAGCTGACTGGCCGCATCGGTCGGAGAAATCATCCCGCGCTCAACCATGTCAGCCAAGTCATCGCGACCTCTAGCCCGCAACATCTCAACGGTCTTATTTCTCCGGTCTGCCGAGACACGTTGCGCGCCAGACTTTCGAATAACCTCCCCAGTCCCGCGCAGCTCTGGCAAGATCAACGGATCAAGCGCAGCCGCAAAAGTCTGCAAACCTGTCAGCCCAGTCTCAGGATTAACGGCAGTTGCCTTGTCCTTGAGGGTTGACAGAAGCCCGCTCAGGCCGCCTTGCTGCCCCATGTTTGGCGCGTTGTAAGTTTGCTCGCCGCCCATCATATATGGAGGCTTATTAGAAATGGCCATGTCTTGACCCCCTTGATTGCTTGAAAGTAAACCGCCGCTGGCAGTGGTCGCTGGCAGTGATGCAATGTCCGACACGTCAACGCCCGCAAATTTTGCTAAATCACCCATACGGCTGCCCCGCCACTGTGCGATGCCGTATGTACCCTGACCGCCTGCAAGAGTGTTGCGTGCGTCTGGGTTCATATCCTCATAGCTCTCAGCCATCAGGCGGCCAGTGACGCCTGCGGCTTGCTGCGGAGTGAGACCCTTTTGCGTGAGGTAGCCATAAGCAAACTTGGCGTTTGGCGATATTAAAGCCTCGTTGGATGTGCCATCGGCCATTGCTGCGTAAACGCTGCTCGCGTAGTTGCGAGCCTTTTCGTCACCAGCGCCGCCGGAGCGCTCATAGTATTTATCCCACAGCGTCGCATAGTCTTCTGGCGTTGAAGCGTTGGCCGAAAGAAACTTGCCAAAACCAGATTTCTCTTTGCCTTGAACTTCATTCCAGAGGAAGTCCATTTGCGTTGAAAGTGGGATAAAACCTTGTGGCATTACTTAAATCCAATTGCCTTGCGCTTAGCGTCCATAAACGGGCGAATGACAAGTTTAAGCGCTGGCACTTTTGCCACAACCTTCGCCACTTTTTCGCCATATTTGCTGTACGCTTTGTAGAACCAATCTGGCGAATAACCGATAACCCACTCGCGGAATTGCAGCCACTTGGGATCATCCTCGCCGTAAATCTCACGGGCGACCCAACAAAGACTTGCCCCGAGCTGCAAATAATTAAACAAGCCGGGCTTCATAGTGTTCGTAGTGCTTTGAGGAACCGGAGTTGCACCCAACGCGGCAAGTGGCAATCCAAGTGATTGCTGAGGCGCGCCAGTGTAACCTGCATACTGCCCGCGAGCCGCATCAATAAGCTGTTGCTGCAATCCTTGCTGCATTAAGCCTTGTTGCATTTGTTGCTGCTGAATAGCCTGCGACGTGCCAAACGCTTGCTGCCCTAGATTGCCCATTTGACCTGCTGCGCCCAAACGGAACTGAGCGCCCTGCAAACCTGCGCCTTGGTTTAACTGCTGGGCTGTCATGCCCTGCGATGCACCAAACATGCGCTGCGCGTTAAGAGCCGCTTGGTTGGCTGCATCGGCTTGCATTTGCCGCGCTATATCTTGGCCAGCAAGTTGCTGAGCTTGTTGATAGCCGGATTGGCGAAGACCAGAGACCATTCGAGCAGCTTGATCTGCGTATGACTTGCGAGTTTCGGCCTCAGCAATGCCCTGCCGCGAACCACCAAACGCGCGCGCCGCCGTGGCCTGCGCCCCCATTTGGTTTAAAGCCTTTTCTTGAGCGCCGCCAAGGTCAGTCAGAGATTGCTGAACGACTTGGCTTTCATATGGGTTAGTGTAAGCACTAAGGTCTGCGCCTGCGACCTGCCCCGCTGGACCCATTTGGGCCGCCGAGTAATCAGTGGCTCTAACCTGCATGGGCTGATAACCCATTGCGGCCTGCGTGCCTTGCATAGAACCTTGCAACCCACTCGCTGCCGCTTGGTTGACGTTAAACCCGCCCGATGCTGAACCACCCATCTTATGCGCTCCTCTTAACTAAGCCGATTGCAAAAAACTGTGCAGTTCGGAATGTAAACGTAAATGCGCCACGCAATGTGCGCTTTTTCCCGCTGGCAAAATCAACGTAGCGGCGGAACTCTCCGTAATGCTCACGCGCTTTGCCTTGCTCGATTTTCTTATTGCCGCAGTGACGATAACCACGTCGCACAGCCTCACCCCACCACTTGCCATGCAGGGCTTTCATGCACCACACAACAGCCTCACGTTTCATGGCTGGAGTAAATGCGCCTGAGTTAACTGCGTGGGTTGCTACTACGCAGCCATCATTAGAGCTACCAGCATATCCGCCGTCATCGTTTTTAGCGCCAGCACCGATGTTTAAAGCGCGGCTGACTACATTGCCCGGAAGGTCTGGCTGGTTTCCGCTGTAATTTGTAATTCCCGCAGCATCGGTAATTCCTCCGGCATAATCACCAAAAGTGCCGAAATTTCCTTGGTTATCTGCGCCGCCGCCAAGGAAAGCCCCACTGACCAAGCTGGGCGACGACCCATTGCCCGCACCTTGATTAGATGCGTTTGCCATCATTTGTCGATGAAAATCATCATCGTTATTAGAGCCTGAGCTAGGAACAATACCACCGGGGACACCCCCACCTACGTCCGCCTCTGGCATCCCGCCAGTTCCATATGGAGACATTGGCTGCGCGCCAGTTACGGGGTCAATAAACGGAGCATTGATTGCAGCGTAT
>ENA-OWPI01004053-OWPI01004053.1-marine-metagenome-genome-assembly--contig:-NODE-4053-length-11951-cov-3.661529_pt1 | contig 11951 bp, 3 predicted proteins | sample MGYA00238138_ERZ651775 | MGnify/ENA primary metagenome ERZ651775 (study PRJEB26906, sample SAMN06265043) | marine metagenome | isolation source: Helgoland LTER site | place: Germany:Helgoland, sampling...
TAGTGATAACGCAGATGGTACTCTATTGAAATTAATTGACGCTGATACTGCGACAGATGGTACTACTACTATAAACCTTGAAATTGGTATGTCAAATTCTGGTGATGTTACAGATGGTACTTTCCAACCATTTGCTGGAACTACCGAGGCGCTCACAAGAACGGCTGAATACAAAGAAACAACTTTAAAGTTAAAAACTATGCCATATGTGAATATCTCTGGACCATCCAGCGAGATTACAGATTTGGCTATTACAGGATTTAATTCTTTGCCTAGAAGAAGAGACACATCTATAGCATTGAATGCGTCACCATCGCCAGGTGCTGTTGAACAAGTTGAAAAACAAGTTACAGGGGGTGTTGTTACTGCTGAGGCATTGATTCGTGGTATCACAACTACTGGTGATAATCTCATAGATGCGACACCGGCCGCCGCAAATTGGGCAATCGGAAATGACACATCTTCACAACTCTCCCAAAATATAATTTGGCCAACCCAAATTATTGAAAGAATGTCAACATTTAAAAATGCTTCTCAAGATGGTACTGGTGTACCTAGTTCTGTAGAAAATATCAATTTGACTAATTATGCAGAAGGTGATTCTGCTTTGATGGACATTTTATATACAGCACAACCAGAAAATGTCGATAAAGTATTTGAATCTATGGTTGTAACCTTAGATGAAGTTGAAGTTCTAAGAGATTCAAAAGCATATATCCTAACTTACGATGAATGGGTAAGAAGAGGAGATCCGACTACTGTTCCTAGATTTATGGAATCTTTAGAGGCTGCTGGTGTGACCAATCTTGGACCAAATTTTAAACTTCCTAATATAGATGCGAGTACTGTGCCAAATTTCAATGCGTTACAGCCAGGAATGGATCCGAACGCTATAAGTAACAATATTATTTCGTATACTACACAGAATTTTACTACTGGAAAAAGATTCTTTTCAGAATGGAATACTACAACAACAGGTATATATTCGCATGTGGATGACTCTGGAAACATCATCGATCCGACCGGCACTGGCTTAGGGTTTGCGAGTGGTAGCTCAAATACACAACCGAACGATGCTGATCTCAATTGGGTACAGGGTGTGGATTATCCACATTGGGTTATTGATTCTAGTAAATTGGTTGCTTCTGCCAACGATTCAAAATTGAGTTCTAAATTGCCGGGCGATGTAATATGGACAAATACAACTAGTAGAAACGAATATATGTATGATTTTTGGAATAAATCTCTTTATTTTAAGAATTCTCCAAGATCAGGATCGTCATTCTCAATTTCTATGATAAACTACCAAACATCAAATCCAAGTCAAGGAACATATATTATTTCTACTCCCGAAGATAGAAATTTCCCCGAAACAAATATGAATGATGTTAAGTCTATTAATAGATTTATTGTAAGAGAAAAAGATGTGTTGAAACCGTGGGATTACCATGTTTCTGCAACAATGCATGAAGTAGATTCGCATGCTATTATAAATCCGCAAGAACAACTTTCGATTACTCAAGGAAGAAATTTCGTATTTTCTTTCCCAACACAATTGACAAGTCAGAGATTTTACTATCCAGAAAGTGAACTGGATCTGATTTGTGTTTCTTCTGCTGATTTTTCAACTCAAGCTGGATATGTAGAAATTGATAAATACAATGACTCTGATGGCAAGATAACACCAGCTGGCAGTGGTTATACAGATCCAGTTCAAGTAGCTATCAACGCCGTATCGGACACCAACGAAATCAATGAAGATTTACATAAGATAACCACTACAAACGCTGGCGCTTATGGTGGGCATGTGGCGCCGGATGGATCTTACCAGATTTGGAGAAAAAATAAAAGAAGGTATGAGGGTATGCCTTCAACATTGCCAAATGGAAATGGTATGAGAATATTCTTACAAGTTACCGGATCTAGTATTTCATATAGTGATGTAGAAAATGGCGCCGCACCTGTAGCCTAAGGTTTATTAGTCGGAAAAATACTATGTATAAATATAAGTAAAACATTTAAGGAGATCAATAAATGCCAACATCAACCTCACTGAAAACTCCATTTCTGTCGGGGGGATATTCCATTCAAAGGAATGAGATGATATCAATCCCCCAAACAAGACAACGGCAGAGATTTCAGTTCATGAACGAATTTAATCAAACTTTCGCTAAGTTTGATCGAGCGGCACAAGGACTTGGCAGAGGAGCACAAGAACAACTTGATAGAGTTCCGGCATACGAAATAAGATCAGAAAAAAGAGAAGTTCAAAATGGTGTCATTAGTTCTGTCAAAAAACCTCTAACTTATAAATTTGCAACTGGTTCTAACAAAGCTACTTTAGGAACTGTTGTTTTAACTGATTCTACATCTCCATTGGGCGAAGGAGTAATTCAACAGTTTGCTATTTCCAATGGTGGTCAAGGATATACGCCTGGAGCTGATTATGGAGTATGTGTCAGAGGCGGACAAACAGGCACCACAACCCCTCGACCAGCTAACATTACTTGTAAGGCTGATGGTAACGGTTCTATAACATCATTTACAATACATGATGGTGGACAGAATTACACTCTCGCTGGGGATACTGGTAATGGTTATCCAGCATTGACAATGGAAATTGATGAAACTCCATTGTTAGGACAGTTTGTTGTAACAAGACTTAATGGAGAAACCGAAGATACGGGTGTGGGAGCAATAACAAGTGTAGATATTACATCAACAACATTGACAGGACATAGGCCGGGCGTCTGGTTTGTTTCTCATAATGGAAGCGACAAAGTAATTACTACCAACGCTGGTTCCTCTGGTGTTGTAGCTAATTTAATGATACAAGTTTTTGTAAATCAATTAGGAAAAATTAACAAAGTTACTTTCTGTTCTTATGGCGAAGGCTTTGCGGTTGGTGATACACTCACAATCCCACAATCCCAGCTGGGCGGAATTCAAGACGATTCTGTGGGCGTAAATGATTTAGTATTAACTGTCTCCACAGTCGCAGATCAAACTCAAGTTGATTTAGATCATGGTACTGCAATTTGGAGAAGTGAATCTTTTGAAGCCGGTGTTGATGTTGTTATGGAATATACAATTGACACCAATATCGACACAAAGACTGAAGATGGATTTTTAAGAACACTTGCTAAGGACCTCTGTTTACATCCATATGCAAATTACTACAGTTCTGCATGGAGCACTGTTGCTCAAAGAAAAGCTACTTTGAAACTTACCGGCGCAGCCCGTACGGCGCTGGCCATTGGCACTGCCGATGTTACAGCAACACTGTTTGATAGAGAAACTGACGTGGCATTATCTGCTGCTGATGGGTTCCAAGATGAAGATGTAGGGAAGAGAATTATAGAACCCTACGGAAGTGGTACTATGGTTATTACGGCCGTCAGCGCGGACGGTTCCGCAACTTGTACTATGGTAAGAGGGACCACTTATAATGAAGAGGATATAAATGATTGGGATTATTCTGGCAACAATCCGACAGAATATCTTATGGATCATTGGAGACTTTGTATAAACCAACATGCTGATCCAAACGGCACATATCCCGATACCAATCTTGGCGGATTCGAATCACAACCCTATAATTTAATTTATCCTAGAATAGATGAATTTGCATCAAATCATATTCTCATTAGAGATAATGGACAACAAAATCATAGAGATGTTATGAGTTGTATTCGTCGGATAGGCGATTTGTTTGTTGTAGAATCGGAAAAGGCAACAGATCTTCTTTCATCTTTAGCCGATGTGAGCTCAGCTTCAGTTTCTATACCAAGAACGATAAACTTAACACAACCTGTCAGAGATCAGAGAAAACCTCAAAAATGGCGTATGAGATTTTATTATGATTCAAGAGATGAATATTTATATGTTAATGTTGGAACTTCCTTACAAATTATGGATAATGGCGATCTGACAAGTGGCCAAGGTCGGGATGGTATAAAAAATGCCGTGTTTAGACAGCCAGGAGAACTGAGTGAAATTTATTATAATTTCAGTAATGATGATAATAAAGCAAAATCCGGTTTCTTTAGGAGACAGGGGAAAACTGATGACGGAATAGATTCGAATTATCCAATGGCATATAGACTTACTTGTACTGACCACGGTATAGGATTTTTCATGTTCGATCAAGCCTCAGTCGACCAAGACGACGATTATGCATGGTTTGTAATTCAAAGACATGTAAATAATGTCTCTGGAAAAATTGAAGGCGAAGATGGAAAATCCCCAGTTCATTGTTTATATTCACCATCAAAAAGACCTGAAGAAACTAGTGATTTTAATATGGGATTCTTTGCTGAAGTGGTTAATAAGTTAGACCCTGAGACCGGTACGACTACCGTAACATCAAAAACTCTTGGTGATTTAGAAATTTTTGATGTAAATGGTAGAAAACTTACGCCCGGACTTCCACTAAATCAAAGTATTTTGACTTCTGGTTTTCCAGTTATGTCTAGAACAACACCATATGGACAAGGAACAAGCTATGTAACTCCTCCATCAACAGGGGGATTGCGACTTACAGATGCTTCTAATATGGGCACAGATTTGACCTCTGGATATTCAAACGTCAATGATTTTATCGAATTTCCACCTGTCACCTCAACCAATTATACCGGATTAGAAAAATCTAACTTAGATGATTCAGCAGTGATTGATGAAGTAGTTGTAGATGGCACCGTAACCGAACCAGCTATATATGCTTTTCCGATGGGATATGGTAGAAATTTTGGTAGTAATTTCGTAACTGTTGGCGATTATTATGTTGATATGAAAAATTCCACCAGATATACTGACGCATCATCGGGCAATTCAATACCAAGTGCCTTTTTCAGAGCTGCTGGCGGAGTGACAGTGCCGGCCGTGGGTGGTGGAGATCCAACGCCAGGCCGAGACGACATGGGATTGGCGAATTATGTTAATGCCAGAAATCAAATGCAAGGCCCATCGAGATTGGGACTCAAATTACATAGAGTTCGTCATAGAACTGCATCCGGATTTGATACAATATTGGATGTAAGTGATATTCAATTTATAAACAGATCGGAACAACCACCAAGGGTTGACAAAGATAATAAACCACTAGAATTGCCTGTTTCATCTGCCGTTGCGATATTTACACCAAAATCTTCTGCTGCTCTGAATCTTTTAAAGACTCGTAGTATCAAAATTATGTATTATGATTATGTTACTTTTACTTATGATGGAACAACTTCCACTATAATCACACCAACAATCACAAGCACTTTCGCGGAGACAGGCGCTGGTAGTGAAACCGATCCAACGGCACAGAACAGAGCTAATTACGATACAGCGACATATGACTTTTCGTCTACCATCGCCGCGATTACCGAGCTCGGTGCGGAAAATACCAGCACGCCATCAGACGGAACTGAAACAAATGGTCCAATTTCTATATTGAAAACAGAAATAGTACCTGTGCCAGGCCTGGCAAACAATATTGGCGGAAGCACTCAAAAATATTATGCACATAAATCTCTATCAGATACGGATAATACTACTGAAGATACATCTGGAACTGGATCTTTTTCAACTAGAATTGGCAATATAAATGCCGGCGGCAGTGAACAAGTTTTACCTAGAGTTGGCGATGTTGTTACTCTGAATGAATGGGTCACTGAGGGTTCTGCTGCCCAAACCCTGAGTGTTACCGGCGCTGCTGCTTTGGATGCGGACAGTGAAAGACCTGCGGCTAGAATTACTAATATATTAAGTTCATTTCCTGAAGGTGACAGACTTATATATGAATATGCATGGGAAGGTGCGGGACATAACAGTGAATATACAAACTTTTATGGACGAAGTGGTGTTGGTTCAAATCCTTTATTCGAAACAAATAGACTAAAAGTTTTTGTTGATGGATTAGAAGCCGATGCTGCGATTCAAGGTATAAATTATGATATAAACTCTGATGGAGAAATAGAATTTGGCGAGACGAGTTCATCATTGGAATATTTTGGCGTTGAAAAACCAATTTATGCTTATAACACAGCAAATGATAAATTGAAATTTGCATTGCCAGTCGAGGATAATAAGATCGTAAAACTTTCTTACGAAAATTATTCAGATGTAGAAGAACGAGATACCGGAAAATCTACATACCTAATTAAAGTACCTGAAGATAGAGATATTCCAAATATCTGGAACGATATTCACAAAGTTTCAAAGGGCATTTATCGTTTTGTTGTTAGAGAAAATGATGTACTAAAACCTTGGGATTATCATGTTTCTGCTGTATTGCCACAAATTGACAGTCCAGCATGTATTAATCCTGTTGAGCAACTATCAATTACTCAAGATAAAACAGTGATATTCAACTTCCCGACACCATTAGCGTCACAAAGATTTATCTATAGTGATGCAGAAGCAGATATAATTTGTATTGCTGGTGCGGATAGTTCTACTCAAGGTGGTATTATTAAAACTTCAGATACTAAGTTTGATTTGGATTCTGCACAAACTAGTGGATATATGAACGCGCGAGAATCAGACGGCACATATCCCGACACAGATGGAATTCAATACGGTTTTGATGACGATGACATAGCGGCAAATGAGGGCCCAGCCAAGGTCGCAAAATCTTCTAATGGTGATTTTTTAGACTTCAGAAGAGAATATTCATGGCATAATCCATTCCAAGGCTCAGTCAATACCACCGCGAGCGATCCCAATCTAGGATATCGTAGTGGTCGAGTTGCGGCCACGCCATCGACAGCATTTGATACTCCTGATAATTGTACTCATAGAACTTATTTGGGAATGCAATCTACCAAACCTTATGGTAATGGTATGAGGTTATTTATTTTGACTCGCGGCGGACCTATTAGACCTCAATATACAGATTATACTCCTAGAGATCAAGTAGACAGTGGTAAGAATGTTTTCACCTAATACTTTCACCGCTTAAAATTATTCAAATAATCTAAAAATTTAAAATAAATAGAGGGGGAACTTGTTTCCCCCTTTTTTGCAGAGTATACATGACAACATTATCTAACATATTTTTATTTAATGACGTAATAATCGTCAGAGTAGGCGTTGAAAGTCCTTCGAATTTTTCTCGCTCGCCTACAACTGACCCAGCCAATCGTGATTATACAATTACGATAGATGGAGAAACTTGGAAATATATACATCCTTTTGGTTGGAATATTCCGGTTAATACTGTTATAGATGAAGGAAAATTACGATACACTTGGTCGACTATAGGGTTTAGAGAGAATGGATATCTGACCGATGAATGGAAAATTTGCGTATTTTCAAATCTAATAATGGTAAATGGTTTATCTGGACCAGTTACGATTTCATTTGATAGTGGCGAAATTTATAAAAATGGATCTTCTGTCGGCAATACTACTACTGTCGAAAACGGCGACACTATCAAATTAGAAGTTTCAAATTACATTGCTAACATTTCTCAACCATCCACATTCTTAATAAATGTAGATGGTGTCGATATACCTTGGACAGTTTCATTGACAGATCCATTGTTGAATATCATAGAAAACGAAGTCAGAAAATCTTCATCAAATGATGACTTGAAAATATCTCATCATAATATTCCAGTTAAGGCCGCAGATTTAAAACTTGTATATGATAATGCTCCGGTTGTGGCTAATGCATTTGAAAAACTGATAAGCGATATTGCAGAAAAATCAACCAGTATAGAGTTTTCTTTGCAGGAGTTGCAAGAGGTAATATCAGATCAGGTCATAGGTATAATTTCTGAAAAAACTAGAACGACTGTCTCTGAATTAAATATTCTTTCTCCTTCTGAAATAATTAGTCTTAGAGAAATAAAAATAGACAATATCTATGACACAGAGACTTTAATATTGGAGTTGGATATTCCGCTCGAGAGATCTGACACTTCCGATATTTCTGTTATTTCTGCTAATGAAATTGCATCAGTATCAGAAATTGATGTTACTGAAATAACAGAAATATCAACCACAGAAGATATAGAATCTACATCATCCGAAGATTTATTACTTACGAAAGAAAAAGAGTTTGATAGTCCTGAAGAGGTTGTAAATACATCTGCGTTAGAAAGTGCTGTTGACGAAGATTTAGCAGAAACTACAGAGACACCAACAGAAACAATAGTAGATTCTGTAGAAACTGCGGCGGCCGAAACCACATCGGTAGTCGATTTGTCAGATGGGTTGGATGTAGAAAACGCTGTTGATGAAGATTCTCCGGACGGACTCAGTGTAGAAAGTGCTGTTGACGAAGATTTAGCAGAAACTACAACAACAGAAAACGCTGTTGATGAAGATTTAGCAGAAACTAAAACAACAGAAACCGCGGCAGTAGATGATTTGGCGGAAACTTCTACCACTGAAACTGCAGCTCTGGATGATTTAGCAGAAACCACAGACACACCGACTGAAACAATAGATGATTTATCTACCACAACAGATTTGGAAAGCGCGTCAGTAGATGATGATTTGGAGTTGTCGGCTGTTGATAATGTAGTAGATGTAGAACTAACAACAGATTCGGATATAGAAAACGAAACCGATAATGATATTGTAGATGAAAATGAGTTTGAAAACGCATCTATAGAAGATGTTATCACAGAAAACGAAATAGAAAGTGTTATCGAAAGCGAAACATCTGAAACTGGCGATTTGGCTACTATTGCTGAGACAGATTTATCTAGTGAAGAAACGAGAGAATCTATCTCAGATAGTGAAACTCTTGAAGAAAAAATACTTGAAAAAATACAAGAGTTGACCACCGAAGTATTTTCGGATGTTTCTGTAATTACAGAAGAGATAATCGAAGATTTATTAGAAAGTGTATTAGATCAATTATCAGAAACTACAGATGAAAGTGATATCTCTACTTTATCAATAACAGAGCTGATCACCCAATTACAAACAGTCTTTGATAATTCGCCCGAATTCTTAACTACAACCGACACAGTACAGGAAGTTGTCAAAGAATCAACATCAACATTGGATCTGGATTTAGTCAGCGAAGATTTTGTAAATACATTTATAGAAACTCTTTCTGAGAATATTCGCGAAGAAATAGAAATCGCAGAAAGAGAAGAAGATAATCAATTAGAAATTGTAACATCATTAGATGCTGAAGTTTTAGAGGAATCTGAAACGGTTTTAGAAGATACGAAAATAGATGATACGATAAATCCTACTGATAACACCGAAATTACTTTAGACGATGTGTCGGGAAGCGAGGGCGATGAGGAAAATTCTGAAGATCAAGTTACAGAAGTTAGTGATAATTTTGAAACTGGTCAAGATCAAATCACAGAAGCTAGTGATAATTTTGAAACTGGTCAAGATCAAATCACAGATTCCCCCGCCAATGGGGAAAGTGTTCAAGAAGAAGGTATAACAAACGAATCAAATATAGAAATTTCATTAGATGAGCCTATCAAAATAGAATCTCCCACAGATGATACACCAGATAGTCCACAAAAATTTGAAACATCTATAGATGATACACCAGATAGTCCACAACAATTTGAAACATCTATAGACGAGACTCCAGACACGCCGCAAGAATTTGAAACTGCGACTGATGATACGCCTGATAGTCCACAACAATTTGAAACATCAACAGACGAAACACCGGATAGTCCAGAACAATCTGAAGCTTCAGTGGATGAAGTGCCAGACGAATCAACAATTTTAGTTTCAGATGACAATCAAACTTTGGACAATTCTTCGCCGACAGTTACTACCGGAGAAAGATTTCCAGAATTTTCTCCAGAAACTATTGTCGGTGCGGATAATTTTTCCCAACAAAGGGGGGTCGTTCATATGCGTACGGCCGAATCGAAACTTTATTACTTGAATCCACATATAACTATTGCAGGCAGAACCGGACCATTTATCGACAGAAATGGTCTTAATAGGGATTACGGATAATATGGCAGTTTCATTTCAAGGCCGAGTGGGTCCGATAGTTCAAACAGTTACCAGAACAATAGACAATATAATATTCGATTCTAATTACAGTATCGAGGTATCATATGTAAATTATTTTTTTTCATCTACAGAAAAATCATCATCAGAAGTCATTGTAGAATATACAGATGGATTACCCCTTCACACTGGGCCAAAATCAAATAGTGAATTTGTTGCCGAATATCACCACGAAAAATATGTTGATGAACAAAAATCATCGGTAATTGTAGAATCATTTAATTATATGACAGGAACATTTTCTTCATATGAAGATAGATCTGCTTCTAAAAAATCATTCGATTTTAACAGAAATATAGTTTTATCGAATCAATCATTGTTGTATACGATAACTGGAAATGATTATAAAGTTGGACTACAAACTGTAGGCGATTGGGAAATTCGACCATTTCTACAGACAGCATCCTCAAAACATCTTATCAACAATCCATTTTTAGATGATCCAGAATCTAAAGCTCCGCCATGGGATGGTCAAGTTTTATTAGAATCTGGAACCAGTTTTGGACACCGTCCAATATTTTTTCAAGGAATTGCATACAACTTTCCAGAACCGACTGAGTTTATTTCTAAAACATCAAAGTTAATTGACGAAAATTCTAATTTCTCAAGACATTTAGAATCGTTTAATTTATTAAATCAAAACTTTGCAAGATCAATGCACATATCCAATCCTACTACTCATGATGTAATAGAAATGAAAAGCGGATTGTATGTTATGCAGCCGGAAATGTTTAACAAATCAAACACTATATATAGATCTCTGGGATATGGACCACCAGCAGATAAGGCTGTTTCCATAAGTTTAACAGTCAGCAATCCAAGAGATACTTTTTCAAAAAATAATCAATTTTCAAAATTATTAGATAATTATAGTTCAAAAGATGATGAATTTGTTGAAATTGTCAAAAACACTACCTTGAATGATGTTACTTGGGTAGATAAAATAAAGGTTTTAAATTTTGAATTTTCCAAAACGGCATATTTTGAACGCACAAATCCTCTAGAGGTTCCTGTAAAAGTTTTCTATACTCCGGTATTAGATAAACCATTTATTCACAAGGTTTTCTTTGTGAATTTTGATACTGGGAAACCAAAGTTTAAACCTTTTTTACAATCACCAGATAAGACATTTCTCATAGAACAAAATTATATGCACAGCACCGTTTCGATTGGAAAAGGCCCAAAAAACAAGTTCAAACATTTAATGATAGAGGAATTGTATAGGCCAGGATTCAGATCTTATGAACAGGTCTATGAATTTATTATGGAAAAATTCGAGGTTGTTTCATCTACCCAATTTGATTATAATAAATTTGGACACACATTTTATGAAGTGATACAGACAAAAAGACCGAGTTTATCTGGCGGATCTAATGCGTTTGGTCACGATCTTTTACCTATTGAAGTTGGGCCAACTTCTATCAAAAATAAAATATTTAACTTGGAAGAGCATGTAGAAAATAGTCTACAGGCTGCTGGAAGATCGGGTACTCATAGAGATGGAGAGTACAGAGAAATTCAAAATATAGATTTATACGAATTTCAATATCTGGATTATGATGTAAAATCAAAAGGTCCATATTCTGAAGATTGGAGATTAGATAAAGAAAAATCTACTTTTAATTTTATCTATACAATAGATGAGGATCCGAGTAATGGTAGATTACCCGAATGTCTGTCTTTTGATGATGGCCGATTAACAGGAACGGTACATGAAACAGATAAATTTTTAAGAAGATATATTAATAAATCAAGCTCTTAATACTTTTGGGAGCATATCAAAGCATAAATACTGCTCATCATAAGTATTGAATCTTTCTATATTAGCTGGAAAAAACCAAATTAGGTATTGCCATAATTTTTCAAGAGAGCGAGCAATCTATTAAACTAATCATCAATGCTGTTTTCTGACAAAGTAGCGAACATGTTAGTAATTACTCTAGTTTTATTGAT
>ENA-OWPI01004054-OWPI01004054.1-marine-metagenome-genome-assembly--contig:-NODE-4054-length-11950-cov-2.710351_pt1 | contig 11950 bp, 11 predicted proteins | sample MGYA00238138_ERZ651775 | MGnify/ENA primary metagenome ERZ651775 (study PRJEB26906, sample SAMN06265043) | marine metagenome | isolation source: Helgoland LTER site | place: Germany:Helgoland, sampling...
TTATCAATTCAGCTAAATCAGCCTGTCCATCTCCAGGAATGCCATAATGCCAACCTTTTTTAATTTGAGCAGCAAGAGCCTCTTCTACTGGTTCTGGCTTGTTACCAAGAACATTGGGACCAAAGCCACCCGTAAGATCAATATAGCTATTACCATCAAGGTCGATCAAGTAGGGTCCTTCAGCAGATTCGATATAAATAGGATGAGGAAGATCAACCGTTTGAACTACTTCCTGTGCCAGCACAGACTGTCCTCGACTAGCTATTGCTTCGCATTGTGTAGTTCTTTCAATAAGCTTTGTCCTGACAGCAGAAGATTTTTTTCCCATCTCTTTGTCAGCGTTTCCAATAGTAACCTTCATAACTCTCTCCTTAACTTTTAAACTATACCTTTTATCAAAACTCTTAGCCTCTAGAACACCAATTGTTTTGAGTAGAAAAAGTTTTTACTTTGTAACTTTTTTTACATTGGTGTGTTCTTTTAAAAAGCTATAATTAGTTATCTAATTATCTCAAATTATTTTAACCTTGATTCAACTCAAAAGACTACTATGAAAATTGCTATTATCGGTGCAGGAATCTCAGGCTTAACCACTGCAATAAATCTAGACAAAAATGCCCATATAAGCATATTTGAAAAATCTAGAGGAGCTGGTGGAAGAATCTGTACAAGATATAAAGATTCTTACAACTTCGATCACGGGGCTCAATTTTTTACGGCTAGGTCACCTGAATTCAAGAAATTTCTTAAACCTCTCATTAAATCGGGTGTAATTGATAATTGGAAAGCAAGATTGATAGAGGTTAGGAATAATACGATTATCAATCGTCAGCAATGGAACAATGATCATCCTCGTTATGTCGGAGTGCCTTCAATGAGTTCTATCGGCAAATATTTATCAAAAAATCTAGATATAAAACTTAACACTGAGGTGTCTATTCAAAAGTCTCCAAAGGGGTGGAAAGTTGTTGATTGTGATGGAGAGGTTTTTGGTCATTACGATTGGGTAATTAGTTCAATACCTGCCGAACAATCTTTAAAATTATTACCGGATTATTTTTCTCACTATGATGCACTTAAGCAAAAGAAGATGCTTGGTTGTTATTCGTTGATGCTTGGTTTTGATGAAGCATTGGATTTAGATTGGGATGCTGCTCAATTAACCGGGACAGATATTAGTTGGATTGCAGTCAACAGCTCTAAACCAGGACGACCCGATGATTATAGTTTATTGGTTCATTCCACTAATGATTGGGCTGAAGAACATCTTGATGATGATGTGGATGCAGTAAAAGCTTATCTGTGCTCACAAGTGGCTGAAATTATAGGTCAAAATGTATATTCAGCTCACCATATTGACCTACATCGATGGCGTTATGCCAATATCCCAAAACAAGATAACAAGACTCTTTTTATTGACTCTGAATCTAAACTGGCTGCTTGTGGCGATTGGTGTAAAAAAGGTCGAATAGAAGAAGCCTTTAGGAGTGGTTTTGACTTAGCTAAGGAAATGAATAACATTCTTCTTAACTAAAGTATTATCACTATTATGACTATCTCCAAAGCAATCACAGGGTAAGAGTAATGAACTTGAGTAAACCTATTGAAGTTTAAGACGATGAGTAATAATTGGGATGAGATACCTCTTCAAGATCTTTGCCGTAGAAATGAATTGAGAAATAAAACACAAACCTTAGAGCCGTGGAGATAGAGGTTAAAAAAGAGAATCTGGCGCTAGACGGTAAAATCGTTCCTACATTTTTTAAGTATTTGATACCCTCCATGCTTAGCTTAATTGCCATGACCTCAGCATCGTTAGTTGATGGGATTTTTATAGGTAACTACGTTGGTGTTACTGCGCTAGGAGCAGTCAATTTGACGATTCCTGTAACTGCACTCTTATTTGGGTTTGCGATGATGCTCTCGGTTGGTGGTTCAGTTCGTGCAGGTAAGTATTTAGGAGAAAAGGATGACACTGCAGCATCCTCAATTTTTAGTAAGACTTTAATTTTTGTTGCTGTCTATGGCGTGTTGGCAATCTCTTTAGGGCTCTTTTTCGAGTTAGAGCTTTTTGCTGGCCTCGGTGCCAAAGAGGAATTGTTTCCTCTCATGAGCGAGTACTATCGGATAATCTTGCCTTTTTTATTGGCACAGTTCATCGTAATTGTGATGTATTTTTTTATTCGTTTGGATGGGTTTCCCAACCTTGTCGCTGTCGCACTCACTGTGGGTGCCTTAATAAATATACTTTTGGATTATCTGTTCATTGGAGTGCTGGGTTTTGGGTTGCGTGGCGCAGCGTTTGCGACGGGTTTCTCTCAAGCACTTCCCATGTTGGTGATGATGGCCTATTTCATAAGCCCAGATAGAACAATGCAATTTAGTATTAGGCAAAAAAACTGGAGGGAAGTTCTCCAAGCTGCCTACAATGGCATCTCTGAATTTATTAATGAAATCTCAGGCGGCATAATTGTACTTATCTTTAACTGGATGCTATTGCAGCGTTTTGGGGTGGTGGGCGTGGCGGCGATTACTGTTGTGAACTATGTCTTGATGCTCGGTTTTATGATGTTTTTTTCAATTTCTGACACTATACAGGTGATGGTTTCCCAAAATTTTGGAGCACGCAATGCCCTGCGTATGATGGCGTTCTTAAAGACGGCCTGCGTCAGCATATTTGTCTTAAGTTCTATTTTTATAATAATCGTTTTGAGTTTTGGTGAAACCCTTATCTCTATTTTTGTTAATGGTGAAGACAGTGAGGAAATGGTTGCTATGGCCTTAGATTTTGTGACCTATGTCTGGCCCATATTTCTATTCGCAGGTACAAACATGTTGATTTCAGGATACCTGACAGCTATCCATCTGCCGTTCCAATCTGGCTTGGTTGCATTGTGTCGTAGTTTGGTTTTTCCAACGACCTTTTTGATTATTCTTTATCTGCTTGTCTCTGATTATCGATTCGTTGCTGCCATTCCATTAGCTGAGCTCGCAGCTTTCTTGATAGCCATTTTATTTTTTTTCCAGCATTTACCAAAAAAAGTTGTTCCAGATATTAGATAGTCCACACGATATAGTCAGGCATGTTGAAGACATATACTCCCACTTACTGGTTGGCCTTAAATTTTACTCAAGAAAATTATTTCTAATTGTATCCATCTGCTCATGAGTGACCCCTATTTTCTCAAGGTACTCAACAGCGCTGCCCCACTTTGACTCCACACCATCTAAAAAATCCTTCATAGCATTTATAGGAACTCCAGCTGCTGCAATCATACTTTTTCTATCATATCCATCAGGATAACCAACAGTGCTCTCAATAAAGTCAGCTTGTCTTTCTGTATCAAGATTGGTGAGTAAATAATCAGCTTCTATCACATCGCGGCTCACACCTAAGATAGATAATAAGAAAGCTGTTGAGACGCCAGTTCGATCTTTACCTGCCGTACAGTGCAAAACTACAGGTAAATTATCTTCATTAGCTAAAATTCCAAACAACCTCAACCACGAAGTAGGACCAAATTCTAAGTAACCTAAATATCTTTTACCAGAGATGCCGGTATCGCCAACTAATTTACTTAGTTGATCACTCCCTCCCTCAGGAATAACTGCAATATTTATATAATTAGCACCCATGGCCTCTAAAGGACCTTTGCCCTGGTCCAAGACCTCTTCAGGCTTACGTAAATCAACCTGAGTTGAGATTTTGAGATCCGATAAAATAGAAAGATCCTCATCGCTCATTCGATCCTGTCTTCCTGTTCGAAAGTAAAGACCTTTTTTTACTCTCTTGCCGTCTTGATTAAGATATCCACCTATGTCTCTAAAGTTAAAACAGCCTTCAAACGGGTAATGCCTTTCTAAGTAATCATCAATCATATTATCTTCCATTTATTATTTAATGTATTCGAGCCCCTTGATGGAGCAATTTTTTCTGCACTTTCTTAATATCAACATCCGAAACATCAACATTTGACTGTATTGAAATAGCTGCTGCAACTCCTGCGCCTTGTCCATTCACCGCACAACACATCATATTGCGTACTGCAGCATGAGAGCCTTTATCACCACCTACAGATCGGCCTGTGACTAATAAATTTTCTACGCCCTTTGGAAGCATAGCGCGATAAGGTAATTGGAAGTATCGACCAGTAGTGGGCAATACAAGAACACCGTAACCATCAATAAATTCTGGAAATATACCAATACTGTCTTCGAATTGAGCTTCATTATGAACATCCTGAGCAGTCATGTTATAAACCGCATCAATTTTTCTTGTATCCCTGATTCCAAGAGTCATACCAAAGTTTCTCAATTTAGCATCCTCACAACCTGGGTTATATTTTTTTAGCGCTTCTATGGCCAACATTGCTTGCCGACGACCTTCCATCTCTCCTTTCGTAAGGTGATCTGGATTGGTTGCATCAAGTCCAGCAAGATGAATGATATTCAAATAACTAAGATCACCCTGCTCACTTAAGGCTCCCCATGTTCCGGTAATAGTCGTTAAATTCTTAGGGATTAACCCAGATTTGATAGCTTGTTCAAATGGCTTTTTTAGATAAGGAGAAAATAATTCATCCTCTTTTCCAGATGTTTTCATTCCCCAACCGGGGCCAAACCAATCACTATAGGTGTGCGGATCAGATTTAACGTCTTCAATAAAACGAGTTTTATCAACACCATTCATTGAGAACATAACTGAAGCAGCCATCATTTCTTCCACTGGTGTTTTATGAACAATCGCGCCAGCTCTATGTGCAATATCTGCATCTCCAGTCGCATCGATCACACGCTTTGCCAAGATTGCCTCGCGACCCGCTTTGCTCTCAACTATAACCCCTTTAATAGCGCCATTCTCAACGATAGTGGCCACCATAGTTCTGTGAAGCATGGGTGTAATGCCAGCCTCTTCAACTAAAACATCAGCAACATATTTGAATGCCTCACCATCTATTGCATGACTATTAGACTGTGGCTCAGGATTTGACGCACCCATAGATTTTGCTCTTTCCTCAAACTCAATACCAATGCCCTCACTATCGATGGTTTTGTCATGACGATACCAAGCAAAACCTTCAACACCTACCTGAGTAAGATTGCCTCCAAAGCAGCCATATCGTTCAAGCAAAGTTGTTTCTGCTCCTGCCCTAGCTGAAGCAATTGCAGCAGCTAATCCTCCAGGACCACTACCTACTACCAATACTTCTGTATGATGAATAATTGGTGTTTCTCGTGCTTGTTCATCAATAGTTTCCATAAACGCCCTTCTTTTTCTTTAAAGTATATCCATAAGCAACAAAGTCTACATTAATCTAAAGAACTATTTTTGCACTCATTACCTCTTAACATCTCTATGAATAAGTCCCACTGACCTTGATCCAATTCACGGCCTGTCCACCAAATTGCATGTTCATTAGTTTCTCGCTGTTCGTCAATGACGAGTCCCCACATTGGCTCTATTTGATTTGGTAACATGGAGTAACGAACATCTGTCACCAGATTCTTTTCTTCATCAAAGCCTAAATAGTCCTGAGAAAACCATCGAAATCTCTCAACATCTTCAGCCTGCTGACTCTCCTTATTAAGACCGGACAAATGTTGCTGATAGTCAAAAATTTCAATACTTTCGCCCAAACAAATAGTTGATGATTGAACAGTCCTTATGGCATCAACATAAAAAATTTGTTCATGTTGATAAATAGATTTCCATAATATCAAATTTCCAAAAGATGGCTTAAGGGTCAAGCGCTCAGGATTATGTCCTCTTGATTCGGCTAGATCATTCGCTGTCGATAAAGCTCTTTCGTATTGAACCAAACCTAAAGAAAGATAAAAAATAATCCATCCAATTGAAAAAAAACTAAAAATTCTTTTTTTGGTTTTTATTGAAGTTACAACAAGAATTAAGGCGGGAATCGTAAAGAGTGGATCAACTATAGATATACTATTCCAAGTCACTCGCTCATTTGAGAACGGCCAAAAAAGTAGAGTTCCGTAAGAAGTACATGCATCGAGCAATCCGTGCGTTGCATACCCCAAGAAGCTTGCAATATAGACAGTCTTCAGTTCCATTGATTTTTTGACAAAAGGGAAAATAAGCAATGCGACAATCAAAGCTCCAAAGGGAATAAAGAAGAGTGAATGAGAAAACTGCCTATGATATTCAAGAGACAAAATTGGATCGGTTGATGATTGAATTAAAACATCTAAATCAGGAGCCAAGCCTGCAAGAAAACCTATAACCCCTATCTTAAGGAGGTTATTCTTATTAGCAGTAGATTGTGCAAAAGCTGCACCAACTGTTCCTTGAGATAATGGATCCATTTTTTTAGAGATTGATTTTGTTTAAAATAAGAAGCATCGATCTGGACTTATAAAGTTATAGTAATTTCCCATTTAACTTTTCGCGTAATTCTTTCACACCTTCAGTTTTTCTAAAACCGCTAAAAGAAATACTATTTATGATTTCTATTAGATCATTCTCAGTCTCGCCAATGACACAAGGAAATACATAATTTTTTTCTATAATCTTCTTTGGAACTTCATTTCGATGAAGCACCTCTACTTTGCAATCCTTTTTTAGTTCTTTTATGAATTGTAACCAATCGGATCTAACAAAGATTTTACTATGAGAGATATCGCATAGTTCGCAAGTATTCTGCTTATTTAATAGATTCTTGTTAATCCAATATTTAATTTCATTCAATAACCCGCCATCAGCGTTATAGATAAAATAAAGTGTCCTAAATTTTTTTATTGTCATGAAGTCTTAATATTAAAGTATCCAGAAAAAGTTTGTCTCTAGTTTGTATAATTTTTTTATGTATAGTGTTTTGATCTTTGAACTTTTATAGAGAAATATTGTGATAAAACTAGAAAAAAAAGAGTCTATTTATTTTTTAACTATGGATGCTGAGGAGAATCGCTGGAACACCACATTCGTAAGAGAGATTGCAGAAGCCTTAGATGCAATTGAAAACGATGAAGGTCCAGGAGCATTAATTACTTCTTCTACAAATCCAAAGTTTTTTTCAAATGGTCTAGACCTTGATTGGATGCAAGCTCCTGAAGATCATCCTGACGGAGGAGATAGAGAAGTATTCGGCGAAGAATTTATGTATTTAATGGGAAGATTTATTACATTACCAATTCCAACTATATGTGCCATCAATGGGCATACGTTTGGTGCAGGCTTTATGTTTGCTCTTTCACATGATGTAAGAATCATGAGAGAAGATAGAGGATTTATGTGCGCTAATGAAATGCAACTTGGTTTGCCGATCCCTAGACCAGAACTAGCATTATTCAAGCATAAAATTCCTGCAAATGCTTTCTTTGAAACTGTTCAGTTATCTAAAAGATGGACTGGTTCTGATGCTCTTAATGCTGGGATTGTTCAAGGAGTAAATTCATATGAAGAGTTACCTGAAGCAGCACTAAAAAAAGCTGAAGAATTAGCGCCTCTAGCAAATAATAGAAAAAACTTTGGGCGCCAAAAAGAGATGTTGTATGGCGAAAATGCAGCTATCAATCTTAATCACGGTCCAGCTCACATGCTCAAAAATTCAGAGGATTTCAAGATTTAATAAAATTTAAGAATTTCTTTATTTACAGAGATTGTCTCATCTCGTCACCAATATTTACGAAACCATATTTTTCATAAAAAGGTTGGTTGTGTTTTGTAGATTCAAGCAGATAAAGTCCAAATTCTTTGCAACCTCTTTCTTTAGCTAATCTAAGAGTTTCTTCGATTAACAGTCCTCCCACATTCTTACCTCTGGCATCTTGGTCAACAACTAATTCCTCTAATTGGCAGTATTCTCCGTTATATCTAAGTGCAAGATTGAAAGAAACGGATGCCATACCGAGGATTATTCCATTTTCCTCCGCAATAACTAGACTGCCTCTCTCATTAGAAATTAATTCACTAAAAGTATCTGAATCAAAAATTTCATTTTGTTCTGAAGTGGCCTCAATCAAAACATCAAGTAATTCTGAACATCGTATTTGATCTTCTAATTTACCAAGTCTTACATTTACACTCACTATGGTTTCCTCTCAAAAATTACTTCATCATTCTAATGACTATTCGGAAACCTGACAATTTTCAGGTGCTGTAATCCTATTACACATTACGGGCTGAGGTAAACTGACTTGATATGCGTTACCAAAGTGCGTTGCGGGCAAGTAATAATCTGTACTCACAGCCTGTGCGCCACTGGCAAAGGCGGCTGCTCTGCGTCTTGTATCATTTTCGCGAGCCTCGCGAGTATCGGCATCCGCGCGAGTGCGCACCATATATCCAGCTTTAACCAATCTTTGAATCTCATCAAACTGACCAACTGGATCGTTAAGAATCATAATTGCGGCTGCAGGATGTCCTTCTGGTGAGTTAGTAAACATAGGACGCTGTTGCCACCCTTCATAATACATATCACGCTTAGTGCCGCCCTCATCCAGAATCAAAATGAATTTCCCTCTGGCTTCATCTAATAAAGGCCATTGCAAATCAACTATGTCACTCGGACGAATAAGCTTTTCACCTAACATCTCTTCGATGATTGAGTCCATTAAGGCGAAAGCTACTGGGCTAAAAACCTCTGGTGTAGGTAAACCGAAAATATAGCCATCTTTGGCGTTGAAGCTAATCCATATAGGAGCATGAGTTGGGTTGTTCTGCGACCAAGCAATGATTTGAGTAAGACAAATACGTAGGGAGGAACAGTTACTGTTCATATCAATTTGTTGCACATGACCAACTAAAAATTTATCTTCATCAGCAACATAAAAAATATCCAATTCAAGCTTACGGATACCAAGGTCAAGCTGCTCAGCTAAAGGGACATGCTCGTACTCAAGGCTCTCCATAACTTCTGGATTCACTTTCATTAACTGCTTCACAAAACCATTTGGCATAGCTTGCTTATAGCTATTATGGCTTCCAACAAACTGGATATGATTGATGTTGATACCTACATCAATAGATTCCGATAAAACTGATTGATTTAACAGAGTAAGCAAAAGAACTGTAAAAAAATTTCTCATAACCATCACTTTCATTCGCGCTCTATAGGTTTGCCATTCTGGACAGCTTTAATTAAAGGGTTTTCAAAATTTTTGTATTTGGAGATTATACAATGTTTTGTCACTGGCTCAGTGTGTCGCGAGATGAAAGAGGTTTCTGCCCTGCAATGGTTTTAAATAATTGAAATATTATGTGAATGGATTTACTTCTGCAGCATCATCTTAATTTGAAGATTTCAATATACATTCTAGTATCGAAAGGCACTCTAGCACTTATCACATGCAGGGATATGAAGTGCACAAAAGGATTTCCAGTAACAACGGTGAAAGTTGCTTTTCCCATTCCAACTATAGTCTGAGTCATAACTATATATGTGAAAGAAGTTAATCCAGAAGAAAGGTTGCTGTAATCTACTCCCTGATCAAATAAGCTAAATATGGAATAAAATAGACCTCCAAGCAATATTACAGTTAGCTTGTCATCAATTAATACTGCTACACGTGGAATGAAAATCATATGCATCATCACCACTACAGGCAATCCAGCACCCAGGGTATTAATTAAAATTCCAAATGGAATGCCTTGAGCATATTGACTTGAGCTTATGCCGCCAATGAAATCTGTAGATCCAGAAAAAATTGGACCAAAGAAATCTATTGCCCAATAAGCAATGATTATCCATAAATCCCTGATCCATTTAAACGAACCAAAAAGTTTTTTTAAGGAAAACCCCCTTTTTCTAAGCCAGATTAAGGGAAGAATGGTATAGGTAATTGTATATGTAATTGCCCAAACCCACACATCTGCTTGAGAGTGACTACCAGTTGAATAAACATCTGTTCCTGGGAAGTGAAGTCCCATATTAAAACCTAAACCCAAAATCAATTGAGTTACTAATAAGTAAACTACAGTCAACCATGCTTCTCTTTTTGCTGAAGATTTTTTAACAGAATAAAGCTCAATCCAATTTACTGCTTCTCTCTTTCGGGTTAGATATAGCAATAAAAAGACTGAAAGAACTAATACAGGCATGTAAATAGTTAATAAACTGGTTAGGCCATCCTCCGCTATTGGAGACACATTAAGACCTTTTAGAACAAAGAAAAAATAAGAAAAAGTTGCAATCACCCAAAATAAAAGACCTGTTAAAAATATTTTATTTTTGAGGGATCTTATTAACTGCATGTTCCAATTAGAATATATATTTAGTATAATGTCAACTATGATTGACAATTTAAAACCAACATTTGATTATTTAGAAACTAACTTGATGAAGTTAGTTTTAGAGATGGCAGAAAAGATGCAAGAAGAATCCATATCTTTAAACAAAACATTTTCCAACTTCAAATCACGATGAGCTATATTCTTCGAATGTAGGTATTGTAGGGCACTCATAAGTTGTCTAACAATTATATATGTCTACATCTCCGTGAAGCCATTTTGGCATGATCGAAGGCGGTTAGAAACAGGGCCACCCTGCAACAACTCCGATACCACATAATAATTTTCCTTGTCGTAATAGAGGTCTTGGATCTTCATGATTTTTGGGTGATCGCATTCGTTCAGAATCTCAAATTCGTTTTGAAGTAACTGTTTATAAGTTTTGCTTCGGTCCACTTTTTTTCTTGGGATTATTTTAACAGCATATTGTTAGTCAGCATCTGTTGTGCCACGAGTTGATAGATGTGAAGTTTAAGTTCTACTAAATTTGCTTGAAATACCAATATCAGAGTCGAGGCCCCGCAACTTCCTACATGGTCTTACGATTCCGAAAGCACCATTTCCAAGCATTTCAAAATACTTGTAGCTAATTTGGTAGAAAGCACCAATGTTATCTACTTTCTTCATTTGCTTTAACCTGTAATCACTTTTGAAGGTAGCTGTGACCTTAGTTGGACGGTTATTTTGTGTTAACCGATTGCTAGTATGCTTTCCCTTCAGCATTTGTCTGTTTCTCGAGTGGTCCGCCACATCCTCGTCATTAGTTTGTTACGCCTCCAGCATTTTCAGCTCATCATCATCTTCGTAGTCATCCTCTTTGTTGCGCTCGATGTATATCATCTCGAGGTCGCCCATCTTGGTGGTGCTGCGAAAAACATTAGGATCCTCGTCATCCTACTGAAGTTCATCGTCAGAGTCAACCTTGACTCGGCTTATGAGATCTAACTCTTACATGTCTTCTGAGTTTTAGTAGCAATGCAATTACTATTTGCTTTCCTTCTCTTTGTTTTAATAAGGTGAATCATGTACTTTTATCCCGCCAACCGCATTGAGCCTTCGCTTAGGACCCATTTCTTTCCCATATTATTTTTTAACACTCTTTCTACCTGAGACGTGATAGCGAGTTTTTTTTCGATCGAGAGAGTGATTAGCATCCATGCGCGATGAGTTAAGCTTCTTTTTATCAAATCCTTAGGCGGCTTTCAACGTTTCTTTATCCCGCTCTTCTACTTATTAAATTGATATTAGCCGATGTCTGTCATCGCCTGTGAGTTGCTCGTTCTTCAAAAATTCTTCTTGCGCTTTTTGAAGTCTTGATTGTGTATCTGAGGTAGATCGATGCATGCAGCCTGTTTCGTAACAATTACCTGTCAAGGCGTATTTAGCAGAAGAGCAATCTCGTCCCATTATTATTTTGAAGTTTTTTAAATTCTGTCGATAATATATAATTAATTTTTAGTCAAACTTACAGTTTTTTGTTATTATAGAGCGAGACTGTTGAAATTTGAAAACTTAATATAAATAATGACTTATTTGTTGTAATAAATGAAAGATAAATATGATTTGAACAAATTAATAATTATGCTTTTGTTCCAAGTCTAAATACGAAAAATGATGTAATCTATTTTTCAATAAATTGCTTATACTATTGCGATCCGATCAATTAATTTTTCGAGAATGAGGGGTTTTGGGGTTTTGGGG
>ENA-OWPI01004056-OWPI01004056.1-marine-metagenome-genome-assembly--contig:-NODE-4056-length-11948-cov-2.801449_pt1 | contig 11948 bp, 12 predicted proteins | sample MGYA00238138_ERZ651775 | MGnify/ENA primary metagenome ERZ651775 (study PRJEB26906, sample SAMN06265043) | marine metagenome | isolation source: Helgoland LTER site | place: Germany:Helgoland, sampling...
TCTTTCTGAGAAAGATTTTTACAGATTCATGATGTCTTATTATCAATGTTCTTTAAGAGAGTTGATAAAAAATCATCAAAACTTAATTACTAAAATCTTAAAAAGATCATTTTCTATGTATCTGAATCCTTTACTTAAAGATTTTTCTTTAAGATCTTCTAAGAAAATATCTGAAAACAGCCCTTATCTCAAAAAGGTAGAGCAATCTCATAGATGGATATCCAAAAGAAACATACAAATTGAAAGTTTTATGAAGCTTTTTTCAGATGAAAGTTTATTGCTTAAAAGTGGAGAAGTAATTAAGAATGAAAAGGGACATTTAATAGTTAAAGTAAGAGTGCTAGATCAAAATTATTATATTAAGAAATATAGAATAAAAGGTTTCCTGCATGGAGTATCTAGGCTATTCAAGAGAACTCGGGCTTATAATTCCTGGATATCCTCTCATTGGATTAATGCTTTAGGTGTAAGGACTGCTGAACCGGTTTTACTATTCGAAAATAATGGAATACTAGGAGCCAAGACTTCTTACTTCGTTACTGAAGAAGTATTGGGTAAGAGATTAGATAAAGCACTAGAGCAAGGTATCAATATAAATTTTGTTACTTCTAAGATTCAAGCTTTTTTTAAAAGAATGAGCTGGGTTGAATTGCGACATGGAGATGCAAAAACTGCAAACTTTTTTATAGATCATAAAGGATTAGTGGTATTTGATCTTGATATAGCAGGGAAGGGTTTTTCTAGCTTCTTTAATAAAAGGGCAATCTATCGCGATAAAATGAGAATACTTAGAAGCTTAGATGATATCAACGAAGTACAATCAAAGTTATCTAAAAGATTACTACGGAGTTAACCTTGAAAATTGGACTATTGAGTTATAGGAGCCATCCTTATTCTGGTGGACAAGGCATCTATATCAAACACTTGAGTAAAGCTTTAAAGGGCTTAGGCCATGAAGTATCTGTTCTTTCCGGACCCCCTTATCCCGAATTAGATCAATCGATTGAACTTATAAAGATTCCTAGTTTAGGACTCTTTGAGACAGAAGACAGAATGAAGAAATTCAATCTAAATTTATTTTTTAATCCTATTGATTTTTATGAATGGATAACAGTCATGACAGGAGGTTTTCCTGAACCTTACACCTACGGTAAGAGAGTTTTAAGATATCTAAGGGAAAATCAAAAAGAATTCGATATAATTTTAGATAATCAATCTTTGTCTGGATCTCTGCTGAGCATTCAAAAGATTTATCCTCTCGCTGTAACTATTCATCACCCTATTACAAAAGATTATAAACTTGAGATGGAAAGCGCATCTAACTGGAAAGAAAAACTCTCTTCAACTAGATGGCATAATTTCTTGCCTATGCAAAAGAGAGTTGTGCCTAGACTGCAAAATATTATCTGTGTAAGTCAACCTTCTAAAGAAGATGTAATTAATGAATTTCTAGCTGCAAAAGACAATATACGAGTAATACCGAACGGAATAGATATTAATACTTTTAAGCCTTCTGGATTAACGAAAGAATTAAATTTTAGAATTGTTACAACGGCCAGCGCTGATATTCCCTTGAAAGGACTCAGGCATCTCTTATCGGCTTTACCTAGAATAATTGGAAAATTTCCACTTACTACACTTACTGTTATTGGAAAGTCTCCAAAGAAAAGTAAATTAAATAAAATAATAGACGATCTTGAGTTAGAAGATAGAATTATCTTCAAGTCAGGAGTTTCTGAAGAAGAGATAGTAGAAATTTACCATCGATCAGATCTTGCAGTGATTCCATCGTTATACGAAGGATTCGGTTTTGGAGCCGGCGAGGCTATGGCTTGTGGGATACCACTAATTAGCACTGATTCTGGAGGCCTTAAACAAGTCATAGGTGATGCTGCCTTGAAGATAAAACCAGGCTCAGTTGAAGAGATAGAAGAAGGTATATTGAAATTATTTAACGAAGATGAACTACGAACTCAACTGGCAATTAAAGGTAGAAAACGAATGGAAGAAATGTTTGATTGGAATATTGCGGCAAAAAATTACGCTGGTTTTTTTGAAGAAATAATTCAAAGTTTTAATCATGCAGACAATTAAATTTAACCGCCTTAACCTTTCGAATGAGGATTTCTTACTCGACATGGGTTGTGGAGAAGGGAGACATTCTATAGGAGCGCATATAAGCACTGAAGCAAATATTCTAGGGTTTGATCTTTCCTTCAAAGATTTAAAAATAGCCAAGGAAAGGCTTAATGATTTTGATACTTCACAAATTGAAACCATATGCCAATTTGCTAGTGCCAATATAATCTCTATTCCTTTATCTGACTCTTCTCTGGATGCTGTGATCTGTAGTGAAGTATTAGAACATGTTGATTCTCCAGAAGAATCTATCAAAGAATTAATAAGAGTCTTAAAGCCTGGTGGAGTCTTGGCATTAAGCGTACCAAGATATCTCCCAGAATTGATATGTTGGAAATTGAGCAAAGAATACTCCCAAACTCCAGGAGGGCACGTTAGGATATTTAAACATAAGCAACTAAAAAACTTAGGAACAATGAATGGCCTTAAATACAGCTCATTTCATTGGGCTCATGGCCTACACTCTCCTTATTGGTGGTTACAGTGCCTCCTATGGAACTCCAGAGAATCCTCAAAAATAATAAAAATTTATCATAAATTTCTTGTTTGGGATCTTATGAAGCAACCTCTCATTACAAGAATCTTGGAGTTGATCTTGACCCCTTTTATCGGTAAAAGTTTAGTAATGTATTTTAAGAAACCCAATTAAGAATGGATTCATCTGATATCAATTTTTACAAAGACTCTCTTGAATATATTAAGAAAGTTCAAGGCTCGGCTGGCGACATCCCATGGGAGAAGAATAAAAAGTTAGATCCATGGGATCATATTGAGTCTGCTATGGGATTATCCGTTGGTGGATTCGTAGAAGAGTCTAAAAGGGCCTTTCTTTGGTTGAAAGAGAATCAACAAGCAGATGGATCTTGGTATTCAGAATATATTGATGGCGAACCATCGGTCTTTAGGAAAGAAACAAATTTTGTAGCGTACATTTCTACTGGACTATGGCATTACTATTTGATTACAGAAGATAAAATTTTTCTGCAAGAAATGTTTCCTACCATCTCTGAGTCTATTGAGTTTGTTTTGTCTTTACAGGTTGAGGCAGGAGACATTTATTGGGCAGTCGAAGAAGGAAAAAACCCTCTGGATGATTCTCTAATTACAGGTAGTAGTTCTATCTACAAGAGCCTCGAATGTGCTTTTGCAATATACAACCTTCTAGGTGAATGCAATATTCATATAAAGAGTGCAATGGAATCTTTAAAAGACTCTATTAATAATAATCCTGATAGATATGATAGAAATTGGGAGAGTAAGTCGCGATATAGCATGGATTGGTACTATCCAGTTCTTTGCGGAATCTATAATGATACAAAAGGTATCGAGAGAATCAGAACAAAGTGGAAAAACTTTATAGTTGAAGGAAAGGGGTGTAAGTGTGTCGAAGAAGAACCTTGGGTTACAGTAGCCGAAAGTTCTGAGCTTGTATTAACACTCGTAAAGTTGAATCTCTTAGAAGAAGCTCTAGATCTCTTTAATTCTCTGCATCAATGGAAAGATAAATCTGATGGCTTGTATTGGACTGGATATGTATACACAGATCAGAAATTCTGGCCTATAGAGAAACCTACTTGGACAGCCGGAGCAGTTATCTTAGCTGCAGATTCATTATTTAAATTCTCACCGGGCAATGTACTATTTTCCACAGATTGGAGTGAAGTGGACTCTAACTAATCTTTTCTAGCAAACAGAGAGTTTTTATCATTTCTATTTCTTTGAAATTACCACTGGCTAATGCTTTCAAGTAGATATTGTATGGCGGTCTCCCTCCATCTTCAGGATTAGGAAAGACGTCATGTATAGCCAACAACCCACCTATGTTTAATCTTTGCGTCCAAAGCTTATAATCTTTTTGAGCAGCCTCTTCGCTATGTCCACCATCTATAAAAACCATCTCAAAGTTTAGCGCGAGATCTTCATAAGCTTCTTCTGAAGTCGATACAATCGGTATAACGAAACCTTCTAATTCAGATTTTTCGATAGTTTTCAGAAAGAATGGCAATGTATCAATTCCATCTCCAGCATCATTGATTAAATCAGGATCAAAATATTCTTCACCAGGTTGCTGCTCCTCAGAGCCCTTATGATGATCGATTGAATAAAGCTTTTTCCCATTTTCTTTCACTGCCATACCCAAATAGACGGATGATTTACCACAGTAACTTCCAATTTCCAAGCAGTCCCCTTTAACTGAATATTTTTTTGCGTATTTATAAAGAGCTTCCCCTTCTTCTGGGTCAAGAAAACCTTTTACCGTATTAATATCAATTGAGAGCTCTGTCATAGCATATCGATGGTATCAAAATAACCTAAGAAATTTCATGTTAAATACTTAATTTAGTATTATGAATCAGTGCAACTAACTCAAGGTATATAATTAAGTCCACTATGAATCTTAAAATGCTTTCAAAAGGAAATGTTCTCGTTATTGGAGATATTATTCTTGATAAGTATATATCAGGCATTGTAGATAGAGTTTCTCCAGAAGCTCCTGTTCCTGTTCTGAAGCCTCAAAAAGAAGAAATACGCTTAGGAGGTGCAGCCAATGTGGCTTTGAATTTATCTAGCTTAGGATCTGGAGCTACATTAATAGGAGTCGTTGGGAAGGATGATTCTTCTATTCAAGTTAGTGAATTGCTAAAGCTAAATAAAATTAAATCGGCTTTAACAAAATCTATACATCCTACTATCTCGAAACTCAGACTATTAGCTTCGCAACAACAACTACTTAGGATAGATAACGAAGAGGACTTCTCTGAAGATGATTGGGAATCATCTCTATCGAAATTCAAAAAGCATATCAGTGCTGAAAAAAATAAAGTTTTAATAATATCTGACTACGGAAAAGGTACTTTAAAAAATATTCCATCGCTTATTTCTGAAGCAAAAAAATATAATAAAATAGTTTTGGTTGATCCCAAGGGCAATGACTTCTCAAGGTATAAAGGGGCAAATATCATCACCCCAAATTTTTTAGAGTTTGAAGGTGTAGTGGGAAAGATTAAAAATGAAGCCGATCTTACAAAAAAAGGAAAAGTATTAATTAAATCTTTAAATTTAGACTCTCTTTTAATTACAAGGGGATCGGAGGGCATGACACTTCTTGAGAGTAAGAATAAAAAAATTAAAAGAGCAGATTTTCCTACTAAAGCAAAAGATGTTTTTGATGTCTCGGGTGCCGGTGACACTGTAATTGCAAGTATTGCAGCAGGCCTCGCTGGTGGCTTTGATCTTTTCGAATCTATTCGACTGGCCAATATCGCAGCTGGTATTGTTGTTGGTAAGACTGGAACTGCGACTGTAACTCAAAGTGAAATAAGCCCCTTTTATAATGATCTTAGTTCTTATATAACAATAAATGATGCTCAATATCTTTCAGAAGGTTTATATAAAGAGCAGAAAAAAATTGTTTTTACTAACGGGTGTTTTGATATTCTTCATGCTGGTCATGTTGAGTACCTTGAAGCAGCTAAAGAAATGGGAGACGTGCTAATTGTTGGAATGAACTCAGACCAATCTGTTAAATCTTTAAAAGGAAAGAATAGACCTGTTAATAAATTAGCTCACAGGGCGAAAGTGCTTAGTTCATTAAGCTGTGTAGATAAGGTAGTTGTGTTTGATGACGAAACACCAATCAAACTAATCCAAGCAATTAAACCCAATGTACTGGTGAAAGGAGGAGACTATAAAGTTAAAGATATAGTCGGGTACAAAGAAGTAACAGCACTTGGAGGATCAGTCATTACAATTGACCTAGTTGAGGGCCTGTCTACTTCAAAAATTATCTCAAAACTAGTCTAATCTAACTCTCTTTTAAGTCTTCTTTTAGCTCTCTTTTTATCTCTACTTGACCAATTTGGGTATATAGCTTCAACATCACTTGTTTTGAAGCGTCTATGTGTCCATAGATATCCTTCGGGTTCTTTTTTTATATATTCTTCGTATGTAAGATTCATTGCAGTCAGAAAATCATGGTCATTATCAAAATTCTCTAATTTCTTTAAATCAATTTCATAAGTTCCATTTAATTTTGATACATCAGCCATAATTATTTGAGTACCCTTTTTAGATAAGAGAGCGGGGAAGGTGACCGTGGCAGCAGGATGAGAGAAAAATGGAATGCTTGCTGAGACTTTTGATCCATAATCTTGATCTGCGGCATAAACAAAGTTTTCCCCATTTCTTATCCACCTTAATGCTTTTAGGGCCTCTTTGTTTGTTAAAGATCCTTTGATATAGTTATTTCTAGCCTTAATCATCACATAATTTATAACTTGATTGGTTTGAGTTTTAAACATACCTGTTAAATCAAAAAAGTTTGCTAATAGCCGTAAATCGAGTTCTAAGTGAGTTGAATGTTTTATTAAAACAAGCACACCTTCTTTTGAGTTTTTGAGAATATCTTCATTTGTAATATTTGTTTTTAAATTCGAAATTTTATTATCAGATGACCACCAAGCAAGAGCCGTTTCAAATACTCCTCTGCCGGTTGCCTCAAAGTTTAATTTGACCAAGCTATCTAGTTGCTCATTTTGGAGGCCAAGACACCTCTCAATATTGATCTTGCAGATCTGTCTTCTATGAGGACTAATTCTATAGAGCAAGCGTCCCAGGAGACTGCCAAGCACCATTAGTATTTTGTAAGGAAGTAGAGAAACAATTCTGAGAATAAATAGACCAAACCAGGTCGCTATACTCTTTAAAGAAATAAGATCTCTAGAGAAAATGGGGTTCTTATTTTGTGCTGGTGATTTAGGAAGGTTCATTTTTTGGCCAGCTCTCAATTGTATCTAAGTAGCGCTTCACACCTTCTTGAACATTAAGAAATTCTTCTTCATATCCCGCTTCTCTGAGCTTAGCAATATCAGCTTGAGTATAGCTTTGATAGGCACCTTTGAGTTTTTCTGGAAAGTCTATATATTTGATTTTTCCTTTTTTATTCCAGTCTATAACCGCTTCTGCTACGTCATTGAAAGTTTGACTTTCTCCTGTTCCAACATTAAAAATTCCTGACATATTAGGGTTTTCTAGGAACCAGAGATTTACTTTGACTACATCATCTACATATATAAAGTCTCTTCTTTGTTCTCCATCTTCAAATCCATCAGAACCTTTGAATAGTTTAATTACTTCTGCTTCTTTTAGTTGGTTATGAAGATGAAATGCAACACTAGCCATATTCTTTTTATGTCTTTCTTGAGGTCCATAAACATTAAAATATCTCAAGCCAACAATTTGAGCAGTGCTATCTTCAAGTTCCTTCCTAACAATTTGGTCAAACTTAAACTTAGAATATGCATAAAGATTGATTGGATCTTCGTTCTCAATAAATTCTTTAAATTCTTTACCATTTCCATAAACGGATGCAGATGAGGCATAAATTAATGGGATATTTAATTTTTTTGATAATTTTAATAATTCTTTAGAGTACAGGAGATTATTTTTGTAAAGGTATTCGGCATCCCATTCCATAGTATTTGAGCAAGCACCTTGATGGAAAACGGCTCTAATGCCTTTGTTATCAAATTGATTTGAGATTACCTGATCTAAAAACTCTTCAATATCGATGTAGTCTTGGATCTCACAATGCGCAATATTTTCCTTAAGTTCTAAATTTGAATGATCATCTACTGCAATGATATCTTTAACACCCATCTCATTGAGTCCTTTTATAAGATTTGACCCTATGAAGCCATTACTTCCAGTTACTACAATCACAATTTAAAATTTATTTAAGGAATATTTACTATGTTAGCATATGGCTATGCCTAGAAACCTTTACACGGCTCTATTTTGTTTATTATTGCCTTTGTATTTTATAAGACTAGGCTGGAAGGGCTTAAGTAATAGAGAATATTATTTAAGATGGGGAGAAAGGTTAGGTTTCAGTAGATTTATCCCTTCGAAAGATAAATCGGTTATTTGGGTGCATGCAGTTTCTGTCGGAGAGGTTAACGCCTCAATGCCATTAATAAGAAGTTTATTGGAAGATTATCCACAATCAGAAATTTTAGTAACTACTACCACTCCAACAGGGTCTAAATTATTGATAGAAAGATTGGGGAATAAGGTTAAACATCAATACATACCTGTAGATATACCTTTTTTCATTAATTTATTTCTAAACAAGTGGAAGCCCCATATCTTAATACTCCTAGAGACTGAAATATGGCCTAATATCATCAATGCCTGCAAGAATCGAGGCATCTACACAGCACTTGTAAATGCAAGACTATCCGATAAATCAAAAGAGAATTATTTAAAATTTAAATCTTTGATAGGTACTTCAATAGATTCTTTAGACTTAATACTTGCTCAGTTTGAATCAGATAAGAAATGTTTTAATGAAATAGCTGATCAAAAAGAAATCCATCTGTGTGGTAACCTAAAGTTCGATCAAGATGTTCCTTACGAATTAGAAGAGATTTCTCGTTCCATAAGACTGGGCTGGTCAATTGAAGGAATTATTAGACCAACTTTAATAGCCTCAAGCACTCATGAAGGGGAGGAAGAAATAGTTCTTGAAGCTTTTAAAAAAATACAAAAAGAATTTCCTAATTCTCTACTTATTTTGGTACCTAGGCATTTAGAAAGATTCGAGACTGTAAAGAAAATTATTCAAAGGTATGAGTTGAGGCTTGCTTCTAGATCAAAAAAATCAGAGGTGACTGATGATATAGAGGTATTGCTTGGAGATACCATCGGAGAATTAAATTTTCTTTACTCATTATCTGATGTCGCCTTTGTCGGCGGCAGTTTAATTGATCATGGTGGTCAAAATCTCTTAGAGCCTTCTGCTCAAAGCTTGGCATTACTATCAGGACCAAGTCTTAGAAATTTTTCAGATGTCTCTAATCAATTGAAAGAAAATAATGCTCTTGAGATTGTCAATAACTCTATCGAGCTTGCCGAAGTATTCATTGCATTAGCCAAAGATGAAGCGCTATTAAGAACAAAGGGCGCCTCAGCCTTTAATGTATTTATGAGCAATAGAGGGGCGCTTAAAAATATAATTACTCAACTTAAAGCGCCTTTAAAAATTTAATTTCTTTTGCTTCATTTTAGGGCTGCCTATATTTAAAAAGCTCCATTTTCGTTCAAAAGATATTAAGAATTCCTTTTAAACCTACAAATTGTCAGTCGTTTATATATGGCATAGAGATTGCATATATATCTTCGTATTATTGTAAATAATAAAGGAGAAAAAAATGAAGTTGATAACAGCGGTTATTAAACCTTTCAAACTAGATGAAGTGCGACAAGCTCTTTTGTCGGTAGGTGTTACGGGTCTTACCGTCATGGATGTCAAAGGTTATGGTAGACAAAAAGGTCACACAGAACTTTATAGAGGATCAGAATACGAAGTAGATTTACTTCCCAAAACCAAAATAGAGATTGCTGTTTCTGATGATAAGGCAGACGAGGTGATAGAAGCGATTTGTACGTCTGCTAATTCAAACAAAATAGGCGATGGAAAGATTTTTGTTGTTGATCTCAATCAATTGGTTCGAATACGAACCGGAGATCTTAACGAAGATGCGTTATAAAAAAATAAGGAGATAATAATGACGGAAATAGAATTTGCTCTCAATACCTTCTACCTTCTAATGAGTGGAGCTTTAGTCATGTGGATGGCTGCTGGCTTTACAATGTTAGAGGCTGGACTGGTAAGATCAAAGAATGCTGCTGAAATAGTAACTAAGAACTTAGGTTTATTTTCAATAGCGTGTGTAATGTATTTAATATGTGGTTTTTTTATCATGTATCCAGGTGATTCAGCAGTTTCTGCTTGGATACCAGGTTTTAGTTTATCGTACCTCGGACTTGGCATGGATGATCAAGATATGTCTTATGGATCATACTCCGAAGGGTCTGATTTTTTCTTTCAAGTAGTATTTGTTGCAACAGCTATGTCTATTGTTTCAGGTGCTGTCGCTGAGAGAATGAAGCTATTACCATTTTTTGCCTTTGCAATTGTTCTAACTGGTTTCATATACCCAGTACAAGGTTACTGGAAATGGGGCGGTGGAGGACTTGACGCTTTAGGTTACACCGATTTTGCTGGCTCGGGTGTCGTACATCTTTGCGGTGCAGCGGCAGCTTTAGCAGCTGTATTGATATTAGGAGCAAGGAAAGGCAAGTACAGTGAAAGTGGATCTGTATATGCAATACCTGGTTCGAACATACCTCTGGCAGCCTTAGGTGCTTTAGTATTGTGGTTAGGGTGGTTTGGATTTAATGGTGGATCGCAATTGGCAATTAATACCGCTTCAGACGCTATAGCTGTGGGTCAAATATTTTTAAATACTAATATGGCTGCAGCGGGCGGTGTAATTGGAGCTTTATTTGCAAGCAGAATATTTAGCGGAAAAGCTGATGTAACCATGGCAATAAATGGAGCTATAGCTGGGCTAGTAGCAATAACAGCTGCCCCTGATACACCAACTGGTGGTCTAGCTACCCTTATAGGGATGATCGGCGGGATCATTGTTTATTTCTCAGTTATCATTTTAGATACAAAGCTAAAAATAGATGATCCAGTTGGAGCAATTTCAGCTCACGGTACTGTTGGAATTTGGGGAATTATGGCTACTCCATTGTCTGGAGCAGGAGCTTTCGGAACCCAATTCCTGGGAGCTTTAATTATCTTTGCATGGGTTTTCATTACAAGTTTCATAGTTTTAAAAGTTATTGATTCAATTGTTGGAATCAGAGCTTCTGAAGAGGATGAAGAGCTTGGATTAGATAAGGCAGAAATTGGAGTAGAAGCTTATCCTGATTTTAAATAGCGCTGCGCTCAGTTGTATCACTTTTGAGTGATCAACTAATCATGGGTGATCTTGAAAGAGATCACCCATATTTTTTTGAGCGTAAATGGATTTACTTATTTAACAAGGACGTTAACTCAAGACCAAATAATGGATATTAAACTTATAAAACCAAAAGAAGCTGCGAAGATATTGATGTGCAGTGAAAGAACTTTAGAGTCATGGAGAAGATCGGAAAAAGGGCCAAGTTATTATAAAATTGAAGGAAAAATACTATATGAGCTGGAGGAGATTTATCAATTTATTAAAGTTTCAAAAGTATCTATTTGATTAAAATATAATAATACCTCTGCTCATGAATAAATTCAGAACCAAAATGGTGCAAGGTATTTAGGATTGCACTATTTCAAGGCTTGATTGAATTCATAAATTCTTTGGAGACCCTATTATTACCTCATTTCTACTTAAATATTACATTTGGCGTACAGATTGCATGTAACCTAACTAGTAGTTTTCTATTTAAAAGACAAGTATTTAGACTTATAGTGAATGGACTAAAAAATAATAGGAGTTTTAATGAAATTAATAACAGCAGTTATAAAGCCCTACAAGCTGGATGAAGTAAGAGAAGCTTTATCCGAAGTTGGGGTTACGGGTCTCACTATTACCGATGTTAAGGGATTTGGAAGACAGAAAGGTCATACGGAGCTTTATAGAGGTTCAGAGTATGTTGTTGACTTCCTGCCTAAAACCAAAATAGAGGTAGCGGTTAGTGATGATAATGCAGATAAGGTTATTGATGCTATATCGCAGGTTTCAAATACAGGAAAAATAGGAGACGGAAAAATATTTGTATCTTCGCTAGAACAAGTTGTACGGATTAGAACCGGAGAACTTAACGAAGATGCCCTTTAAACTTAAGGTGATCTAATGATAAAAAAACTTTTACTTCTTTTTTCTGTTGTCTTTTCTATTGGCCTGTCTTCAGAAGAGTTAAATTCTGGAGATACTGCATGGATACTTACTTCTACTGCGTTG
>ENA-OWPI01004058-OWPI01004058.1-marine-metagenome-genome-assembly--contig:-NODE-4058-length-11947-cov-3.189385_pt1 | contig 11947 bp, 9 predicted proteins | sample MGYA00238138_ERZ651775 | MGnify/ENA primary metagenome ERZ651775 (study PRJEB26906, sample SAMN06265043) | marine metagenome | isolation source: Helgoland LTER site | place: Germany:Helgoland, sampling...
CGAAACCATAGTCATCCCCAATATCTTCGGTATCAAAGATTTTGTCCTGATACATCCAGGGATTTTCGTATGACAATATAGTTCCTTTATTAGAATTGTGTAGCATAATACATTTAGTCAGGTATGCTACCCCCTGGAAAATTTTATACCGAATCTACGTCTGTACCGTACGTAGTAAAGCCATTTTCTTTTGTTACGGTTAGTATATTATTAACACGACTACTTAGTTCGTCTTTGTGCGATACTAACCAGATTGATTTCTTATGTTCACGTGACATCTTTTTAAGTATAGCTAAAGCACTTTCAACACCGCTAGCATCCATACCTGAATCAATCAATTCATCAATGAACAATAAGTTTATAGGGTCGTAGAGGCTCTCGTAGACATCTCTAAATGCCCATGACAGTGACAAGATTAATCTATTACGTTCGCCTCTACTTAAATTGTCAAAATCTAGTTCACGTCCTAGTTCAGTAATTTCTACAGAAAGATCGCTAAGGAAGGTGACTGTGTGTGGCAGTCCGATTCTTTCTAAGTACTGACTTAGTCTAGCGTTCAGATAGCTAAGATTTTGATCAATTATTCTTTTTCTAATAAAACTGTCTTTGTTAGTTAACAGTTTTTGTAGGAATTCTTGATGATCTCTAAGTTTATCAAGATCATTCATTGCACTGAAGTCTACTTCGTCAATGCTAGTAGTCTCCATTTCTTCAATTTGTTCTTCATAAGGGTCTTCTTCGTCTTGTTTACTTTCTAGCTGTGCATCTAGTGTAGTTAAAGAGTTCTTATGTTCAAAAGCATCTTGCTCTGTTGGATAGTATGTTTTAGGTTTATCACCTGCTGGTCCAATTTCCTTTAATGTTTTTTCTAACTCTCCAAGTAATTCAACGTGACCATCGTGTTCTTTATTAGCTTCTATTAGATGTTTTTCTTTTGCTGTAAGTACTTCTTCGTGTTTCTCGTCATGTAACTCTTGACCACAAGCATAACATTTATGTTCTTTAAGATCAGCTATTTCTTTTTCAAGTTTTTTAATACTGGCAATTTCTCTATCAACATCTGTTTTAGACCTAGTAATGCTAGTGGATAAGTCATTGATATCTTTAACTTTTTGATTAAATGTTACCAGTTGTTTATGTGCATCTAACTCTGCATCAATATCTAATTTTAATAAGTTATCTAACGCACTTTGTATTTTATTAACATCTTCATCGTGTTTTGTTTGCCATAGTGTTTGTCTACGTTTAAGACTTTCAATTTGACTTTTGATCTTTTCGTTGGCATCTTGTTCAGCTTTGATACGAAATTCTTCTTGTTTAATATTGTCTTTTGTCTGTTTGAGTTTTTCTTTTAAGGCATCTGCTTTCTCACTTAGCATGGTAATGCCTAACAGTTGCTCTATGATAGCCTTTTGATCGTTAGCACGAAGGTTTAAGAAGGGTTCTGTATAGGTGTTTAACGCAACAACATGTTTGAACATTTCATGTGACATTCCTAACATGTGTTCTATCTGTTTCTGTGTTTCTCTTGAATCACCTTGTGCTTCGTCTGTAATTTCTTGTTCATCATCGCCAACATAAAACTTCATAGTGTTGGGCTTTCTTCCTCTCTCAATTCTATATATTTGTCCGTTGTGATCAAACTCAACAGTAACTAACATGCCCTTAGCATTTGTTTTATTGATCAAATTATCTTTTCGAATGTTAGTTAATGCTTGTCCGTATAAGCTATAACTCAGTGCATTAATTATAGTAGTCTTACCTGTACCATTCCTAGCACCACTATCATCACCACCTAGGTCAACATTAACACCTAGTACTAAGGTAAGGTCATCACGGTCAAAATTAACTGCTTGTGTGGCATTACCCACACTCATAAAGTTTTTTACAGTAAGATTTTTTATTTTAAACATATCTATTATTATACAGAGGTTTGAACACTGTGTCTATGTAATTGATTAATATTGCTCTATTATGCTCTACGATAGGAATAACTTTTTTGTATAACTCTTTAATTTCTCTTAACTCCATTTGATTAATTTCTTCAACTAGCTTACAACAGGCTAAAAATCGATCCACAGGATCTTCAATTAGATCGTAACTTTCATCCCATATACTACTAAATGTTTGAATTCCAAATGTTTTTAAGTATTCTAATGTTCCGCATGGACCAAACATTATAAACGGAGTATTGAGTAGTATAGGACGTAGTGTTTTTTCACTTATAAACACGTGCGGACAGTCAAACATTGTTTCAACTACAACATCTATTGCAAAATCTGAGTAAAACTCAAAATTATTTGCATTAATATACGGGCTACTACACGGTTCAATTTTAATCTTATCCAACTCGGCAAATTTTTTGTTACTAACAAACTGACACCAACCATCATTTACTCGATGTGGTACGGAGTAGAGTGTATTATTTAAAGTGGTTGATCTATTATCGGCATGGGAAGTATTGCTTAAAAACTTTGATTTCTTATCATTGAAGCTGTATTTGATATTATCGATCTTATTTAATTTTAAAAATTGAAATAGTTTAGTTCTATGTGATCGAACGGTGCCTAAGAGACACACAGCATGAAATTTAATTTCTTTATGATATGGTTGGTCAATTAACGGTTTAATATTATTATATGAAGCATTATTAACAAGGGTATTATATACAGTTGGTCTATCACGTTGATCAGTTATAAACGGTAAAATAGCTTGATCATATTTACTAAAGTTGGTTAAGAATATAAAAACATATAACGGAAAATCCAACAATCTCACTAAAGTAAAAAAATTATGAGTAGTAAATCCGGTCAGACTATTATAATAAAAATATTCGACATCTTTATGTAAAATTACTATTCGTTCGTTGGGTTCAAATTGGTCTTTCTTTAACAATATCAGTTGATCATGTAGTAATTCGAGTTGATCATCGTAGTCTAACAGATCTATCGTGCCAAGTATGTTAAGAGTCATGAAGACTACTCCAATGGTGATGTGCGGCAATAATAAAATCTTCGTCAATTGGATCTAGTTTATGTGTTTCTACTACATGTCTGATAAACAAAACAAAACTGTTAACATTCAGTATATCTGATAAATTAACTGAGATATTGTTTACTCTATTGGCGAACTGGTCTGTTGATTTAAATAGTTTCTTGTCGGGATTATTAGTTATATTCTCTTGATAAAACTCATCGACGGGCTGTGTAGAATAAAGAGGATTATCAAATTTCTTATAATATTCTAACATAACAGGGTCATTTCGATGATCGTGTACTCGATTTAATATTTTGTTATCTTCTATAGCATAATGCTTGTTCCAGAGAGCACGATCAAACCAATTGTAAGATAGTTTATCCAATAACACAGTAATCTTTTTAGTATTGTTGAAAAATGCAGGAATATTAGTTTTACACCACGGGAATAATATTAACTTGTTTTGAGCAACAGACTCTTTAAAATGTGTGGTTCCGTGTGCCTCACACAATGATACAAATTCTTCAAGGGATAAATCATCACCTCTAGAATACTTAGTGCTTATAAAATGCAAGTTCCATGCTTCGGTATGTTTAGGTTCATTAGCTAACCACATAGACATATCTGGGACGAATCGCTTAACTATGTAAGATAAGCATTTATCATATGACTTGTTTTCTTCTATAGTTGAATCAAAATGTGCAACAGACTTGCTAGCCCCTAAGATGCTACATAAAAATCTTCCAGCGGCACCTTGAGGATACGATATTAGAAAAAAGTTATTATTCATTTATCCTTAAATATCTTCATGTTAGGCAAGTAAGGATATTCATCCTGTGTCCATATCTTAGATGCTCTGTTCTTAGCATCTTTTAATTTCATAAGTCCTTCTTCTGCTGTTTCTAATGTCATATAATAATGATAACCTAAGGTATCGATGTCCTGTTGCATCCATGGATCAAAAGGAACTCGACCATCATGGGACATTTTCTTTAATTGATCATAATCTTGTTTTGTGTCACAGAGTATAGCACCGCCTCGGCCTAAACTTAAATGCTTTTGAAACTGAAAACTTAGACACATTAAGGTTTTTGGAATATAACTATCTTGTTCCCATAATACCGCGGCATCAACAATGTTGGTGTCTTTGAGATAATAATAACTGGTCCAATCCTCATCATGCCAAGACCAATCTATACCTAATTTTTCTAATGTCATTGGAATGCTTACATAGGTTCTACTAGGACATGCTGTCTGTGTAACACCTTTATATCTTAAAGATAGTTCAATGGCATGTGTGCAACAGTCAGTGGCCACAGCATAGGGACTACCAAACCAATTGGCTATTTCGTTTTCAAAAAGTTGAACTGAGTTCAAGTTCCTATAAGTCCCTATAAATTTCTAACAACATTTTAGGATCGTAATGATCACTTTCGATGTTAGTTAATTGATTAGTAACAATGGTATCAACTGATTCAAACTTTAACTGTCCAGGTTCAACATCTTGTGACATATCTATATTTTTAACTGGTATTAAGGTAAGCTCACGCAGACCATAAGTTCCTACAAATGTTTCACGTATATAACTAGCTTCTTCGTATGAAATATCAATGTCAATGTTTACTCTAGTGTGCATACCTTTCAACAGTAATTCTTCTGGCTTGTCAAGTATTTGACTAAGTTTATAAACTCTGTATCTAGGTTGATCTGGCCACGAATGAAACTCTGGTTTTTCTCCCCAGGTTAATATAGTCATGCCTCGGTCATCATCACCTGCGTCTGCATAGTTGTGAGGAAAGCAATTACCAGTGTAGATAATGTTTTTCTTTTGTTGTCTTTTGTGAAAGTGTCCAGTGTATACTGTTTCTAATCCTTGGAAATCCTCACCACGTATCTCTCCAGTCTCAGGCATTTGTACCATAGCATTCATAAAGAAGTGAGGAAGTTCTAGATGACCAAATAGATAACGTCCTTCGAGCTTCTTACACTTTTTGTGATCGTCACCTACTAGCCAAGGAGCAAATTGTACGTCTCCTTCTTTGTAAAAGTCATTGATTATTTCAACGTTTGGAATATGTTTAGCCCATGATGCAGATTGAATATCACGCTTGTCTCTGTAGTATAAGTCGTGATTGCCAGGAATAAAAAACACTCTGTCAAATGCATCGCCTAGTAATTCAATTGCTTGTAAGCTATAGTTTAAGGTAACAATGTTAATTGCGGCACGGTTATTGTGCCAATCACCCATCATGATACAGGTTTCACACCCTTCTTCTTTAGCTTTGGTAATAAACCATTTGACAAAATTCAAACAGTCTTCGTTGTGTAGTTGGCTATTTGACTTTAAACCAAAATGTATATCAGTCAGAATAGCGGCTTTTTTAAATAAATTACTCATAACCTTCCTTAGGAGTTATTAGTTACTTTGTTTCTGCTTTTTTCTCTGTTCCTGCGTCCTTTGCGGCTTGTTTTTGTAGTTTAGCATCTATTTCACTGTTTTGTCTAGTGAAACTTGGATTCAATCCGTTCATTTCTAAAATGTCGTCACGTATTGATTGGTTTTTCTTTTCAATATTAAGAATACGAGTAAACGAGTTAGTAATGGCCGCTGTATAATAAGCAAATGGATTTTGTGATTTAGCTTCATCAAACTGTAGGCCAATTTGACTTAGTTGCAGTAGAGCTTGTCCACGCATTTCTTCATTGTAAGTATAACCACGCCAGTTTGATCTAGTAGCATAACGCTCACACAGTTTAATAAACATGTGTGCTAACTTTGGAGTCATTGAGCCATGATCTTTTGAAAAATGTCCTGTTTCCAAATCACCTACCCAGTGACTTTTGCCTACTAGATAAGGTTTCATATTCTCATCAAGCATATAATGTTGAAATGGGGGAAAATTACATTTAGTATGTATTTGATCTGTTATACCATAATCCTCTTGTTCTCTAGCTTCTTCAATGTCGTCAAACATATCTTCTATCTTAGCACGTTTCTTTAACTGTGCTTTAGTTGGCTTTTTATCAACCATTGGGATATGTTCCCAAGTCATTAAACGAAACACTAAACTCTGATCATCAATCTCGCCAGGCTTCAATATTTCACCTGTTGCTCTTTTATGTCTAGCAATCCTGTCTGCTTTGGCTTCTTTAATCCTTGCTTTATTGATTTTACTAAGCTCGTAGACAATAGCATCTTGTTGATGTTGTGAGTCCTTGTCAAGGTATGTACAAAACGTTGCTTTAGATTTGTGTATCTCTTTAAGAATATCTCTATTGTTAAGATAGTTTACCTTACGACCTGTTCTTGCTACTACTTTTGTAGTTTTTTCTGCCACTTGCAATATCTCCTTGTTTGTTACAATTAATTATACAGTATTGACAGCCCCTGTCAACCTTTTTTGGTTTAGCTATTATAGTGGGTTATTATTATTTCAATAAATAGTATTATAACAAGGAAAAAGATATGGCAGAAGAACCTAAAAATGTAGCAGATAACCCGTATAGCCCACTTGAACCCACACCAGTGGTTCCGGGCCTACTTACAGATAGTAGAGGATCAGCTACGGCAGAATCCCCATATAACTTTCCGCCGGCATTTGGCGGTCAACAACAAGACCAAGAAGTTATCCCTGGGATACTTACAGGTGACGGCACGGGCCCAACCCAAGAGGTTAACCAAATAGACTTTAGTGGACTTTCTGATTATCTTAGTAGTGAAAATCTAGCACAAACACGAGAACAAGCTAACATAAGAGCTAACGATAACAATCCAGAAGACTGGAGATTTCGAGTACGTCTAGCTCCAGGTAGTCAAGTACTTTATAAAGCTGGTGACTCAGGCATATTAAATCCGTTAAAAGCAACAGACGGTGTAATATTTCCGTATACGCCGCAGGTCATAGTTAACTATCAAGCTGATTATAATAAAACAACACCAACACATTCAAACTATGCTCAATACTTTTACCAGTCAAGTCAGATCACTGACATACAGCTAACAGGAACATTTACAGCTCAGTCAACAAAAGAAGCAGACTACTTATTAGCCGCTATACACTTTTTTAAATCAGCAACTAAAATGTTTTATGGACAAGACTCAAATAGAGGAACACCTCCGCCAATGGTATTTTTAGATGGTTTTGGTGAAAATCAGTTCAATGACCATCCTTGTGTAATTCAACAGTTTAACTATGTTTTACCACCAGACGTTGACTATGTGCGTACCAGTGGAAAAGGAAATAATACAGTGAACCTAGACACTGATAGAGTGCAGAGAAACGGATATCAACCACCAATTGCAAGACTATTTCAGTTGTTTTCAGGCGGAGTAACTAAAGGTGCTGAAAATAGATATTATGGTAGTAATCAAGGAAACCTAGCTCAAGCAGATTCAAGTTATGTTCCTACAAAAATAGAATTAACAATGACACTACATCCAATTGTTAGTCGTAAACGAGCAAGCCAAGAGTTCAGTGTTGCTGATTATGCACAAGGACAAGGCGTTAGAAGAGGATTCTGGTAATGGCAAAAGTAACATACGCATCAACATCACCATACTTTACTTCGCAAGTTGAAGATAATTATCTTGGACCATTGAACAACAGATCAATTCCTAAACAGGCAGATGATCAGCAGTTTACAATAACTATCACATATCAACATCGACCTGATCTGTTAGCACAAGATCTATACGACGATGCCGGCCTATGGTGGGTGTTTGCTCAACGAAATCCAAATTCAATTCAAGATCCAATTTACGATTTTAAAGTTGGCACAAAAATATTCTTACCAAAGATTTCAACCCTTAAATCAGCATTAGGCTTCTAAGATGGCTGTAACATTAGCTCAAGTTACCCAATACGAAAATGAAGCATCACAAATTCTCAGTGATGCCCTTGCTAATGCAGGATTTATCGATATATATGTTTCTACTATAGAAAGACAAAGAGTATCAACAAAATTCTCCCTAGAAGCCGCTATCCTTAAGACTCTTAATGCCGCCACAAGTTTTCTAAATCGTAGCGAGGTTAGAGAAGGTCAATCTGATCCGATATACGGTACTCGCATCACTAATGCTGTAGCACAAGCACGCGAAGCTAAAACAATTGCTCAAGCGGCCTTAGACACAATTAGATCAGTAATACCTAAAAGTGAACCAATCGAACCTGACGCTACCGACAGAGCTAACAGTGTTGGGCAGATTGTTTCAGAAGACAAGGCAGGTAGAGAACCAGGTGCCACAACACAAACTCCAGAAACAGACCCTGAGCCAAATTCACTGAAACCAAATCCGGGAACCAATGCTGATATAACAGAAACTAGTGTAGATGCTGGTGTAGGTGTAGCCAGTGTCGATGTAGATAGATCACGTGAAGATCTAAGTCTTAGTACAAATACAAATACAAATACAAATACTCCAGGAGGTACAAGTGGGCAAAATGATGTCAAGTATCCAAGTGAGTTTGAACAAAACATTAAAACCACAGTAAATTCACTAAGCGGAATGTCAACATATACCTATCAACTAAGCATATACCTAATGACTCCAGAACAGTTTACAGCTATGTCAAGAAGTGAAATAAAGTCAGTGGCCGGATTAAGTTTGTTAATGCAAAGTGGCGGACAAATAGCCAATGGTCAGTTAGACCTTAATGGAGCAACAAGAAATAAACACTTTGATCTAGACTACTTTATAGAAGACTTGGAAATGGAAAGTCTAATGCCTAGATCAGTTCGAGGTGCAACTAACCAAACAAGATTAAACTTTAAAATTATTGAACCCTATGGTTTTACATTTATAGAAAGATTAAAAGCGGCTGTTAAAGATTTCTTTGGCACTACGGATTTTGTAAAACAACACTATCTAATGACTATTAAATTTAAGGGCTATGATGAAGAAGGTAACGAAGTAACTTCTAAATCAGCAACAGATTCTGTAACAATTGATAACAATAGGTCTGACGCATCTAGTATAAACGAAAAGTTTATCCCTTTTAAGTTTGCTAACATTGTTACAAGAGCAAGTACTGGTGCTGTTGAATATGTATGTGAAGCACTGCCAGTTAACCACTTCGAAGCACTCAGTCAAAAACGTGCAACCATACCATTTCAACTTGAAATTAAAGGTCAAACACTAGATGATTTGTTTAACGGTAAAAGTGATCTTAGAGATACTCGAACAAGTAAACGAGTAATTAGCAGTGGGTTAGTTGAAGCACTAAACAAGCAACAGAAAGAGTACGTAGCAAAAGGGGCCATAGCAGTAGCAGACGAATATAAAATTACTTTTGCTGGTGGAAACATAGCACAACAAAAAGTAATGCCTCCTGGAGATGTTACAAAGTCGAGAACAGCCAGTGTAGATCCAAATTTACCATCCCATCTGCTTACCAATGTAGGACAAGTAGAAAAAGAAACATTTACAGTATCAGTAAGTGCAGGACAACAGCTACAACAGAGTGTAGATGGAATTCTGAAGACTAGTCAATATATTACTGGACAACAAAAAGTATTTTATGATACAGCAAAGCGTGCTTGGGTTAAAAAAGACGGTGGCAAAGTTTTAGCTTGGTATAAGATTACTACAAAAGTTGAACCTATTGCTTATGATAAGATTAGAAAAGATTACGCTTATCTAATAGAACTTGTTATTACTCCTCAACAGGTTACTGACGTAAAAAGTACAGTGTTTCCAAAAGATAGATTTAGAGGTGTACATAAGAAATTTAATTACTGGTTTACTGGAGAAAATACAGAAGTAATAGACTATGAAGTTGAATTTAATGCTTTATTTTATACTTCATTGAGTGCTAAATTTGCCAACGAAGCAACTGAACAAGCCGAGCTTGAACAGTTAGAAAACTTAGCACCTGGCGCAGTTGGACCATCAGATCAAAGTGGGCAAAACGGAGCAGGACAATCAGCTGATGAAGCGGCCAGAGCGGCTAGTGTATTATATTCTCCTGTTGACTTTGCTAAAATGGAAATGGAAGTTTTAGGTGATCCAGATTTTATTCAGCAAGGAGATATATTTTATCGAGCAGGCAATAATTTTGATGCTTTCTTGCAGGATGGATCAATTAATTACGACAGTCAAGAAGTGTTTGTTGAAGTTAACTATAATACCATTGAAGATTATAATGAAGAAACTGGAGAAGCTACTCCTAAAGATATACAACTTAAAAGTGTTGATCAATATGTAAGAACAGGTACAAAAGGATTAATTTATCAAATTATTGCTGTTAAAAATAAATTTATTAAAGGACAATTTACACAAACTCTAGAAGGACTGATGGTAGAATTTCCAGACAATACAAATGTTGGAGTAGGAAACCCAACGTTATCACCACCAACTGTAACAACAGCATCAAACTCTGGACCAAAATTAGATTTACCTTTTCCTGATTTTAATAATAATCGGCCAGAGGAAAATAGTTTAGGTGGCGGTGCTACTTTATTATCAGGCAGAGATGACTAAGATTAAATAGACATATGGCAGAAAACATACAAAGAAATAGAGGTAGAGGCTCAGCATATAAATTTGACAAAGGTGGAGTTCCGTCAGAATTTGGTCCTTTCATTGGCATTATTAAATCTAGTGTTGATTCTACAAGAGCAGGCAGACTAAGAGTTTACATTGAAGCGTTTGGAGGTGAGAATCCAGATAATGAATCAAACTGGAGAACAGTTAATTATCTTCCACATTTTTACGGAGCAACTGAACATGCTGGCGGCAATGTCGGTACTGGAAACTTTGTAGGCAATCGTCACACATACGGTATGTGGTTTACTCCGCCCGACATAGGAACTAGAGTATTTTGTTTCTTTGCAGATGGCGACCCAAACAAAGGTTACTATACTGGTTGTGTACCTGATGACGGACTAGGACATATGATCCCTGCTATAGCAGGTTCTACAAAATACGACAAAACATCGCCTGCCGCAGATACATTTTATAATAATTCTAGTTCAATACCTGTAACAGAAATAAATGGAGAAAATCCAGAGATATTCGAAGACAGTAGATTTTGGGATAGAGCAAAACCTATACATGCCTTACAAGCGTATTCAATCTTTCAACAAGGTCTTATTAATGATTCTATTAGAGGCCCTATATCATCAAGTAGTCAACGTGAAAGCCCTAGTGCGGTGTTTGGTGTGTCGACTCCTGGTACAGCAATATATGAAGGAGGATACAGTAAAGAAACTCTCAAAACTGCCATTGAATCTGGCGAAGTAACTTCAGATAAAATCAAAGTAATTGGCCGCAATGGCGGACATACTCTCGTTATGGATGACGGAGATCTTGAAGGTAATGATCAACTAGTAAGAATTAGAACCAGCAAAGGACATCAAATCACTATGAGTGATGATGGTGACTGTTTTTACATAACACATGCCAATGGTCAATCATGGTTAGAGTTTGGAGCTCAAGGAACAGTAGATGTATTTTCTACAAACTCAGTTAACGTAAGAACACAAGGCACTATTAACTTACACGCTGATAAAGATATTAATATGTATGCTGGTAAAGATATTAATATGATGACTAAACAACAATTAAATTTAGAATCTCAACGTATTAATCTAAGAGCTGAAAGTGAATTAAAAGCATATAGTAAATTAAGAGTGAGTGTACGATCAGATCAGAGTCTTGCTTTAGACGCAGGAAAACTTGGAAGTTTTGATGGTGGAGATAATCTATCACTAACAGGCGGATGTCTTGCATTGAATTCAGGTGGTAGCATACCAGTAACACCTGTAACAGCAATTCCAAAAAATAAAGTAAATGACAGTACATTTGATAAAACTAAAGGATGGGAAAGCCAGGCTGGTGAGTTAGAAACCATTGCCACTAGAGTACCTACACATGAACCGTGGCCATTTCATAACCTTGGTGTTGCAAACTCTGTAACGTTTGGTGGACAACAAGAAACTTCACTACCAACAGCAACGCAAACAGCATTTA
>ENA-OWPI01004061-OWPI01004061.1-marine-metagenome-genome-assembly--contig:-NODE-4061-length-11945-cov-10.430233_pt1 | contig 11945 bp, 9 predicted proteins | sample MGYA00238138_ERZ651775 | MGnify/ENA primary metagenome ERZ651775 (study PRJEB26906, sample SAMN06265043) | marine metagenome | isolation source: Helgoland LTER site | place: Germany:Helgoland, sampling...
CACTTCTAATTTCTACTCAACCACGGGAGTCAACCGCGTCAACAACAACGCAACCCACATCACTTCACACACACACACAGCCAGCTGTACTTATACTAAACATACACACACACAACCACAGGTAGCGTTCATTCATTACCGCACTCTTTCCTCGACACCACTCGAGGAACTCGTACGCGAACTCATCATAGATTAGACGCCTCGACACGACGTCTCACGTTAAACAGATCAACCCATACATACCATTGATCTGTTAATATTTCACATTCGTTTATCAGCACCAGTACTCTACAAGAATGAGCTCAACAGGCAGCACACAAACAACGTATCGAGACTGCAGGGACAGACTCGAGGACGCAATCAAGAAGTTGTTAATCGAGAAAGTTGCACAGGACCATACGGACGAGATGTCTCGAAAAGCAATGTTAAACACTTATTTTGAGGATTTGTATCGATTTCTCCAAAGGACGATGGTTAAACTTAATCGTCTCACATCCGTTCTAACCAAAGAGGAAACAGTCAAGGCCACTTTACAAGAACAGAAAGACTACATTGATGAAAACATCGTAAAAATGGTCGATGGGATATCCATAACTGAAACGCAAGCAAAACATTTATTCAATGAGATATGCAACATGGCAGTATGCCAATGGAAAATACAAGGCGAGGCGTTGAGGAGCATGCCACTTAATAGGGAACAATCAACGACCAAGCCATCGGACAATCCAACATTCCGGATGTTCAGGGGTCAACCAATGGTATCGACATCTGGACCACGAGAACACAATGGTCAAAAACATACAAGCGACCTTCCATCTACGCAGGCAGATGTACTTACGCTGCATACACATACCACAATGGTGTCAATGGTGGAAGATATGAAGGTATTGACCAAACAACAGATCAAGTCATCGGAAATGATGATAGCAACGGTTGAAGCTATGGGGGCAGTGATCGAACAGCAAGAGAAGACATCAAAGATGCTGATGGAAATGGTGAGTCAAACGACGAACAATGACACAACTCAAACTAAGGTGGAAACACTGGACTACGTCCAAGAGGGTACGGGACATGGCGACGACACTGATACAAGTGTCGAAGAGATGTTGGCCACAATGAGTGATGACGACGGAACTGATGTCCCTGGTGAACTTTCGAGGAAGGAACACTTTCGCATTATGCTGAACGCCATGAAAGATGATAAAGAAAGTCAAAGGTACCGACAACTTATCAACCTTACAACCAAGGCTATACGTAAATCTCTCATACGACGAATCAAGAAGTATGGTGTTTCGTTGGGTTCTCTTCGATGGATGTGGATCAAACTGCTAGGGGGACCCTTTGGGGGATCCTTTCGCTCCTTTCGCAATGCTATGACCACAGAGTTCAGATCTCAGCATACAGAGCATATGATGAATCAACTCTGTAGTGCTAGACAATCGTACACAGATTTGTCGAAAACTGATCAAGAGTATCTCAAGGCCAATCATCAACAGCTCTCATCCAATTGCATGCCTTCGGTTGAGGAGGTCCAATCCTTGCCTGCTCTTGCGACATTGCCTGCTCTTGCGAATCATAAGGAAGGGAACATGATTGCTATCATTGACGTATCCACAGCTTTTCTTCAGTCTACAAAATACCCCGAAGGAAAAGTGAAGGAGGTCCAACCCATGGTGGTCCAGGACCAACCCTTGCCGAAAGGTACATCGTTCACGAAATCATGTATACAGTGCAATGAGTCGTTCGCTGCGAAAGAGGATCGTTATAAACGCTGTGGTCCATGTCAAACAGAATGGCGCAAGTATCACCCATATAAACCCTATAACGGTGTTGGTGGCTCACAGCTGTGTTAACTAGGTTAACTAGGCAACCAACCAAGTTCGCAGAGACAACTGAGAAAACAAATCAAGATGTTCGGAGGAACATCTTCCCAACCTGTACATTTTTCACCTTTCTTATTCTTCTTTACCTTCTTCAACCTTGGCTTCGAAAGAAGCTGAGATATACATCATCATAAGAACTCCGGTCGGAACGGACACCGGAGCCAGCATTCATCAACATTCCCAACCTGTACATTTTTCATCTTTCTTACTCTTCTTTACCTTCTTCAACCTTGGCTTCGAAAGAAGCTGAGATATACATCATCATAAGAACTCCGGTCGGAAACGGATACCGGAGCCAGCATTCATCAACATTCATCGTAAGAACTCTGGTAGGAGACGGCCGCCAGAGCCAGCATTCATCAACATTCATCGTAAGAACTCCGGTAGGAGACGGCCACCGGAGCCAGCATTCATCAACATTCATCGTAAGAACTCTGGTAGGAGACGGCCACCAGAGCCAGCATTCATCAACATTCATCACTTTGGTAACCACATCATTCGATATGGTTGCTTGTTTCACATTTGTAATCACATCTCTCGATGTGGTTGCTCGTCTTAACTTGAGCTGTACCTGGATCAAGTCGACACACCTTTAGTAATCACATCATCTGATATGGTTGCTTGATTTACTTGTGACAACCACATCGTTGTCTCACTTTTGGTAATCACATCATTCGATATGGTTGCTTGTTTCACCTTTGTTTTGGTAATCACATCATTCGATATGGTTGCTTGTCTTAACTTGAGCTGTACCTGGATCAAGTCGAGACACCTTTGGTAATCACATCATCCGATGTGGTTGCTTGATTCACTTGTGACAACCACATCGTTGCTACACTTTTGGTAACCACATCATACCATGTGGTTGCTTGTCTTAATTTGAGCTGTACCTTGCTCAAGTCGAGACACCTTTGGTAACCACATCACACGATGTGGTTGCTTGTTGTTCATATCACGATGTGGTCTTTGAATGAGGATGTACCAGGCGAAGCATTGAAGCCTCTCCGGAGCACTGGTGACATTCAAAGCATTCGAGACGCATTGTTCCATATTGTCTTGATTTGAGCTGTGCATCTCTTTTGGCTCAAGTCAAGACACCTTTGGTAATCACATCACACGATGTGGTTGCTTGTTTTTATCTTTGGTAACCACATCTAACGAGGTGGTTATTGTTTTTCGAAACACTTTTGGTAACCACATCACACGATGTGGTTGCTTGTTTTGATTTGAGCTGTACCTAGCTTAAGTCGAGACACCTTTTGGCATATCTTCATCGAGGGAAACCGAAATGATTGTCAAATCAAACACGACGATACATGAATATACATCCAAGGGGGGAACGTTAACAAGTGCATGATATCCAATACCGTCAACATGTACATATGTCCAACCAAGTACATATGTCACAAAACTGGGTTATCAAACGTTATCAAACACTCTCCCAACCAAAGAGTGTTGGCACACTGGAGGTAAATACGATCACCTTCGGAGCCAGCATTCATTGCCATGAAGGCGCTGCTTTGCCTTTGGCTCATTGCCGACCTACCTTCTGGTCACAAAGCAATGTGTTAATAACATTGCTTGCGTTCAACAATCAGATCAGTCTTGGTCGACAACTGATCATGACTAAAGTGACATCGTGACAACACGATGTGTACTTGGATTATCAAAATCGTTCGAGATGAATTCAATGGAATCGTTAATGACTCGATTGTCATCAGTCGGAGTTATCGTCAAAGTTGCCCCCGTGTCAAGAACACACCCAGTGTCAACGATGCGGTGGTGATTAGGATCCTCTTTCCTCGTAATATACTGCACTGTAGACGTCGTCAAGTTGGTTCTCCACAGGTGTCACCATCATCACCGGTCTCTGTGGTTGAAATGGTTGCCACCAAGGACCATTTTACGGTTGAGGGTATGGATGCGCCTTGCGCCATTATGTTTGACATGAGCCACAGCGTTTGTAGAGTTCATCTTCATAAAAGGGATGTCAACTGAAGACGTCACAAAGGAAAAGCAACGTCCCTCGTAACTAAGATACAGTCATTATTGACGGTACTGATCAACATCCTTCGTACATTTCTGGACACACATTTCTCGTACTCTCTCGTACTAAAGTATGCATTCAAAGGGGGTGATCATCAACAACTGAATTATACTCAAGCACGACAAAGTTGTATGACGTTCTCATCTCGTCTTATATCTGCCAGACATCTTCCATTGATCGTTGTACCAATGGCAGCCTGGTAATCCTCATCTCCGGGGAATAGACGTTTCAGCACACCGTGGGTTTCGCAAAGAGTTTCAGCCTGGATCGATGGTATGTCACGGTTCCAGATGGCATGGTCCACAACATGGGGACCTCGATGGTCAACTTCACTTTCTCACTGAAAACATCGGAGACATTGGCTCGGATGTTAAATGTCGGTTCGTATATGTGTCACCTCTGGGGTTGGTTCCTCGAGAGTCATCACAGACGAGTTGTACTTTAACATCATCATCAATGGTCTCTCAATATGGTTGATCGGAACTGTATTTTACAAAACATGGAGGCGCTTTTAGCATCAAACATGACTTACTCATGGAGGCGCTTTCATCATCAACGATACTCTCACCATCTTCGTTGTTGAGTTGTCTTGCTGTTATCCTTCTTGCCTTCTGATCATATTTTACGAGACATCTCTCGACATAGGGATCATGTGGTATGTGATCGTCATCATCGTCAACAGATATATTTTACTTCATCAAGACATATCACATATCTCATCGTCAACAGATTTAACTAACATTGATCAACGTCAGCATTGAGTACAAACTCTCAGGAATCATAGTCTCATCAAGGCTCTACATGTCGACTGAATCATAGTCTCATCAAGGCTCTACATGTCGACATGAAAATGAATTTGGCGGATATCTTTACCAAATCAATCGATGGTCCAACATTTCGAACTATCAGAAATATGTTTCTTCACGATTGTACTGATGTATGCAACCAAGGGGGGATCAAAATTTTGATCACTCGTAAGTAAGTATATCTCTTCGTGAAGCATACATTCAAGGGGGGTAACGGTCAACAGATGAATTTTGCATCACCAATCATCAAGAGACATACCATATCATGGAGGCGCTTCCAATCCAAATTTGCATCACCAATCATCAAGAGACATACCATATCATGGAGGCGCTTCCAATCCAAATTTGCATCACCAATCACGAGAGACATACCATATCATGGAGGCGCTTCCAATCCAAATTGCTCATGGAGGCGCTTTCAATATCAATCAACCCAAGGGTGATCTCTTTATGGAGGCGATTTCAATTTCACTTATTCTTGAAAACACATTGCACACTGTAAGAAGTGGACGTGAACCTGACCTAACTTGAAGGTGTCAGTCGACCTAACGAGATACCATATGTGGTCTTGAATGTATGTCAGGTGTTCGATCACTGGTGACATTCAAGAGATGTCTTGATTGAGTTGTCTTTTACAGATCAGCTCCGAGATACCATATGTGTTGACTCGTACTCTCTTCATCTCTTACATGTCTCGATTTCAAGAGTTGTCTTTTGCAGATCAACTCCGGGATATCAAATTGTATGCAAGGTATCTATCAGGAATGGACGGTCTCCAGTGTCTACTGAAGTATACTCATGAAGTCCGTGGAGGCGAACGTGAATAAATACGTTCAACAGTACGTAAGTATTCGCATTCCTTCTTGAATACGACGCAGGAGTATGACACATTGGATATGTACAAGAAGCTTATTGTAAAGCTTCTTGTGGTAACATTAGCATATCAAGGACGACATCTAGGAGTGGCGAAAGTGATCCGAAGGATACACTCGCCGTCCGTCGTCCTCACTTCTTCTTCAACTCAACGTGGAGTTAAGTCTCTCGCGTGTACCTACGCACGCTCCCAGCACACAGCTAGCTTTATCGATACTAAAGCTTCATCCACAGCAACAGGTAGTACTCATCTGTCGCTTGCGTGCTCGTTGTCCGAGCTGTGTTGAGGTCTCGGACAACGAGCACTCACGCAATCGCGCAACAGTCTAGACGGATCGACAAGACGTCTCACGGTAAACAGATAGATACCATATCTATCTGTTAGGAAATATTTTCACATTCGTTTATCAGCACCAGTACTCTACAAGAATGAGCTCAACAGGCAGCACACAGACAACGTATCGAGACTGCAGGGACAGACTCGAGGACGCAGTCAAGAAGTTGTTAATCGAGAAAGTCGCAAAGGACCATACGGACGAGATGTCTCGAAAAGCAATGTTAAACACTTACTTTGAAGATTTGTATCGATTTCTCCAAAGGACGATGGTTAAACTTAATCGTCTCACATCTGTTCTAATCAAAGAGGAAACAGTCAAGGCCACTTTACAAGAACAGAAAGACTACATTGATGGAAACATCGTAAAAATGGTCGATGGGATATCCATGACTGAAACACAAGCAGAACACTTATTCAATGAGATATGCAACATGGCAGTATGCCAATGGAAAATACAAGGCGAGGCGTTGAGGAGCATGCCACTTAATAGGGAACAATCAACGACCAAGCCATCGGACAATCCAACATTCCGGATGTTCAGGGGTCAACCAATGGTATCGACATCTGGACCACGAGAACACAATGGTCAAAAACATACAAGCGACCTTCCATCTACGCAGGCAGATGTACTTACGCTGCATACACATACCACAATGGTGTCAATGGTGGAAGATATGAAGGTATTGACCAAACAACAGATCAAGTCATCGGAAATGATGATAGCAACGGTTGAAGCTATGGGGGCAGTGATCGAACAGCAAGAGAAGACATCAAAGATGCTGATGGAAATGGTGAGTCAAACGACGAACAATGACACAACTCAAACTAAGGTGGAAACACTGGACTACGTCCAAGAGGGTACGGGACATGGCGACGACACTGATACAAGTGTCGAAGAGATGTTGGCCACAATGAGTGATGACGACGGAACTGATGTCCCTGGTGAACTTTCGAGGAAGGAACACTTTCGCATTATGCTGAACGCCATGAAAGATGATAAAGAAAGTCAAAGGTACCGACAACTTATCAACCTTACAACCAAGGCTATACGTAAATCTCTCATACGACGAATCAAGAAGTATGGTGTTTCGTTGGGTTCTCTTCGATGGATGTGGATCAAACTGCTAGGGGGACCCTTTGGGGGATCCTTTCGCTCCTTTCGCAATGCTATGACCACAGAGTTCAGATCTCAGCATACAGAGCATATGATGAATCAACTCTGTAGTGCTAGACAATCGTACACAGATTTGTCGAAAACTGATCAAGAGTATCTCAAGGCCAATCATCAACAGCTCTCATCCAATTGCATGCCTTCGGTTGAGGAGGTCCAATCCTTGCCTGCTCTTGCGACATTGCCTGCTCTTGCGAATCATAAGGAAGGGAACATGATTGCTATCATTGACGTATCCACAGCTTTTCTTCAGTCTACAAAATACCCCGAAGGAAAAGTGAAGGAGGTCCAACCCATGGTGGTCCAGGACCAACCCTTGCCGAAAGGTACATCGTTCACGAAATCATGTATACAGTGCAATGAGTCGTTCGCTGCGAAAGAGGATCGTTATAAACGCTGTGGTCCATGTCAAACAGAATGGCGCAAGTATCACCCATATAAACCCTATAACGGTGTTGGTGGCTCACAGCTGTGTTAACTAGGTTAACTAGGCAACCAACCAAGTTCGCAGAGACAACTGAGAAAACAAATCAAGATGTTCGGAGGAACATCTTCCCAACCTGTACATTTTTCACCTTTCTTATTCTTCTTTACCTTCTTCAACCTTGGCTTCGAAAGAAGCTGAGATATACATCATCATAAGAACTCCGGTCGGAACGGACACCGGAGCCAGCATTCATCAACATTCCCAACCTGTACATTTTTCATCTTTCTTACTCTTCTTTACCTTCTTCAACCTTGGCTTCGAAAGAAGCTGAGATATACATCATCATAAGAACTCCGGTCGGAAACGGATACCGGAGCCAGCATTCATCAACATTCATCGTAAGAACTCTGGTAGGAGACGGCCGCCAGAGCCAGCATTCATCAACATTCATCGTAAGAACTCCGGTAGGAGACGGCCACCGGAGCCAGCATTCATCAACATTCATCGTAAGAACTCTGGTAGGAGACGGCCACCAGAGCCAGCATTCATCAACATTCATCACTTTGGTAACCACATCATTCGATATGGTTGCTTGTTTCACATTTGTAATCACATCTCTCGATGTGGTTGCTCGTCTTAACTTGAGCTGTACCTGGATCAAGTCGACACACCTTTAGTAATCACATCATCTGATATGGTTGCTTGATTTACTTGTGACAACCACATCGTTGTCTCACTTTTGGTAATCACATCATTCGATATGGTTGCTTGTTTCACCTTTGTTTTGGTAATCACATCATTCGATATGGTTGCTTGTCTTAACTTGAGCTGTACCTGGATCAAGTCGAGACACCTTTGGTAATCACATCATCCGATGTGGTTGCTTGATTCACTTGTGACAACCACATCGTTGCTACACTTTTGGTAACCACATCATACCATGTGGTTGCTTGTCTTAATTTGAGCTGTACCTTGCTCAAGTCGAGACACCTTTGGTAACCACATCACACGATGTGGTTGCTTGTTGTTCATATCACGATGTGGTCTTTGAATGAGGATGTACCAGGCGAAGCATTGAAGCCTCTCCGGAGCACTGGTGACATTCAAAGCATTCGAGACGCATTGTTCCATATTGTCTTGATTTGAGCTGTGCATCTCTTTTGGCTCAAGTCAAGACACCTTTGGTAATCACATCACACGATGTGGTTGCTTGTTTTTATCTTTGGTAACCACATCTAACGAGGTGGTTATTGTTTTTCGAAACACTTTTGGTAACCACATCACACGATGTGGTTGCTTGTTTTGATTTGAGCTGTACCTAGCTTAAGTCGAGACACCTTTTGGCATATCTTCATCGAGGGAAACCGAAATGATTGTCAAATCAAACACGACGATACATGAATATACATCCAAGGGGGGAACGTTAACAAGTGCATGATATCCAATACCGTCAACATGTACATATGTCCAACCAAGTACATATGTCACAAAACTGGGTTATCAAACGTTATCAAACACTCTCCCAACCAAAGAGTGTTGGCACACTGGAGGTAAATACGATCACCTTCGGAGCCAGCATTCATTGCCATGAAGGCGCTGCTTTGCCTTTGGCTCATTGCCGACCTACCTTCTGGTCACAAAGCAATGTGTTAATAACATTGCTTGCGTTCAACAATCAGATCAGTCTTGGTCGACAACTGATCATGACTAAAGTGACATCGTGACAACACGATGTGTACTTGGATTATCAAAATCGTTCGAGATGAATTCAATGGAATCGTTAATGACTCGATTGTCATCAGTCGGAGTTATCGTCAAAGTTGCCCCCGTGTCAAGAACACACCCAGTGTCAACGATGCGGTGGTGATTAGGATCCTCTTTCCTCGTAATATACTGCACTGTAGACGTCGTCAAGTTGGTTCTCCACAGGTGTCACCATCATCACCGGTCTCTGTGGTTGAAATGGTTGCCACCAAGGACCATTTTACGGTTGAGGGTATGGATGCGCCTTGCGCCATTATGTTTGACATGAGCCACAGCGTTTGTAGAGTTCATCTTCATAAAAGGGATGTCAACTGAAGACGTCACAAAGGAAAAGCAACGTCCCTCGTAACTAAGATACAGTCATTATTGACGGTACTGATCAACATCCTTCGTACATTTCTGGACACACATTTCTCGTACTCTCTCGTACTAAAGTATGCATTCAAAGGGGGTGATCATCAACAACTGAATTATACTCAAGCACGACAAAGTTGTATGACGTTCTCATCTCGTCTTATATCTGCCAGACATCTTCCATTGATCGTTGTACCAATGGCAGCCTGGTAATCCTCATCTCCGGGGAATAGACGTTTCAGCACACCGTGGGTTTCGCAAAGAGTTTCAGCCTGGATCGATGGTATGTCACGGTTCCAGATGGCATGGTCCACAACATGGGGACCTCGATGGTCAACTTCACTTTCTCACTGAAAACATCGGAGACATTGGCTCGGATGTTAAATGTCGGTTCGTATATGTGTCACCTCTGGGGTTGGTTCCTCGAGAGTCATCACAGACGAGTTGTACTTTAACATCATCATCAATGGTCTCTCAATATGGTTGATCGGAACTGTATTTTACAAAACATGGAGGCGCTTTTAGCATCAAACATGACTTACTCATGGAGGCGCTTTCATCATCAACGATACTCTCACCATCTTCGTTGTTGAGTTGTCTTGCTGTTATCCTTCTTGCCTTCTGATCATATTTTACGAGACATCTCTCGACATAGGGATCATGTGGTATGTGATCGTCATCATCGTCAACAGATATATTTTACTTCATCAAGACATATCACATATCTCATCGTCAACAGATTTAACTAACATTGATCAACGTCAGCATTGAGTACAAACTCTCAGGAATCATAGTCTCATCAAGGCTCTACATGTCGACTGAATCATAGTCTCATCAAGGCTCTACATGTCGACATGAAAATGAATTTGGCGGATATCTTTACCAAATCAATCGATGGTCCAACATTTCGAACTATCAGAAATATGTTTCTTCACGATTGTACTGATGTATGCAACCAAGGGGGGATCAAAATTTTGATCACTCGTAAGTAAGTATATCTCTTCGTGAAGCATACATTCAAGGGGGGTAACGGTCAACAGATGAATTTTGCATCACCAATCATCAAGAGACATACCATATCATGGAGGCGCTTCCAATCCAAATTTGCATCACCAATCATCAAGAGACATACCATATCATGGAGGCGCTTCCAATCCAAATTTGCATCACCAATCACGAGAGACATACCATATCATGGAGGCGCTTCCAATCCAAATTGCTCATGGAGGCGCTTTCAATATCAATCAACCCAAGGGTGATCTCTTTATGGAGGCGATTTCAATTTCACTTATTCTTGAAAACACATTGCACACTGTAAGAAGTGGACGTGAACCTGACCTAACTTGAAGGTGTCAGTCGACCTAACGAGATACCATATGTGGTCTTGAATGTATGTCAGGTGTTCGATCACTGGTGACATTCAAGAGATGTCTTGATTGAGTTGTCTTTTACAGATCAGCTCCGAGATACCATATGTGTTGACTCGTACTCTCTTCATCTCTTACATGTCTCGATTTCAAGAGTTGTCTTTTGCAGATCAACTCCGGGATATCAAATAGTGCGCGAGGTATCTGTCATGAATGGACGTTCTTCAGTGTCCACTGAAGTGTACTCATGAAGTCCGTGGAGGCGAACGTGAATAAATACGTTCAGCCGAACGTAAGTATTCATATCCCTTCATGGATACGACGCAGGAGTATGGCACATTGGATATGTACGAGAAGCTCATTGCAGAGCTTCGTTAGTAACATTAGCATATTGAGGACGATGTCTAGGAGGGGCGAAAGTGGTCCATAGGTTACTCTCGCCGTCCGTCGTCCGCACTTCTTCTTCTTCTCAACGTGGAGTTAAGTCACTCGCGTGTACCAACACACGCACCCAGCACACAGCTAGCTTTATCGATACTAAAGCTTCACCCGCAGCAACAGGTAGTACTCATCTGTCGCTACACTTACACCTCAACACAGCTCGGACAACGAGCACGCACGCAATCGCGCAACACGCTAGACGGATCGCCAAGACGTCTCGCGGTAAACAGATAGATATCAATCTATCTGTTAGGAAATATTTTCACATTCGTTTATCAGCACCAAGACTCTACAAGAATGAGCTCAACAGGCAGCACACAGACAACATATCGAGACTGCAGGGACAGACTCGAGAATGCAGTCAAGACGTTGTTGATCGAGAGAATCGCAAAGGACCATGCGGACGATGTGTCTCGAAAAGCAACTTCAGCCATTTCTTTTGAAGACTCGGCTTGTTTTCTTCAAAGAACAATGG
>ENA-OWPI01004062-OWPI01004062.1-marine-metagenome-genome-assembly--contig:-NODE-4062-length-11944-cov-15.080307_pt1 | contig 11944 bp, 5 predicted proteins | sample MGYA00238138_ERZ651775 | MGnify/ENA primary metagenome ERZ651775 (study PRJEB26906, sample SAMN06265043) | marine metagenome | isolation source: Helgoland LTER site | place: Germany:Helgoland, sampling...
TCTTGCGACCAATCGCTCAAGCGCATGGGCCTCGATTATGTGGATATATTTTATTCGCACCGCTTTGATCCTGAGACGCCTCTTGAGGAAACCATGGGCGCCTTAGATCACATCGTCAGATCAGGACGGGCGCTTTATGTCGGCATTTCCAGCTACAACAGCCAGCGCACCAAAGAAGCGGTGGCCATTCTCAATGATCTGGGAACGCCCTGTTTGATCCATCAACCAAGCTATAACATGCTAAACCGCTGGGTTGAGACCGATGGGCTGCTAGACTGCCTGGATGATTTGGGAATTGGATCCATTGCCTTCACACCGCTGGCACAGGGGCTGTTGACCAACAAATACATTGGCGGCATTCCGCAAAACAGCCGCGCTTTGCAAGGAAAAAGCCTCGATCGGGACAAGCTGACAGAGGAATTGATCGGCAATCTTCGCGCTCTGAATGACCTTGCCCAGGCGCGCAATCAAACATTGGCGCAGATGGCGCTGGCTTGGGTGTTGCGCGGTGGACGCGTGACCACTGCGCTCATCGGCGCCTCGAGCGCGCAGCAGGTGATCGACTGCGCCCAGGCCGTTGAAAACCTTAAATTTACCGATGCGGAGCTCGCAGAAATTGACCTTCTGTCCGGCGACCGGGGCATAAACTTATGGGCGCAATCGTCTGAGACCGCCTAGACTTCGTCTAAGAACCGCAGCAAAGCGTCCCAAGATTTGCGCTCTGCTGCGGCGTCGAAATCACGAGAGCCTTCAATTGTGAAGGAATGGCGCGCACCGCCAAATACTTCGGCATTGTGCACCACCTCTGCCTCCTGCATTTGCTGCAAAAGGCTTGCCAAATCGTCCATGCCAGACACTGGATCGGCAGATCCATGCAGAACCAAAATTTCACCCTTAGTTTGCGTGTAATCTTGGCCCTCAGGGGTGGTTAATCCACCATGAAAGCTCACAAACCCATCCAGATCGCTCCCGGACCGCGCCGCTTCGAGAACCGCAGCGCCGCCAAAACAATAGCCCATTAAAACAGTCTTACCAGCGGTGTTAAAAAGGGCTTCCGCTGCGGCGATCCCGGCATTAATCCGATTGCGAAACTCATTTCGATCTTTGTACAAAGCACCGGTTTCTCGGCGATAATCCTCAAATCCTTCCAGCTTTGCATCGACACCAAAAAGATCCAAAGCCACCGCATTATAGCCTAAATCCGCCAGCATCCCGACGCGTTTCTGCTCATAACTGTCCAAACCATTCCAATCATGAATGATATAGACTGTGCCTTTCGGCGCTGACCCTGCCGTCATAGCATAAGCGCTAAACTCCTTATCACCCGATTTATAAACAACCGATTGGCTGTGGCCGCCTGCGAAGGCAGCCGTGGCAGAAAAAGCAAAAGACGTCACAAGAGTAAACCATGAGCGTGTCATATTGAGAACTTTCCAGTTTGAGATACCGCCTCAGCGTAAACCCAATTCCAACCTGCGTAAACAGATATGATAGCTGCGATCCTAACCACTTTGCACACCCAGAAACCAACGCCACATCCAACTCTCATTATGCATTATCAAGGGCTATGGGCGCGGAGTAAAAGGGGCCCTACTCAACTCACTGCCCGCACAGTCACCCCACCGTAAAAGTGGCACCCGTTGAAATCACGGGGCATCAAAAACGCTCCTAAAACTTCGCAAAACTCAACAAACAGGACTACGGCCAGCGGGCCATCCGTGGTGATGGTCGGTGACCTGTGCATTTGATCACAAATTCGTGATAAATTTTTTGCCATTTATTTTGCACCTGACGCCCTCTTTTTTTATGCTTCGGTAACGAATCTGCGGTGTGGGGCAGTGCCATTCGTTAATTAAGCGGCCGAGACGACAGCTGGGGAGCCTATTCTAAACAGGTTCAGATCAGGATGGTTTCGCGTTCAAACACAAAAATTTTTGGCACGGTAACGTGCTGCATGAGCCAGGACCAAATTAGATGCCTTTGACAACCGTCAATCCAAATTCTACGGACATCGAGCACCTTGCATCCGTAGATGTCGAGTTTTCAGGAACTCACATAGGTGGCGGCATTTACCTTGCAACCAACCATGACCCTAACACCGATGGGCGCGTCCGCACGGCCATTCCTCAGCGGAGCCTCAATGGTGAGGCCGAACCCCACAGTACCACAGAGATAGACTACGTCGTCGACAACGGGGCTAATCCCAATGACTATCTTGATGACATCGATAATGACGGCATCGGTGACGTCACATATGCAGGCTTTGACACAAGCCTCTTTGCCGGCGATCGCTTGGCAAGCACGGGCGAGTTCTACGATGGCCCTGCCATCTCGATGTTAATTGCGAATGACCCCAATGACCTGACCGGGAATGTAACGATTCTTGGCTATCCCATTGCAGCTGATTCCAATACTGGCGCAGCTGGCGTTTTGCATGAGACAACCGGAACACTTTCTCAAGGTGGATATACCGAAGAAACGGTCGGCGCTGATGTTGGAGGGCATTTCACGATCGCCGGTGCAGATGCAGTGCGCGGGATGAGCGGCGGCGGCACATTTCTTGATTTCGATGCTGATGGGGACGGGACGACAGAAACTTACCTGATAGGAACCACCTCTCGCGCCGGAACTTTCCCAGACGGCACCCCTGCTGTCGTGTCAACATCTTTGTCCACCCATTATTCCGACCTCGCGGCCGCTATTGAGGGTTTATCCGGGACCGACGCGCGAACCGCAGATGATTTCGCAAGAATGACCTTGATGTCCGCCCAATCAGTCGGGTCACCGCTGACAACTGTACAGGGTGAGTTTTTTCATGAGGATATATATGGCGGTGTCAACGCAGATACATTGTCTGGAGCTGGCGGGGATGATCAACTTTTCGGCGGCGCGGGGGATGATACTATTGACGGCGGCACAGGATCAGACCGCATTGATGGGGGAGATGGCGATGATACCCTAACCGGAGGGGCGGGCGCTGATTGGTTTGCTGGAAGTGGGTTTGGCGGCGGCGCGGCCGATGTGATAACCGACTTCCAGGTCGCTGACGGGGATGTCATCGATCTTAGTGCCTATTTCGCGACATTAGACGATGTTGTTGCGGCCACGACCGACCTTGGCGACGGATCAATTTCAATATCTTTGGGCGGCGGCAGCAGTGTTCAAGTTCTGAACACAAGTATTGGCGACCTGCAAGCCGCCAACCTCAATGTTCTGTGTTTTACAGCCGGGACCAGTATCCTCACAGCCGACGGAAAAAAATCTGTAGAAACCCTGACGATTGGCGATCAAATCGTGACCCAGAGTGGTGAAGCCAAGCCACTGATAGCGCTCAACATTCGCAAATTGGGCCCAGACGAATTGTTCGGCCGCCCCAAGCTTTGGCCAATTGTGATTGCCCCCGGCGCACTTGGGACAAATATCCCAAGCGAGCAGCTTTGCGTCTCCCCTCAGCACCGGATACTTGTAAACAGCAAAATTGCCCAGCGGATGGCGGGAGAGCCTGTTTTGGTGCCAGCAAAAAGTCTCCTGCCCCTTCCTGGAATTAGCCAACCGGAGCCGACAAAAGGCGTCACCTATGTCCACCTCGTCTTTGAGCAGCATGAAGTTGTTAAGGCAAACGGATGTTGGAGCGAGAGCTTTTTCCCCGGTGACCAAGCCATGCAAGCATTGCCCAATCCAACGGAACAAGAATATCAAGCGATCTTTGGGGATCGGTTGAACCCGTTTTCTCCGATCGTGGACGGCAAAAAGGCAACGAAGCTCGTCTTTCGACACCAAAAAAATACAAAACCGATACAGGTTGCGCAATCGCTCGGAGCGGCCCTTTAATCCGGACTAACTCTGTCAGAATATGATAGTGGCAGCCCCCCGTGTTCTTCCACTTCACAGCCCCGCGCTTGACGGCTGACCGTATCCCTATTTTGCCCCAAAGGAACCCGCCGAGCCTTCGTAAACCATAACGGCAGACAGTGCACATAGACGGCCCGGAAATACCACGAAGAAAACGAACGCTTCAAACGCCGCTACCTGCAATATTTGCACTAAGCCAAACGCATGGATAATTCGACGGAGGACAGGGCCGCCGAGGCAATCCTTCGATTTGAGCAAAGCACCAATTTCAAGCCCTTTAAGCGGTTTCATATCGAGCAAGCCATTGCTTTCAAGTGCCGCCTATCGAACCAAAAGAACGCCCGAACCGGCGCGCCCCTTTCAAAGGCCACAGTCGATAGCACCCTGCGCATGGTCAAAGCCTTCATTCACTGGCTGGCAGGGCAACCCGGCTACAAGTCGCGGATTTCCTACGCGGACGCAGACTATTTCAACCTCAACGCGAAAGATGCCCGAATTGCCCATACGACCCGCGAAGCGATCTATCCCACCCCAGAACAATGCCGCCACGCCTTTGCGCAGATGCCCAGCGCTTCACCGCTACAGCGTCGCGACAAGGCGCTCTTTGCCTTCCTGATGCTGACCGGGGCACGAGATGGGGCGGTGGCTTCCCTTCGCCTGAAACACGTCGATCTGGTCGAGAATTGTCTCTATCAGGACGCCCGAGACGTGAAAACAAAGTTCGCCAAGACCTTCACGACTTGGTTTTTCCCGGTCGATGATGCTTATCTGCAAGCCTTCCGCGATTGGGTGACATACCTGCGCCAAGAAGAACTCTTCGGCCCGAACGATGCGCTGTTTCCCAAGCCGAAGATGGGCCTGAAAGATAGTGCATTCGCTGCGCTGGGCCTATCACGCGACACCTACGCCAACGCGGGCAAATTACGCACCGTGATCAAGGACGCCTTCACAGACGCGGGCCTTCCCGCCTTTGCCCCGCACAGCTTCCGCAAAACCCTTGGACTTTTGGCCAATGAGCACTGCAAGACGCCCGAACAGTTCAAGGCATGGTCGATGAACCTGGGCCATGAAAACATCGCCACCACGCTTAGCGCCTATTGCCCGGTTTCACCATCGCGGCAGGGGGAATTGATCCGGGGCATGGGGTAGCAAAGCGCGGTATAGCTGTCGAAAGCCCACCATTACTGCCCATATCGCGTCGGCATCGGCAGGTAAGAAAATACGCCTTGCAATCGTACTCACCAACATGTTGAATAGAAGAAATTTTTTGATTCATTCACAATGTATGACACCGCATTTAACAAGATAGAACGCGAATTACGCAACGAAGAGGGCGTGGCCAACGAACTCGACTATGTGGAACAAACCTCTTGGGTGCTGTTCCTGAAATACTTGCACGATCTGGAAGCCTAACGCCGCGACCGGGCCGAGCTGGACGGCACCGATTATAAGCCGATCCTATCCGGCCCTTATGCGTGGTGACGTTGTTCAGGCTCTCGTGATAGCGCTGGTGGGGTGCTGTCAGACGAATGAGAACTCGCATCAGATTGCTGGCACAGCCTAAATCTATGCGCTCAATAGTTGGCGCCACTGAGTGAGAGCAAACCACGCGAAATCTGTGATGCAGGGGCGCAGCTATTTAGATAATAGAGTTACACGTCAATCCACCCCTAACCAGCGTTCAACGATCACTCGCATCTTTTTAGACGGCATGTACACACATAGCTTGAAAGACACCCTGACGCGCCAATCTAATTGTTGCTATCATCCGCCTTTGGGCCTAAGACTTCATCTCTGAATATAAAAACAAATCTAGGTCAGCGGGTCTTTTAGTTCCGAGTTATTACGAAGCGCCTTACGCGTAACTGGTCAACAAAGGTATGCAGATCCACGCCCTTGAATTTAGTGGTTTGGATTTAACTGAGCTCGAAACAGCCTAAGACTTTGCCGCTGCTAAAATGATGTTTAGCAGACCCATCACAATAATTTCGCGCGGCCAGAAAAAGGCACTGGATAAAGCTGCGGAAGAAGCCGCTCTACAGACCTACGTCTGATGTATCTATTACTCCGCGTCATGAATCTAACGCGCGGTTTACGGCGCAGCGATGCCTTTGCCATCCCGGCACAGGATTGCTGCAATTGAAAGGACCTCTCATGGCCAAAGGCAACAACAGCAAGCGTGGCAACAAAGAAGCCAAAAAACCCAAGCAAGAGAAGCCAAAAGTGTCCGCAACAGCTAATTCTCTTGCCGGAAAACTTCCTCTGGCGATTGGTGGCAAGAAAGTAAAGTAACCAAAAAACGTATCAGATTGCGTCCGCCCGAGGTAGTCAACTTGGCTTAGTTGCTTACCTTGGCGCGTGCGATGTCCGAGACATGATCTAAAGCGGTCCTCTCATACAAATGAGAACTCGCATCAGATTGCTGGCACAGCCTAAATCTATGCACTCAATAATTGACGCCACTCAGCGAGAGCAGCGGCACGGTTCTGCTGGAAATTGGTGCGTGAATGGAGATGGCAGTCCTGCAGGCCCTCACAGCCATCAAAACCCGACACTCAGCCCCTGTTGCGCCTTTAGCGGACAAGAGTGGCAGAGGGGTGTGGTGTGGCAGCTTTCGTTGTGAAGTCGATGCAATATTTACACTGGATTTAATAAAACCTTACGTATTTAATATTCTTACAAACTCAACAAGGGAGATAATTCAATGTTATTTAAGTTTGCTTGGCAACATTCTACATCAGCTAGAGACAACACGATCAAAAAGTTCATGGAAACGGGCGGTATGCCCCCAGAAGGCGTAACAATGCTTTCACGTTACCATAACGTTGATGGTTCTGGTGGTTTTGCTATCGCAGAAACGGACAGCTCGGCCGCTCTGGCAGATTGGGCATTGGACTGGAATGGATTGATAGACGTCACCATAACGCCAATTATGGATGATGAAACTATCAGTGGCGCGCTAGGAAAACATTTTAGTTAGGCCAGTCATGAATATGATACTAAAAGGCCCCTTATGGGGTCTTTTTTAAAGTTTCATTCCCAATAACCACATCTACACCCACACCCAGCCCCTGTTGCGCCTTTAGCGGACCAGAGTGGCACCAGCCAGCAAACAGCTGCGTAACCGCGTGCCAAATCACACATGTTTGCAACGACGCGCAGGCGTGCGGGCGCGTGGCGGAAATAGCGGGTATGGTCAACTGCTAGGGGGAAGAATTGGGGGAATAGAAGAGCTAGTCGGCAAGTAAATTATTGATATATAATCATATTAATTTACAATATGGCGGACAGACAGTCTTTCTAACAAATAATATAGAGCACTGTATACTAATTTTAAATTAGGTCAGTATAAAAAACATACCTCAAATCATACCACACCATGTTCAGTTTTGCGTAGATTTGGTCTTATTTGATGATCGCACGTTTTACTTGCCTTAAACTGCTCTACAGCCCATCTAAGTCCCCCTTACCTGACCCTGCCCGCGGGTATCCATCCGTTTTGTAAGTAGGGGCCCCACCGTAGCTAAGTATTACTAATCTGGATGGGTGAATTTTGCGTAGCACTATTTGGATTCCTGGCACCAGTTTTATCGTGGGGCCAAAACATAATGAAACGGTAATAAGAATATGTCACTTTATCTGGAGTTAAATGATTCTGGTTTGGGTTAACAGTATGGCTTTTCAAGAATATGCTAATAGAGATACATACAACGGTAGTATTCGAAATGAAAAAAGGCACGGCGAAGGTACCTACACTTGGGCCAGCAGCGGCGATGTCTACACTGGTGCATTTGTAGATAATGCTCGAACGGGTGAAGGAACATATACTTGGGCCAGCAGCGGCGATGTCTACACTGGTGCATTTGTAAATGGAGCTAGTACGGGTGAAGGTACCTACACTTGGGCCAGCAGCGGCGATGTCTACACTGGTACGTTTGTAGATGGAGCGAGAACGGGTGAAGGTACCTATACTTTTGGGGGCAACAGTTCTTGGAGCGGGGATGTCTACACTGGTGCATTTGTTGATGGCAATCATCACGGAATAGGTACTTATACTTGGGCTAACGGTGATGTTTACACGGGTGCATGGGTAGATAATTACAGAACGGGTGAAGGAACTTTCACTTGGACTAATGGTGATGTCTACACTGGTGCATTTGTAAATGGTGTTGCTTCTGGTGGTTTGTCTGCTGGGAAAATCCCCTACTACGTTGGGACTGCCACTGTCGAGAAATTAAAAACAGATATTAGCACCACAGATGCGATACTTTTTGACACCCCTAAAGCTTGGGCCAGCAATAAAACTTACGATAATGGAACTTCTACTACGATTACTTATAGTTTTGCGGGAACTTCAGTCCTTTATCTTTTTGAGGATGGCTATGACGTGCCTGATCCTAAAGTGGATTTAATCTTTGCGATGTCTACGAGCCAACAAGCAGCAGTCAGGCTGGCCTTAGATCAGTTTAGCAATGTAGCAGATCTAACCTTTGTGGAAGTTCAGGAGACAGCCTTAGAGGTTGGAACGCTTAGGTTTGGCTTTACAGATTACGTTATGGGAGAAAATACTGTCGCATGGGCTGACACTCCCGGTAATTATGCCGAAGCTGGTGATATTTGGATAACCTCTAATGATATAGATAAAACTTTTGAAAGAGGTTCAGATTACACGTTCGCAACGCTAATACATGAAATTGGGCATGCCCTTGGCCTTGACCACCCGTTTGAGGGAAACGACCAGTTACCCACATCACAAGATTTTTCTAACTATACGCTGATGTCCTATACAGACCCTGAAAATTATTATTATTATGACACTTCTGGTAATTATAATTATCTTATTTCATCGACGCCTATGGTCTATGACATTGCGGCAATCCAACATCTCTATGGAGCTGCCACTTATAATGCTGGCGATACAGTTTACAAATATGATCCTGCTAAACCATTCGTCGAAGCTATTTGGGACTCTGGAGGCTACGACACTTTAGACCTCAGCAGTTTCAACAAGGCTTGTACAATAAACCTAACACCGGGAGCCTATTCAACGATTGCTTGCACTGATTGGACTATGACGGACAATCTTGGCATTGCCGCTGGCGCAATTATTGAACAGGCCATCGGTGGTTCTGGTAGTGATACCATTACAGGTAATTTCGCTGATAATACCTTGTATGGCGGTGCAGGAAATGACGTCATAAGTGCTGGGGATGGCGATGACATTATTTACTGTGGAACAGGGAACGATACTTTAACAGGTGGTTTGGGTGCTGATGAGTTTAGATTCTATTCGGGTGACGGCAGCAACACCATCACAGACTTTGATGTAGCGAGGGATACTTGCTCTTTTTATCAACTTTCAGGCGATAAAATAACTTCTGAAAATATTACGGTAAGCACAAATAACTCAGGAGAAGTAAAGTATTCTCTAATAGATGGCACAAACGTTACTTTGAAGGGTATATTTGAAATCCCAGAAATTGAAGACTTCACTGTCTCTAGTATCGTTTCGACACGCGATGGCTCCAAGATTGCTGATGTTGATGTTGTAATGAGTGATGGTGCGAATAGCTCCTCTTACAAGAGCGCAGCCGATGGCAGTGTATCAGGATCACTCACGTCAGGATCAGCGTCTACGGTAACGGGCAGCCTCGCCTATTCCAACTCCACTAAAGCGGTTAGCTCTCAAGATGCTCTAGACGCACTCAAGCTATCCGTTGGCATGACAACTGCCGCTGGAACCAAGACTGCATTTGACTTCATATCAGCAGACTTCAATCAGGACGGGAAGGTATCCTCTCAAGATGCTCTATCCATCCTCAAGTACTCTGTTGGTCTGACAACACCAGAACAGGCCGAATGGGTCTTTGTGGATACCGGCGGTGATTACTCAGGCGTGAGCAAATCCAACACGAGCTACACAGAGGGCGTGACGATAGCCGATCTTTCAGCAGATACGACTATTGGCCTTACGGGTATTCTTATTGGGGATGTGAACGATAGCTACAGTGGGCTGATTGCTTAGCAAGAAGACTATTAAAGATGTCTGTCATATTATTTAAACAGCTCTAAACTGAAATTAAAAGGGCTGATTCTGTCTTTGAAACTTATAGAATATGATTAAGAGCTAAGAGCTAAGAGTAACATTTGGAGTTTATAAAAATGACTGTGGCGCATAAAAAAGAGAATACATTACTTATCAATAAGATGTTGGCCAAATTTAGAAAGCCACAATCGCAGTTTGCCGCGTTGATGCCTATTAGTGCTCTGTCGTTAAGCGCCTGCGGTGGTGGTGGCGGTGGTGGAACCACACCCATAGAAACGTCTACTGTTATAAACGGATCTGTTCTTAAGGGTCAGATAACAAATGCCCTAGTATTTTCTGATCTGAACTCAAATGGTATTTTTGATACGGCTGAGCCCAGTGCATTCACAGATGAAAATGGAAATTTCAACCTTACGACAAGTGATGCTTCGGCTAAGCTAATTGCGCTTGGGCAAGTCGGGTCAATTGATCAATCTACGGGTGCTTCCGCTGAGAATATTGATTTCTCTGGTACATCATCTGGAACAGTCATCTCACCATTTTCAACAGTCATTACTGAAGGTGGAATGACGTCTGAAGAATTAGCAGAATCTCTGGGCCTTGGTGACGTGGACCTCCTTAATTTCAACCCTTTTGCAGCGGGCGTTGATGCAACAACGGCCCTCTTGGTGGAAAAGACCAGTCACCAGTTAGAAAATGTCATCAATAGTTTCACTGAAGTAACCAAGGGAAGTGGTCTGACTGATGCACAAGCAAAAGCGACTGCCTTAGATAGCTTTGCCACAGCGGCAAAAGAAAAGCTTGCTTTGAAAGAAACTATTGATTTGTCTGCAGATGCGGATGTTACTGCGATATCGGCAAATATTGCAAAGTTTGTGACATTAACTGATGCAGAGGCAGAAGCCCTTACGACGAAGCTGAATACTGCTTCAACGGCCCTGAAAAATATAAATACGGAAATTAAAACGGTTGTTGACTTGACATCGGATGCAACCAAAGGGGCATTTTCACTTGGCCAGCTTTTAAAAGATCAGATAACCGAAAATATTTCAAACGGTGCTGATATTGATTTGGTCGATAGTGCCAAAGTTGCTCTTGCATCTGCAAATTTGGCGCCAAGTGCACTTATAATCACTTCGTCGAGGATCACCGAGAATGCAACTGACTTATCAGTAGGTACATTCAGTGCAACAGACGAAGATTCAAGTTCGCTAGTTTACGGCCTTGCAGGCACAGACGCTGGAAAGTTTAACCTGTCAGAGACTGGTCAACTAAGTTTAAAGGCTGTTGCAAATTTTGAAGCTCAAAGCAGCTATGATGTAGTTCTTAATGTTGAAGACGCTGGCGGGAAAAAATCTGCTTCGAAATTCCAAATAGATGTCGAGAATGTAAATGATGCTGCGAGTGGGTCTGTTTCAATAACGGGAACGGCAAAAGAAGGTGCAGTTTTAACAGCTGATATTTCTAAAATCATCGATGAAGACAGTTCTGATATCGCCAGTATAGCAGAATACCAGTGGCTTAGAGATGGGGTAGAGATTAGCGGCGCAACCTCAAAAGAATTTACGCTTTCCCAAAGCGATGTGGCAAGCGCTCTATCACTAAATGTAAGCTACAAAGATGGATCTGATACTACAGAAACATTCTCAAGTTCAGCTACGGCTCAAGTTGAAAACGTAAATGATGCACCGACCGTTCAGACCTCCGAGCATTACGAAACGGTACGCGCAGATTACAGTCTGTCGCTAGCCTCCAATTTTGATGATGTTGATCTCCTGATAGACGACAGCGAGGCTTTGACTTACTCACTTGTTGGTGATTTGCCAGAGTTCGCGACTTTTGATGAGTCGACTGGTTTACTTAGTGGTACGTTGGCATATGGCGCCCCCTCGGTTGGTGGTAACGAGGGTCAATACAAGCTAGTGGTTACGGCAACTGACCGAGAGGGATTAGCTGCATCACAGGCACTGTTCTTGGAGTTAGTCGGCTACGAGCAGGTAACACTCGGAACTGGGGATGACGTCTTTTTTGGTGGTGTTGATGCTG
>ENA-OWPI01004074-OWPI01004074.1-marine-metagenome-genome-assembly--contig:-NODE-4074-length-11916-cov-2.764761_pt1 | contig 11916 bp, 1 predicted proteins | sample MGYA00238138_ERZ651775 | MGnify/ENA primary metagenome ERZ651775 (study PRJEB26906, sample SAMN06265043) | marine metagenome | isolation source: Helgoland LTER site | place: Germany:Helgoland, sampling...
GCGCTTTTAAGAAGGTTGGAGGAGGCGCCATAGTCGATTAAGAACGAGTCTTTCTTTGTGCCTGTCCTTGAGGCCAAGCAGGAGATGATGGCAGAGGGAGGAGAATCGAGGGACGACATAACCGACTCGATGGAAGCCTCTGAAGTCACGTCACACTGCCTAACTGTAGTGTTCGGGTTTGACAGATACTCCGAATACTGTGGGGAGAGCGCCTTCTCTATCGATCGAACCAACGCAACCGTCTTGTACCCCTGTCGAGCAGCTGTAGTTTTCGTGATATAGTTAGCATCAAACCAGCGCAAACTTCCACGATGCTGGATGGGATGAAGTGTTCTCACCTTCTCTTACGACGTATCGGCCAATGTAACCTGTGGCCCCCGCAACAACCACTGTCCCCTTCTCATTTTCAGCTATGGAAGAAGGCGGAGACATAGACAGCAACAGTCGGTGCCTGCTTAAGGACGAGACAGAACGCGGTAATGGCTGAAAACCGCACACAATGAGTAGAAAGAAGTTTATCGAAAATATGAACGCCTTCGTCATACTGTTTTGCTCTGTGTTTGATTCACAGGGGCTATATATATGACGACGTGGCGGCAGCAAGGTGCTGTGGTTTGATCTCTTCGGGTCTCTTATTCACGATGGGCTATAAAGATCCCGGTAAAGCTCCTCTGAAAGGTGGGGAGGAAAACTTAAGAGTGTAGCCAAATCTTCGGCTGGCCTAAGCAAAATTGAAAATGCCACGACGAAAAAAAAGAAGCTGAAAACTACTCCCTCCCTCTTGTGTGTGATTGTTTAAGTAAGTAGTATAAGTAATCCCGTCAAACCATTTTGCAATTTAAACAGTAACCAAACAATTGTTGTGTATTCCTTCATTCCTTCCCTTCTTCCTCCTCACGTGTCGAGCATACACAACATAGCTGTCCCCCTCCTGACCCAGTGATCACAAACTCCGTTGTCTTCGTTGATTTTTTTGGACGTGGGGATAGCCAACGAGACAACGAAGTTGGTACTGTGACCAGTAGTGCTGAGCGTACCCGCCCTAATGCTGGTCTTGTACAAGGGGCAGTCGTAGCATCCCTGCGGCTTGTATTCGTCATTCTTGCTGGGTTTGAGCCACAAGCAAGGCATCTCGTCGAACAACTCGCCATTGTGGCTCTCCTCGATGAGCATTTTGTCCCTGTCGAACCGTGCTCCTTCCATGAAAAGCCCGTACACATAAACACCGTCTTTTGGTGGCTTTTTTACCTCGTTGGCGTTCATGCCAGTGACCTCGCAACCGACCACCAAGATATCAATGGCGATGCTATATTCACGGCTGTAGGTCTGCTTCACGGCTGTCATGAATCCCTGGGGGAAGAAGAAGGAAGGCAGCCAATAAGCGTTGGGGGGTCCATCGGTGAGCCACCCACCCATAAATGACAGCCTCGCAAAGTGATCCTCTGTCCAGCTGGCTAACGGCTTCAAGCACGGATAGCCAGCATTTTCCCATTGAGAAGGCACTCTCTGAAACAAAAAGTTGTTGTACATTTCCTCCAAGGGCCCGCTCATGACAATCAAACCTTTGATCGCCCTCTGTAGATCCTTCAATGTCACTCGCATGACAGCGATTAGCTCGTTGAACCTCACCAGCTCCTGACTTAAGAAAACTCCGGTACTGATCATCTTGCCCTGGAATTTCCTAAAAGTCTGTGGGTGCCCCCTCCTCAGATCGAACTCGTCAATCATCCTCTTCTGAACTCCTCCTGCAATGCCAGCAACCTCTCCATCGCTATCGCTGCCTCCGCCGCCACCGCCGCCACCACCACTCATGTCGATTATGGTGTCCAACATCCGTTTCGTGTCCTTCTGCTGGAATGTGATGTCCGCATTCTCATGAAGTCCGAAAGCGCTAGGCGGATCGACCTCAGGAAAGTCGCCGATGAAAGTCACCACGTCGTCTTTCGCAATTGGTGCAGCCGGACTCCTGTACTCGCCCCCCTCGCTAAATGCAAACCCATCAACTTCCATCAAATTAGAGTCGAAGAAGTTGCTTAAGATACTGCTGATGGTGAACTTGTCCATCTTGTCCGTTACCCTACCACCGTAGACAATTTGACTCACAATGAAGTTCAAAGTTCTCCAAGGCATTTTGTCTTCCGAGGGCGCTTCCTCCACGTACATCCTAACTTGCTCCAGTGCAGCCTTGAGGTCGCTATTCATGAAGCCATAGGGAATGTTCCACCCAGTAGCCCCAAATTTCTTCCTTTCCAAAATATTGGCGTTGAAAAGCGCAACCGCAAACAACAGCTTCTGCAATTGTTTTGGCTTGCTGCTCTCTTCCCATTCGCTCGCCTTCATATCGGTGAAAGTCCTGCTCAGGTTGGCTCTCAACCCCTTGGGCGGCTCATTGGTCATCTTTACTCCATTCTGCAAGACTGACACGGGGAAATAAGTTACGGGACTACTCGTCAAGAACAGCCTGAAATTGGGGTGATTTTTTTCAGTGTTCTCCACAAGGTCAAACACCAAGTTCTCGAGGTCCGTCATCCAGCTCTTCGCAAGCATGCAGTTCTGCAGCAGGACCCAATTCCCATTCTTGCATCCGTCGCTGACCAAGCTCTTCGCATAATCGCCTTGTCCTTGTCCCAAGCTCACAAGTGCCAACGTGTCGGCATAACCTTCCTCCTTAGCAAACCTCAACAGCGTCCCAGTAGGATCTGCACCCTTAGTTAGGATAAAGATGCACGGAGTCTTGTTGTCAAGATCCTTGGCAATGTCAGCCATTGTAGTAGCAGGAGGTGTCGCGAATTCTTCGCCTAATTTACTCGACACGAACGTGAACAGACTTGTCGTAATCTTATCCTCCTTCAAGCACTTCATTAAGATCAGTCTCTTGAAGTCGTTCACAGTCTTGTTCAACGCCTCGTCAGGTAGGTCGTCAGAAAAAAGTGTCTCGCTGTTGATCCACTCTGTCCAAGCAGGCCAGTTGCCAATCAAGCTGTCAATCAAACCCGCAAACGGGTAGGTCACCGACCCATCGGCCCCTTCGACTGCAATGCGATCTTGACAGGCGTACAGCAAGTCCCACTGCTGCTCGCTGATATTGTCAGGACTGGGGTTGGGCTTGAAAGTGCTCCGATCGACGACCCCGGCGCCTCTCATGAAAAGACCCCACTCGTCGGCCTGAATATCGCCCCTATGCTTGAGTATCGCAAAGCAAATCATGCTGCTGAAAAGCAACTTGTGACGCTCGAATAGACCCCTGCAAATGTTCCTATATATGACCGTAGTGCTGTAGTCAATCAATATTTGCAGACGTTTTTCGATATCATCGCTCTTTTCGCTCTCCATTATACACTTTGTGAACAACGCCTGGTAGTATTCCAGACTGTACTGGTACATTGGATCGATCTCGGCCAAATCTGCAATCAAGAAGTAGATGATACTCCCCCTAGTAGCCGCGCTCCTGTACTCCTCGCGCGCCTCGTTGATGCTCTTGTTGGTGATCTCACTCTCTTTCACTCTCTCCTTGATCATATTACTCATCACCTTACTATTGCCCAGAGTCTCAATCAGCTGCGCATTATCCAAGATGTTACCCGTCGCAGAGCTCAGATCGTGCAAAATGGCAGCCTCCAGCTCGCTAAGCTTCTTCTTGTCGCTAGCCATACTCAGCAATAGTTGCACCTTCTTCTCCTCGATATCTGGCCTTTCCAATTTCACCACATCCCCCAGGATCTGATCTTCCAAACCGTCGATCGTCACTGTAAAGTTAATAACGGTAACTTTTATGCAAATCTCCGGAAGATAGTGAGGATTTGGGAGCTTGCTTGTCATGTACAGTTTAAACTGCTCGTCGTAGTCGACGTCGCTGTCTCCGAGACGAATCAGCCTCCTGGTGCCTTGTTTAAATATAGCCTTCTGCAGTACAGGTTCTAAAGCAGGCTCCATCGACTCCCTAACATCCTCAATGAGCAGCGGCCTTCCGTTACGAATGCAGAACTCCAGACTTCTCAGTAAGTTTATGTTGCTCATGGTGGTCATCTGAACACCGTTAGCTTCCTCCATTTTTTTAACCCACTTGTTTGCCTGTCCTTGAGGATCGATCATCAATGGCCACCTCTTCGCCTTGGTCGCCAAAATGGCGCTGTCAGTACTTACGCTGTCGCTCGGCAACGCGTAGTTCTGCCACTCGCGGATCTGAACAGGATCGACCATGACCTCACTCACAGAAAATTTCTCGGCCATGGGGATTTTCATTTCATTGACCTTTTCGCACCACTGAGAGATAAGAGTCGCCCTGTACTGACCTGTAAAGGGCCCGTAATAACTGACGGCGGCGCAAGCTAGGAAAGTGTCCCCAATCAGCAGCATCTTCTTCTCCGTTAATGTTTCGACAGTCTCCCTCCACCTGACTCCCTCCTCGCTCAGCCCCCCGGTCAATTTCTCTGCCCTCACCAACCTATTGGCCGTGAGATCGCTCTGCTCCTGCAAGTCGTTCTTCTCGGCAACGGTCTTATCGCACAGTTCGTTCAACTGTGCGACCTTATCCAAGACCGCCTTCAACGTCGCCTGCTTCTCGGCCAACGCAGAATTGGCCTTCTCCATCTGTGCATTCATCTCGGCCAGCTTCTTCTTCTTGGGCTCGACAGATTTACTAACGTCTGCGTAGACGCTCATGGCATGGCACCACATTGCCATTCCCGTTGCTGCCTTACTAACTTTTTGGACGACCTCAACTTGCATCTTCTCCTTCACCAACACCTTTCTTAGTTTTACCAGAGTTGGTTGGGGGATGTTGTCCTTGTCGTAGTTCTTCATATTATCGATAAAGGCGGCATTTCCGAGTACTTTTTTTGCGCTGTCCCAGTCTGTCTTCTCTCCAAACATAATACAAACGGCTTCCATCACCGTTTGCACAGCCTCGGGTGGCTTAGCAAATGACTTCACTTCGGTGATGTCACTCTTGGTTAAACTGTCTAGTGCTTTAACCGCATTCTCCAACGCAGGAAGCGCCTTGTCAAGATCTAATTGGGCATCTGCTTGAATCTCTGCAACCTCTGCAGCTTGCTTTTTCACAATCTTCTCCTCGCCCTCGACCTTGTTCTTCACCTTATCAGCTTCAGCCTGGTCGATGGCAACCTGCTTCAACAGCTCCTCGGCTGCCACACTCTTCTCCTCAAGAACTGGTTGCAACTTGGTCAAATCAGCCTTCAGACCGGTGACAAGTGCTTCGGTTTCGTCTAACTTTTGGACTCCGATGGCCATTCTTTCTCTCTGCTCCTCGACCTTCTCCTGGTTGCTGCCTAGCATCTCCTTGTAAAGTTGGATCAAGTCAAGGTAACTCTTCGGCGTCGTGTACACCTTCCTCCTCAGCTCAGCGAAAAAGGAGTTCCCGACAGAATTCACGCTCTGGTGTACCGAGCCGCACATAGTGATAAGTCCGTCCTTGGTGTGGTCCATTCCCTCCGGCAACATTAAATCCTCCATCAAATGACTTGCGACTGCGATCAAGGCCTCCTCGGGCCAGGGGTGGAACCAATCGATGGTCGTGCAGTTGATCAATGCGGGGAAGTTTCTGCACCTTATCCTCAATGCATCTCCGACCGGGCTCATGCCTAAGACAATATGGAGGTTTTCTCTTGTCAGGTTCACGAAGGTGTTGATGCAATTGTCCCTGCTCTCAATGATGCCCAACTCTTTGCATATCGGGAACATGTTACCAACCAATTTATCCAGCTCGTCCATTGGCCAAAGATTCGGTACCTCTCCTGCATTAAGAATGTTGTTGATGTCTTCCAGCATGGTCTCGTCGACAATCTGAGTGTCGGTGAAAATCCACGCCACGGGCTTCCTATCGATCGCTGCGGTCCACATGAACTTCTTGATGTCCTCCCGGAACTCGTTCACTCCGTACCCACGGTTTATTTCGATCTGAACACATTCGAAACCTGCAATGAAAGCCGCAATCCTACAGGTACTTTGTTTTCCGCTTCCGCCGACTCCCACGAGCATGGCATTGCCCCTCGGCTGCTTGAGTATCCTCGAAAGTCTGCAAACGTGCTGAATAGCATCCTGGAAAAACACCAAGTTCATGGCCGTTGGGAAAGTGACATTGTACTCGTCCAAACCATCGTTGAGTAATTTGAGCATCTTCTTGTTGTCCCTGCACTCTTCGTACAGCTTCTTGTCGGCTCCGGGCCTCATAAAGTCGCAAAAGAGGACACTCTTCTCGTTGTACAAATCCTCGGCATTCAAAGTCTCCCTGAAGTGTCTACTCAACAACTCGACGACCTTACTCTCGAACCACACCTGGTCCTCCCTGTTGATGAGCCTGTCGTAGAAAACACGACTGACCTCGTGAACCCACAACCTATAAAAGGTCTCGCTATTATTGCACTTGGCTGAAGTAATCATCAACAGTCCCTGGAAAACCTTACTGATGTCCCTAAGGTTGAAAGTGTAATGAAACTTTGCCGGCGTGGGCAATAGTTCCTTGCTAATGCTCTCGTAAACTTCGATAGTACTGGACACAGCGCATTTAGCCATCTCAGACACAGACTTCTCAAACTTCTTCACGTGAGATTTCAAAAGCGAACTGAAAATCCGCTCCAAACTTGAATTGCTAGCAGGAGGGACGCAAAACACATTGTGATGCCGCGTGAAACGCGGCGTGACCTCGCTCCTCCCACCTCCAGGGGGAGCTGCACAGCTGAACAGCAGCGTATCCTCGACGTCCTTCCAAAAGAGCTTGTCCCTGTCGTAAAATCCTTTGTGATCGAGGTACTGGCGCAAGAGTTCGACCGGGGGCTGGGCCCCGTAAGTCTCCACGATAGGCATATTCACATCATCGACAAAGATGATAACTTTCCTATTGATGGGCGCGCCGAGAAGATTTTTTCTCTTCTTCTCCATTTTACTCTCGATGCTGTGCTGGACAGTAAGAGCGCTTGTCTGCGCACTGTAGTTGACAGTCGTGCAGTTGATACCCATGCCCCCGTCTTCTACAAGCGGCTCTAGTTGATTCATCAGTTTCTGTATGACGGTTGTCTTCCCAGTTCCAGTCACTCCTGTCAAAAATACAGGCTTGTCGACCTCAATGAGGCTCTTCATCAAATAAGAAAACCTCACAGTATCGCTCGTTGGGACGACCATGTCAAAGTAGCTCATTCCAGGCGTGTGCTCGAACTCCGGGACGATTGAGCTCCAGTTCTTAAACTCATTATCGTCTAGTTTCACAAAGTAATCGAATACGTCCCCTTGGTTTGGGAACTTGAGATCACTTATTTCCTCACCCAAGAGTTCCCGAATGAAGTCATTGAAAATCTCCCAGTGGGTGTGAGCTATCGATCCTCCGACACTCCAAATCAAGCAAAATGCGAAGCACTTGCTGCACTGACTCTTGAGCCGGTCCTCGCTAGCGGTAAAGTCGACGCCCTTTGACGGCACAAAAAGGGACTGGAACAGCATGGTCAAACTCGTGACCAATTGGATATCAACGCACTCGACAGGTTCTGCGCACTTCTTCCTTTGGAATGTGAGCGCTTTAGGGAAAACTGTTTCGATTAACCCGAACAGATGGGCTTTCACGGGCTCTGGCAAGCCCTCCGGAGCAGAGGAGATGGGTCCCCACAACCAGCTTTTCACATAGGGCATGTAGCCCAAATCACTGGGAGTCATGTACACGACTCCAATTCGGCTGACCGTCGCAGGACTTGCAGTACTGAGATCCATGACCTCGAACAAGCACTTCATCTCTTGCTTGAGCTTGATGCGCTCTCCGTTGGCCAAGCACAGCGTCATATTATCGTCCAGAACCGTGTTCATGTTCTCAATCCACAGCGCATCGATGGGCCCATCAAATACTGTCCACTTCCTGTCGGGGGTTGTCTCTCCGACCGCCTTTCTCATGATGGTGCTGGCGAGTCCGTCGTGCCACTCCTGAGTCAGTTCATTGAATTCTCCGTAGAGCTCCCCCATGCTAATGCACTTGGGATTCAAGATGGTGGTGTGGACGCGGTCAAAAAGTGGATTGCTGCTTCCCTTCTCCCGCAAGTTCGTCATGACCTTGGCGAGCAATTTATAGCAAGTTGTCTTTCCACTGCCGGTGGGTCCAACAAGGGTGGCTCCGAACCGGATGTTGAAGATATCAAACATCTGAATGATCTTGTTCTTGAACTTGTCCACTTTCTGGTAGCCCCCTTTCTCGATTTCTTCGTCCATGGCCACTGCAAACTCGCCATAGTCATTATCGGGGATACTCACACCAGGGAAAAGGTCAAGCACGATGGCCGCAAACAAGGGGAGATCGTCTGCGAGGAACTTGGGCACATTACTGTCGCGCAGCGCTCGGATCAAGACCAAGTCCTCACTTAGCTGAGGGTTGCTGCGTTTCAGACTACCAGCCATGACAAGAACGGATTTCACCGCCCTGAGCCCGTAATCATAGTGGGGCTGCTGAGAAAGTTGCTCACTGCACAAAATGTATAATTTACACATCTTTCGGCTCAGCGTCTTTGCGTCCCCGAAACCTTCAGCAAAGAGCATGATCTCTGCGATCAAAGCATAGTTGGGAACCATCATACTCACAGGCCTGAAGCAAACCTGTAAGTTATCGGGCAGCTCTGTCCTCCCGGCATATCCAGGGTTCATGGTGATGATAACGTGGTGGTCTTTAAGCGCAATTTGCACGCCCATGAAGTTGATGCTGCTCTTCTTTGCGATACGGCCCTCCCTCAAGACAACCATTTGCTGCGCAACGACGCTCAGCACCTCAATGTCAATACGGTTAAACTCATCTAGACACGTCCAACCACCGGACTGTGCTAGGCCACGGAATAGCTTGCCCATCATTTTATAGTCAATCTGGTCGGAACAATTGAAGACGACACAGTTAATGGCTAGAGCTTTGGCGAGATCTTTGGAAGACTCCGTCTTGCCCGTACCCGCAGGCCCAGCGGGGGCCGCCCCCAACTTGAGTCCGTAGCTGCCCGTAAGTGTAAGCCAGCATCGATCAGTGAGAGGCGTGATAACTAAACGACTCGTCGCTCCCATGTATTCGTAACCATAGAGAAGAACGGCATCGCTATGATTCACCACAGGAGACACCTTCTCCTGCTCCACTATCCAGTAGTACCGCAGCTGAACCTGCCAGGTAAAGTCCATGGTATCCGTCACATTTTTCTCTATCATGTCGTCGATGATGTCACGTGCATGCACATCAGTCGTCACAAGAGCCACGATAACCTTGCGCTCAAGTTTGGTGAGGTCCCCCCTAATCTTGATAATAAGGTCGTTCAGATCAGCCTTGTAGAGTGCACTCCACTTCACCATAGCTTCGGAGGCATTTTCTTCCCTCAGTGCGGACTCTGTTTCACGTGCCCAAGTCATTTGAGCGACGGTCGCAACGACCTGTCCAGGGTGGTGCAGAATCCACTCCTTTCGGTCCCTCTTGTCATAGTCTATTAATCCAGCTTTCATGAGCGCGTGGAGCCTATCTTTCATCCTAGACTCCACGTCGGTGAGCCAGCTTTCGACGGGGCCACGGGCCTTGAGATTCTTGCCAAGGTCGATTCGCTCTCCTTCTTGAGAGAACATGGCCAATATGTCGACGCTCTCTCCCGGAGCAAACTCGAGGCTGACAATATTGTCGAAGCACTTCCTCAAGTGAGGCTGCACAGCCAGGGGGTTCTTGGCCTGAGAAAGGATTTCCAAGAGCTCGTCGTTTGAAAGGAAGTAGAAACGTGGGAAGGCTGCTCTCTTCGTCTCCAAGTATTCCTCCAAATTCTTCTGGATCTTGTCGAGGGCAACATTATGGGACTGGAACGTCTCCTTGCGGTCCTTATAAGTGCCGGCCTTGATAGCCACAGGGTCGTCGTTCGTCATCTTCATGATATTCTTCCAACTCTTGTCTACAGTCTGGAAAAGTTTAGCAGCTTCAGGTAGCTGCTTGACGATGTCGGGGGAGCTGAAGATGGTTTCCAGATACATCCAAGTCTTCTGGCACATGAGCCATTCGTCGAGTGTGTCTTGGAACAAAATTAACTTGCCACGCCACTCATCGACCAAGTCCCTGATTCCTCCTACATACCGACTTCCTAGAACGGTGTTGATGGTTACGAGGCTGTCATCCAAATTGGCGATAATCTCGCTAGTGTCGCCGAGAATGAACAAGTCTTTTTGGTCCTTGTGATTCCTGACTTCAAATTCGCTTGTTTTCCACATGTTAGTGACCTTGGCCATCATTCCCTCTAAGACGAACTCTTGCTGGGCGTATGTGGTTATTTCCACGATGCGGTCTGCGTGGGCTGTGACCTCTTTCTCAATCAGCATTCCCAGAGTAAAATCGGGATCCTCCTGAATCTCAAAGCCGACGCAGTCGTCGATCTGCTTCCAGTGGCGTTCCTGCAATGTGTCGTCGCGAAGGTTGACCACGACGGGGAGGACTGGTGTAAACGACGTGACGGAAGATTTCAATTTGGGAACGACAGGGTTCCCGGGGAGGTTCTTGGCCGCCTGGAAGCAAAGTTTGTTGAACACGGTTATCTTTTTCTCCAGTGCAGCCGCCTCCACAGTCGCGAGGGGAGTGTTGGTCCATTCAGCGGTAAGGTGGTTCCACTCCTTAATACCCTTCCACAGCTTGAGTTTGAGGCCCAAATCAGCCTTGACTTCGTCAAGCACCTCGAATTCAGTCTGCATCTGCCCTAAGAACCCTTGATACTCTTGCAGCGTCTCACTTCGGTCACTTTTGACAGTGAGATCGCTCTCCTGCTTTTCGAGGAATGCAATTACATCGGATGTGTTCTCGTAATGGTCTAAGGAGCTGATAATGGGCTTGTCAAGCAGCTCCTTGATCATCTGAATGTCCTTGTTCAGCTTGGGTATCTCGGCCTCGATGTCCTGCACAAAGCGGATGGTGTCCTCCTCCTCCTTTCCCTGCGCAATCTCGATGCCGTTCTCGAGCGTAAGCATCTCACTCGAAATCATGTTCAAGTGCGCTTTCTCGTCGTCTGGAATGGGCCAAGTCATCTCGTCCATCAAGTGAGCCATGTCGTCGATGTGCTTCTGAGCCCCCTTGTAGTTGTTGAGCTCAGACTGGGACTCCTCCACGATTTTCTTCTTCTTTACAAAATCGGCTACATTACCTGGGACGCCCGTCACGATGGGAACAACTTCTCCCAGCGTGTCGAGAAGGATCTGGGATGATTTTTTCATGAGTTCAGGCAGAAGTTCTTTGAGGGCCAACATACAACGCACGGGGGAGGGCATTAGGTTCTTCTTCAAGACGTCGCTGAATACAGTGAAAATTCCTACGTCGGCGATCCAGGGGATAGTATTAAAGTTGTCCACCTGATCCTTGTACTTCTTGATGTCAGTCTTGTACTCCTCAATATCAATAGTCCCATGGTACTTTTTCACGAGGTTCTCCACCTCACTCTTGTTACTAAAGTAGGTGTCCTTAAATGGGAGGAAGATGTTCGAGTATTCGTTCACCTCTTCAAAGGCGTTGGCAAGGTTCTCGAAGATCTTCTCGGTAGTCAATGTGAAGGCCTCATCAGAGTTGATGATATCCTGCACAGGAACATCCTCCACTGCCTGCTCCTCCTGCTCGTCCGTGTCCTCCATTATGTAAACCTGGAGCTCTTCGTGACTGAATACTCGCTCGGGAATTCCGATCACCTTTAGCGACTGAAAAATAACAGACTCGATCCCCGCTTTGATGCGGTGCTGTGAGGGGGTGACATTGATCGTTCCCATGTCACTAAAGTCCACATCTAATTTGAAGAGTGAGGGGGCCTTCTTTGCCACCCCAACGATGATCTCGTCCTTTGCCTTCTGGACTTCCTCTTCGCTATACATAATATTGGGGATCACATTGGGTGGATTTTCTACCGATGAGACAGCATCGCTACAGTCGTAACATTTTTGGCAGGA
>ENA-OWPI01004076-OWPI01004076.1-marine-metagenome-genome-assembly--contig:-NODE-4076-length-11914-cov-8.704739_pt1 | contig 11914 bp, 13 predicted proteins | sample MGYA00238138_ERZ651775 | MGnify/ENA primary metagenome ERZ651775 (study PRJEB26906, sample SAMN06265043) | marine metagenome | isolation source: Helgoland LTER site | place: Germany:Helgoland, sampling...
ATGAAGCCTTTATTGATAGGATGACGTTATCTCAAACCAACATTGATAGTATGTATAATGGAATATTACAAGTAAAAGACCTTGAAGACCTAATTGGCAAAATAACCAATAGAAAAAAAAGGCCTAGTGGGATAGAGGTCTGTCAGATGAGAGTCCCGATAGGTGTGGTTGGCATGATTTACGAATCAAGACCCAATGTAACAATTGATTCGGCTTCATTAGCTATCAAAGCAGGCAATGCCATTATTTTAAGAGGTGGTAGTGAAACAATTAATTCTAATAAATATTTAGGAAAATTAATTACTGAAGCACTTATTAAGTCGGGATTACCTGAAAAAGCTGTACAAATTATTGAATCTACAGACAGAATGTTAGTTGACAGCCTGATTAAGATGGATGAATTTGTTGATGTCATTATCCCAAGAGGGGGTAAAAGTCTTATCCAGAAGATAACTGATAGCGCAACGATACCTGTTATTAAACATTTAGATGGGAATTGTCATATTTATGTGGATGAATTTGCAAATATTGATAAAGCAGTTTCTATCGTAGACAATTCAAAAACTCAAAGACTAGGAACATGCAATACGCTTGAGTCACTTGTTGTATCATCAGAAATAGCTGAAGAATTTCTTCCTAGAATTTATGAAATATTTGTTCAAAAAAATATCGAAATTCGTGGGTGCAACAGAACAAAAGATATTATTAGTCAAATAAAACTTGCCACTGATCAGGATTACTTTGAAGAATATCTTGGTCCGTATATTTCATGTATTGTTGTCGACTCACTTGAGGAGGCAATAAATCATATCAATAAATATTCGTCCAAGCATACTGAAGCAATAATTACAGATAACGAAGCTAATGGGCTTGAATTTATTAGATCGATAGACTCATCCAGTGTCATGATAAATGCCTCAACAAGATTTGCTGATGGTTTTGAATACGGCCTAGGGGCAGAAATTGGTATCTCAACAGATAAGATTCATGCAAGAGGGCCAGTGGGGCTTGAGGGGTTAACATCTCTAAAATATATTGTATTTGGTCAAGGTGAAATTAGATCATAATTTAAAATCGATGCCTCTCGTTGGATTGTTTGGTGGGGCATATGATCCTATTCACAATGGTCATTTAATGATTGCCGATAGCCTGATAAATAAGTTAAAACTTGATCAATTTTTTTTCATACCCACCGGAATATCAGTAACGGATAAGAATTTAACATCAGCAGATCACAGATTAAATATGATCAAACTTGCTCTAACAAGTAGTAAGTTAAATGTGTCCACATATGAAACAGACAATAGCCTTAATGCGGAAAAATCATATACCATTGATACGCTAAAATACTTCTTTGAAAAAAATAATGCCATTAATTTTTTTATCATGGGAAGTGATAATTTCTTAAAAATTAATACATGGAAAAACTGGGACAAACTTCTTAATTATGCACATATTGTTTTAGTTGATAGGCAGATTTCAAGCCTGTCTTTTATTAATGATAGTGAAATAAAAGAATTTCTTGAACAACATGAAGAAGAGAATTTTGGCAATTTAACGCTTAAAAGAAACGGTTATATTTATAAACACCAAATAGATTATATTGATATAGCCTCTTCAGAAATAAGAGAAAGAATCCATCAAGGCAAGGATGTGAGCAATGTTATACCGGAGAAAATTAAAAGATATATAGCTGCTAATAATCTCTATAAATCATTCGGCCAGCTTACATAATTTTTTAAATTTTCAGGTTTTCGGTCTGGGCTGTATGGGATGGTAGCAATAAGAGGCTGCTTTATTCTTTGTTTCAATGAAGAAATATTTGCATCAACCTCCAACATATTATTATCTAAAATATTCGCTACCCACCCAAAAATTTTTTGTCTTCTTTTTAATATTGCTTCTATAGTTAAAAGGCTATGGTTTATACAGCCTAATTTAATGCCTATAACAACAATAATTGGAATATCAAGTTCGTCGACTAAATCTGCTATAGAAGTGCTCTCGCCCAGCGGAACTAAGTATCCCCCTGCTCCCTCAATCAAAAGATAATCTGTCCTGCTTTTTAAAGTTGCTGCATGCGTTTTTATTTTTTTAAAATCTATTTCAATATTATATTTTTGAGCGGCAATATGTGGGGCTATAGGCTCATCAAATGAATATGTATTTACCTCACCTACTTTTAATTTTAAGGATGATTCATAATTAAGTAAATTTACGTCTTCATTGGCAGTTTCGCCCTTTTTTATATCAACGCCTGCAGCAATTGGTTTCATACCTATGACTCTTTTATGATGGAATTTAATGAATTGCATTAAAATACAAGTCACAAAAGTTTTACCTATACCTGTGTCTGTTCCTGTAATAAAAAAAGTATTATTCATGTTTTATTTCGAATGTTTTGAAGTTTTGATTTTTATTCATATTCCAAGCATGTCCATAAATTACCTCATATGTTGCAGGAAGTAGTCCAGACTTTTTGTATTTATCATATTCTGCAGCCATTCTTTTAAAGTAATTTCTACCTCTAAGGCCTTTCTTTTGCTGAGCATTTGAGCTTGTGGCACCTATACTTTTAATATCTACAAATAATTTTTCAACATTACTATAAGTAAGCGTATATTCATCCGAATCTAAAACGGGATCAGAAAAACCATTTGCCACTAACATATCTCCTATTTGATGCATATCGGTAAAGCTATTCACGGTATCATTTTGTGATAGTTTTTTATTGATTGCTGATAATTCAGTTAAAGTTTTAGGACCAAATGTACTAAAAATAAATAGCCCGCCATAGTTTAAAATTTCTTTGATCCCTAAAAATGTTTTATTTAAATCATTACACCATTGGAGAGAACTTGAAGTCCAGACCAAGTCTATTAAATTTTTTTTAATTGGTAAATGCTCCATATCCCCACAAATATATGAGATATTATTCTTACCGAGTAATTTATTTAGCCCTAAAAAGTCTTTTTCTTTTGATTTAGCACGCATCAACATTCTTTCTGAAAAATCGTAATTGATAATATTCTTATTCTTATAGATATTTTTAAAACCTGAATTATTTTCGCCTGTTCCTGAACCTAAATCTAAAATAAAATTTGGTGCTATCTTAATAAGTGATAGACGATCGAACAAATCTAATGAGATTTGTTTTTGTAGAACTGAATAATCATCATATGTCATTGCAGCTCGATTAAATGCTATTCTTTTTATTTTTTTATTGATCATTTTGTAAGAATTTTTTAACTGATTCGATCATTGTTTCCCTATGGCTTATAAATGGCATATGGTTAGCACCTTTTATCTCTTTTAATGTAGCTCCCTTAATTTTTTCATATAGCCAAATAGATGCTTTTAAACTCGTAAGTCTATCCTTATCCCCTGTAATTATTAATGTGGGCTTATAAATTTTTTTTACTTCATTTCTAAGGTCAGTTTCCTTTAAAACATTAAGTGCGGACTCCATACCACCCTTATTTTCATCTTTTAATTTAATAAATTTATTTTTTAAAAATTTCATCACATTTTTTGAATCATCAATATCTCTTGTTTGAATTAAAAAAAATTTCATAAGGGTATTATTTAAATTTTGCTTTGCTTCCATTTCAAAATTTGAAAAAAATTGTTTATTTACACCGTAAGACCAATCTTTTTTTTCAACAAAACATGGTGTTGTAGACATTAAAATTAATTTTTCAACAAATTCAGGCATTCTAATTGCTAGGCTCATGGCAACTTGTCCTCCTAATGACCATCCTAGAATGTTGAACTTCTTTATTGGCACATTAGCCTTTATCTCTTTTGCTATATTATCTAATGTATATGGTGATATAGATGAACTACCGCCCATACCAGGAAGATCAATTAAGTAGACTGAAGCAAATAACTTTAATTCATCAACTAAAGAAACCCATATTTCACTATTTACCCCCCAACCATGGATCATTAAAAGAGGCTCTCCCCTCCCACCTAAAAACTTAATTTTCATTTTCAATTATTTTATTTATGGCTTGAGATAATTTTTTGATGTCCCCTTTGGAATGCAGGGCTGAAATTGAAACTCTCAAGCGTGCACTTTCTGTCGGAACAGTGGGAGGCCTAATAGCTGGAACGTAGAAACCTAATTCAATAAGAAGGTTAGAAATCTTTACTGCCTTCTTATCATCTCCAATAACTAGTGGCTGAATCGGCGTAATAGAGTCTACTAATAGATTTTTATGATTAATTAGCCTTCTAAATAAATATATATGATCATTTATCTTGCTTCTCAGTGAGTGGTTTTTCTTAATAATTTCAAATGATCGTTTGATGCCATACATAAGAGCAGGTTGCTCAGCTGTTGTATAGATATATGTTCTAGACTTATTTATAACAAGATCAATAATTTTTTTATTGGCGCATACTAGTGCTCCCGAAACACCTACAGCTTTGCTTAGAGTTAATGTATAGATAATCCTATCTTTTGCAATCTTCTTAATTGAATCTTTTTTTTCATAATGCTCCAATATTCCCTGACCACTTTTTCCCAAAATTCCATAACCATGAGCATCGTCAATATATAAATATGCATCATATTTTTTAGCTAATTTTACTAATTCAGGAATGTTTGCTATGTCGCCATCCATACTAAATACGCCATCAGTAACAATAAACTTCTTCTTTTTTGTTTTGTTTTTTTTTAGATGATTTTCTAATGCGACCATATCATTATGTGGAAACCGAATAAATTTCCCCCTGCTTAAAATACAGGCATCATTAAGTGAGGCATGATTAAGTTTATCCGCATAAATAAAAGAATCTTTTTCAGCAATGGTTGTGATTATCCCTAAATTTGCAAGATAGCCAGATGAAAATAATATTGATGATGCGAACCCTATATTATTTTTTGTAATTTTTTCTATATTTTGATGGGCTTCTGTATGACCTGAAACAAGATTAGAGCTACTACCGCCGTTCCCATATTTATTAACTCCACTAATAATAGCTTTTTTAATTGAGCTGTTTTGGGATAAGCCTAAATAATCATTACTTGCAAAATTAATTAACCAACGTCCATTTATTTTAATTTGATTTTTTTTTCTTTCGCTAACGACAACTCTTTTTCTGAAAAGTGATCTTTTTTTTAAATCTTTAAGAGAGGAGTCAATTTCATCCAGCAGAATCATTTATATAGGCTTTATGTCTAAACGCTTAAATAATTGCTGATCTTTTTCAACATCTGGGTTTCCCGTCGTTAAAAGCTCCTCACCATAAAAAATTGAGTTGGCTCCTGCAAAAAAAGCTAATGCTTGGATACCATCGCTCATACTCTCTCTTCCCGCAGAAAGCCTTACAAAGCTTTTGGGCATACAAATTCTTGCGATGGCTATCATCCTGATAAACTCAAAGTGATCAAGCTCGGATGCGTCTATCAGAGGGGTACCTTCCACTTTGGTTAATAAATTAATAGGCACACTCTCAGGGGGAACATTCATATTTGCAAGTTGGTAAATAAGATTAACACGATCTTCTCTTGACTCACCCATACCAACAATACCGCCACAGCAAACATTAATGTCTGCATCTCTCACCCTGCTCAATGTGTCAAGTCTATCTTGGTATGTTCTAGTTGTAATAATATCTCCATAATATTCGGGGGAGGTATCCAAATTATGGTTATAGTAATCTAAGCCTGCATCCTTTAACTTCTCTGCTTGACCATCTTTAAGCATACCTAAAGTTGCACATGTTTCTAAGCCAAGGGACTTAACCTCCGAGATCATTTCTTCAACTAAACCAATGTCTTTTTCTTTAGGTCCCCTCCATGCGGCCCCCATACAAAATCTCGAAGCACCTGCATCTTTAGCCTGTTTTGCTGCCGAAATTACATCCTTTATATTCATAATTGGCTCATTATCAACCGTCGTATCGTACCTTGCCGACTGGGGGCAATAGCCACAATCTTCAGAACAGCCGCCCGTTTTAATTGATAATAAAGTGCTAAGCTGAACCTTATTAGGATCGAAATTATTTCTGTGAACTTGATGAGCTTGGAATAACAAATCGTTAAATGGTTGATCAAATAAGCCTTGAATGGCTACTTTTTTCCAAACTTCATTTTGAATTGTTTGTTTAGTTTTTTTGGGACTTATAAATGAAACAGTTTTTTCTTTTATCGCTGATTCTAATTTAGCCATTGTAAATCCTATATACTTTAAACATATCTATTATAGATGAATTGTTAAGACTTTTTGTATTTTTTATTAACAACTGTATAAATTTTAATCATATGTTTAATTTAATTCTTTTTGAGCCAGAAATACCGCCTAATACTGGAAATATAATTCGTCTTTGTGCTAACACTGACTCAAGGCTTCATCTGATAAAGCCATACGGGTTTGACTTAAGTAGTAAGAATTTACGAAGAGCTGGTTTAGATTACATAGACCTCTCTAATGTCGTAGAGCACGATTCTATTAGCGACTGCTTTACAACTTTATACAAAACAAGGTTTTTTGCTGTGACAACAAAAGCTACGTCTTTGTATACAAATTTCAGCTATCAGAAGAATGATTCTTTTATATTTGGACCTGAAACAAGAGGACTACCTCATGAAATACTAAATTCGGATAAAGTTGATAAGAAAATTAGAATTCCGATGGTCAAAAATAATAGAAGTTTAAATCTATCCAATAGTGTGGGGATTGTTGTATATGAGGCATGGCGCCAATTAAATTTTAAAAATGGAAGTTAAACGTTGTTACTCTTGCGTAATTGGTCGTTGAATTAAATCTAAAACAGCCTCTTTAGCTGACTTTTCATGAAAAAGAACATTATTAACTTCATTGGTAATGGGCATATCAATATCAAGTAAAGATGCACGATTAGATACCTCTTTGGCAGTATAGACACCTTCAGCAACATGACCTAAGCCATCTAAAATAGATTGTAATGATTCTCCCTTTGCAAGTCTTAGGCCAACTTCACGATTTCGCGAATACTCACCAGTACATGTCAGAACCAGATCACCCATCCCAGATAACCCTGAGAAAGTCTCAGGCTTTGAACCTACCTTTAAACCAAATCTCTTTATCTCGCTGAGTCCTCTTGTGATTAAAGCCGCACGTGCATTATTACCAAAACCCATTCCATCAGAAATCCCAGCGGCAATAGCAATTACATTTTTTAGTGCCCCTCCAACACAAACACCTGCAATATCTGAGCTAATGTAAGATCGCATATTATTATGATGAAAAAGAGGTGCAATTTTTTTTGAAAAATCCTCATCATTCGTCGCAATTGTGACTGCTGTAGGAAGGCCTCTTATAAGCTCTGCTGCAAAACTTGGTCCAGATAAAACTCCACAGCTTCTTAAATCATTATTTGAACTTGAAAATTCTTCATTAATAACTTCAAATGGAAGGTTTGCTGAAGAGGCTTCAAGCCCCTTATTAGCCCATAAAATTGGGGCCTCAGAGCCTATATTTTTTAAATCTTTTAATGCTTTCCTAAATCCTGCAGTTGGTATTGCAGATAGAATAAAATCGCAATTTAATACCGCATCCTTAAAATTATCATTCAATGACAATAAATCAGGAAACTTAAAATCTCCAAGATATTTTGGATTTGATTTTGATTTTTTCATACCAGAGATATGGCTAGCATCCCTTGCCCATAATGTCACAGAAGTATTTCTTGCCAGGTGAATAGCGAGTGCAGTTCCCCACGCACCAGCCCCCAATACACAAACCTTCACCCTATAAGCCCCATACTTCTCTAGCATTTACGAAGCCTATTAGGCCTTCAATTTGAGTTTTTACCTGTGCCCAATTACCGACAAGGATTGGAGAATTTAACTTTAAGACCACGAATTTTTCCACATTAGCTAACTTATGGCTCTTTTCATTTGCTTGATTAAAAATCACTGCATCATCTTTTGTAATTAGGACAGTTCTTTCTTTGTGTGTATTTTTTGACTCTATCCAGCTAATTTTACCGTTGTGATCTTTAACTTTTTTCCAATCTTTGAGGCTGACAAGAACTTCAAGGGGGTAGCCTTCCGTCACTATATACATTTTTTCTGTTGTTTTAGACGGTCCCTCAAATAAAACAGCTTGCTTTACCTTCACCGAAATAAAGTCTGCCTGGACAAGAAAACTAGTTGTAATAAGGGAAAAAAATATTACGCACCTATAAAGTCTTTCAACCAAACTAATTAGCCCTTTTGGCAGCTCCCGCATCTTTCTCTTTTTGCTGCATGTACATCGTTTCAAAATTAATCGGATTAAGAAGTACAGGTGAAAAGCCAGCTTTAGTAACTAAATCTGAAATAGCCTCTCTGGCATAAGGGAATAATATATTAGGGCATGTAATAGCTAAAACCATCTCCATTCCATCTTCTGGAACATTTAATATTTTAAAGATGCCTGATTGGGTAACTTCAACCAGAAATGCAGTTTCTTCAGATTGTTTTGATGTTACCGTAACTTGCAAACTAACTTCATAATAGCCATCTGATAAAGGTTTTGCGGCGTTATTGAGTTCAACAGAAATCTGTGGCGCCTCTCTGTTAGTGAAAATTTCAGGGGAATTAGGTATCTCGACAGAGACATCTTTTAGAAACAGCTTTTCGATGCCAAAGCCTGGCCCTTGATTTTTTGATTCAGATGTTTCTGTTTTTGTTGAAGCTTTTTTCTTTGTTTTTTTATCTTCGGCCATGTTTTTTCCTAACTTTAATTTAAATTCAAATTTGTATAACCCACATTCTATCCCCTAAACATAGAATAATAAATATTTGCTTTTACTTAATTCAATCTTCAAGGATAAGTTTGTCTAGATTTCCATCGTTATTAATTAATCTTAATTGCTCAAAGCCTCCTATATGCTTATCTCCAATAAAAATTTGTGGCACAGTCTTCTCACCTGTAATTTTTATCATTTCATCCATATAAGAAGGATTTTCATCAACCATAATTTTTTTAATTTTTTTAATTCCTTTATTAAGGAGCAGTTTTTCCGCATTCACACAATATGGGCAAAACTGAGAACTGTACATAAGAATTTCTTTCATAAATTAAATTCACTTAATATAAGATAATTAAATAGTAATGAATTGGTATTATAATTGATGTGTCGAATAAAAATAAATTCATTCCAATAATTAATTAAATGAAAAAAAACACTTTATTGCTGCTCATTCTTGATGGTTTTGGTCACAGCAGTGACAAAGAATATAATGCAATTTTCTCTGCGAATACACCAAATTGGGATCACTTACTCAAAACCTATCCTAATAGCCTAATCAATGCATCTGAATCATTTGTTGGTCTACCTGAAGGCCAAATGGGAAATTCAGAAGTAGGTCATTTATGTATAGGTGCTGGAAGAGTCATTGACCAAGACTTAGATAGAATTAATAAATCAATAAAAGATGAGAGTTTTTTTTCAAATGATATTTTAATTCCTGGATTAGAAAAAATTTCACAAAACAATAACGCCTTGCACATCTTAGGGCTTCTATCTGACGGAGGTGTCCATAGCCACATAGATCATATTCTTGCTTTAATAAAGCTAGCAAAGGAACGGAATGTTAAGCATGTATTTATTCATGCAATCCTCGATGGTCGCGATACCCCCCCTAAATCAGCCTCAAAATATATAAAAAAACTGGAAGATTTTTGTAAAAAGATAAATCTTGGTGAAATTAAAACAGTTTCAGGAAGATTTTACGCTATGGATAGAGATAATAGGTGGGACAGAACACATTTAGCGTACGATGCAATTGCTTGTGCATCCTCACCTTATGCTGAATTCTCGGCTCAGCAAGCCCTGAATGAGTCATATGCTAGAGGAAAATCTGATGAATTCGTAATCCCCACACTTATAAAAAAATCAGAAACTTATTCAGGAATTCATGATGACGACATGGTTGTCTTCATGAATTTTAGATCTGATAGAGCCAGGCAGTTAACAGATAGCATCCTCAATGAATCCTTTAAAGAATTTGAACGACCTTCAAGACCTAACATTATTAATTATTTAACATTAACGAGTCATGATGAAAAACAAAAAAAAGCTAAATGCATATTCAAACCAATTAACATCAAAAATTCTTTAGGTGAATATATTTCAGATCTAAATAAAACTCAACTTCGTATAGCTGAGACAGAAAAATATCCACACGTGACCTTTTTCTTTAATGGGGGTATTGAAGAAGAATATAAAAACGAACAAAGAATCCTCGTTCAATCACAAAACGTGGCCACGTATGATTTAAAGCCAGAAATGAGTGCGTATGAAATTACAGATAAACTTCAAGAAGCAATTCTCTCCGAGAGCTATGATCTGATTGTCTGTAACTATGCTAATGGAGATATGGTAGGCCATACTGGAAATTTAGAGGCCGCAATTAAAGCCATTGAGGTACTCGATAAATGCATCCATGAAATATATAAAGCAATAAAAAAAATAGGTGGTCAGATGATAATTACAGCAGACCATGGAAATGCAGAGGTAATGATGGATACTAAAAATCAACAAAAACACACCCAACATACCGTGAATAAGGTGCCATTTGTTTATGTAGGGAGAGAAATAAAATCTATTAAGAATGGAGGGCAGCTTTCTGATATAGCACCAACTATCCTTGCGTTGATGGATGAGAAAAAACCAAAAGAAATGACTGGAAAAAATTTAATTGAAATTATTTAAAAAAATTCAGAACACACTCCTCATTATTGTATTTAGCATTTCATCGTTAGCTCTTTTTGCCGGAGAAACTGATGACGCCAAAAGTAATTTAAATAAAATTCAAAAGCAGATCAATTCAATTGACAAACAAATAAAAAAAAATTCAAAAGTTAAAAAAGGGTTAAATAGGTCATTAAAAAAACATGAGAAAGAAATTAGTGCCACAAAGAAAGAAATTTTTAAGGTAAAAAAGAAGCAAAAAAATAACAAAAAAAAGTTAGCTGCCTTAAGTAAAAAATTAAAAAAATTAGAAATAGAATTGTTAAAAAGTAAACAATTACAAAATGAAATACTCTACCAGTCCTATATAAAACCAAAACCAGGTTACTTACAGTTATTCATAGAAGGGATAAATCCTAATGAAGTTTCAAGACAGATTAACTATATTGGCTACCTAACTAAAGCACAAAATGAGAATATCCTTAAAATTAATAAAACAAGGGAAAAAATTAGTTCAACGAAAAAATCAACAAAAAAAATTCTCAAAGATGTAACGCAACTTAGAAAGAAGAAAGAGAGAAATGCAAGGAAGTTAGAAAAGAAAAAGAAAGCAAAAAAATTAACCTTAAATAAAATTTCAAAAAAACTTAAATCTCAAAAAAATAAGAAACTAAAATTACAGCAAGACGAGAAAAAATTGAGTTCTCTTATTAAGAACCTGATGATGAAACTTAAGGCAGAAGAAAAAATAAGAAAAGCTGAAAAAAAAGATACTAAAAAAGAGAAAGTAGTTGTTGATAAAAAAGCTTATAAGATTAATTTTGCAAAACTTAAAAAGAAGCTAAAGCTTCCTGTAAAAGGTAAAGTTTTATATAAGTATAATGCCAAGAGATGGGATACAGGAACAAGATGGAAGGGCCTATTTATTAAGGCTAAAGAGGGATCAAATGTTAAATCTGTCGCCGCCGGACAGGTTGTTTTTTCTGACTGGCTTAGAGGGTTTGGGAATATAATCATTATCGATCATGGAAAGAGCTATATGAGCCTTTATGGAAATAATGATTCACTTTTAAAACAAAAAGGTGAATATATTAAAGGAGGTGAAATTATTGCTCTATCGGGAAACAGTGGTGGAAATAAGTATAACGGACTATATTATGAGCTGAGACACAACGGTAAACCCTTTAATCCTCTTAAATGGACCAAATAAAAAAAATTCAGTCTCCAATAAAATGTAGATCTA
>ENA-OWPI01004078-OWPI01004078.1-marine-metagenome-genome-assembly--contig:-NODE-4078-length-11913-cov-17.177425_pt1 | contig 11913 bp, 14 predicted proteins | sample MGYA00238138_ERZ651775 | MGnify/ENA primary metagenome ERZ651775 (study PRJEB26906, sample SAMN06265043) | marine metagenome | isolation source: Helgoland LTER site | place: Germany:Helgoland, sampling...
AAAGTTTTTTAAAACATGGTGATGTAACTATTAAAGTGGATTATTCAGATCTTAATTTTAAAGATGGAATGATTCTAGAAAATGGAGGAAGACTAGTTAAAGAATTTCCGCACATTCCAGGTATAGATTTTTCAGGTACAGTTTTAGAGAGTGAAAACTCAAAATTTAAAGAAGGTGACGAAGTTATTCTGACTGGCTTTAGAGTAGGAGAAGTTTTTTTTGGTGGTTACTCTCAAATCGCAAAAGTCAATGCAGATTTCTTAGTTAAAAAACCTAAAGATCTTTCGAGTAGACAAGCAATGATTTTAGGAACGGCAGGTTTTACGTCATTGATGAGTGCTTTTGCAATTCAAGCAAGAGAAAGTATTTTGTTAGGTGAAAAAGTTAATGATGTATTAGTAACCGGTGCTACAGGTGGAGTAGGAAGTGTTGCGGTTATGGCTTTAACTAAATTAGGTTACAATGTTACTGCTGTTACTGGAAAAGACTCTAAAGCAGATTATCTGAAATCATTAGGAGCTAAAACTGTTGTAAATAGAGCTGAATTTGACAAAGACCCAAGGTTAATTGATAAAGGTTTATGGGACGGTGTTGTTGATACTGTCGGTGGAAAAATTTTAGCTAACACAATTGTTCAAACAAAACCAAATGGTATTATTGCAGTATGTGGAAATGCAAATAATAATGAACTTAACACAAGTGTTATACCTTTTATGTTAAGAGGAATTAAACTTTGGGGAATGGACTCTGCTAATTGTAGTATTAAAAGAAGAGAGTTTATTTGGGCTGAAGCTTCAAAATTAATTGATTTTGATTTACTAGAAAAATCAATTGTAACTGTTAGCTTAGAGGAATTAATTGAAACTTATCCAAAAATTTTAAAAGGAGAAATTTCTGGACGAGTAATAGTTGATTTAAATAAATAATGGATTGGGATAAATTAAAAATTTTTCATGCAGTTGCTGAAGCGGGTAGTTTTACTAATGCAACAATTAATTTAAATTTAAGTCAATCTGCTATCAGTCGACAAATTCAAGCTTTAGAACAAGATTTAAAAGTTCAATTATTTGAAAGACATGCAAGAGGATTAACGCTTACTGAAAATGGTGAGTATGTTTTTAAAACAGCACATGAAGTAATCAGCAAACTTAAAGAAGTTGAAACATCACTAGGTGATCAAAAAAATAAACCAACTGGAAAATTAACTATTACAACAGTTAGAAGTTTTGGAACTCACTGGTTAACACCAAGAATTCAAGAATTTATGAGGTTAAATCCAGAAATTGAAATTGAATTAGTTTTTGATGATAAAGAATTAGATTTAAGTACGCGTCAAGCTGATATTGGTATCTTTATGAGAAGACCAAAACAATTAAATTATATTCAAAAAAAATTAGTAGATATTAAATATTATGTTTATGGCTCTAATAAATATCTAGAAAAATTTGGAATGCCAAAAACAATTGCTGATTTAAATAAACATAAATTTATCTCGTTTGGAAAAGGGGCACCGTCACCAGTTTATAATCCTGATTGGGCTATAAAACTTGGAATGCATGATGGTAAAAAAAGAAAAACTGTTATGAAAGTAAATAGTGTAATGGGTTTACTTTTAGCTGTAGAGTCTGGAGTAGGATTAGCAGCATTACCAGAATATTTGGTATCTAATTCAACTAATGTGATTAAAGTTTTACCAAAAACTGAAGGACCAATAACAGAGGCTCACTTTGTTTATCCTCAATCCTTAAAAAATACTGCAAGAGTTCAAGCTTTTAGAAACTTTTTGTTCAGTAAAATAGGTGATTGGAAATAAAATCTATTTTTGTTGACAATAAAGCTTATTTATGCGATTGATAATCATTCGCAATGAGAATAATTCTCATTACTAATTAATCAAAGAAAATTATATGAAATTTTGGCTAAGAATAGTTGTGATTTTTTACATGATGACAAATGTATCTATAGCGAATGAAGTTAATGTTTTTAGTTCACGACATTACGACTCTGACATTGAGTTATACAAAAAATTTACAGAAAAAACTGGGATCAAAGTGAATGTAATTTCTGGAAAAGATGCTGCACTTCAAAAAAGAATAACAGAAGAAGGTAAAGACTCTAAAGCAGATTTATATGTAACTTCAGACGCTGGCAGATTGAGTTTATTTGATAAAAAGGGAATGTTTCAAAATTCCATATCTTCTGTCATAAAACAAAAGGTTCCAGAAAATCTAAGAAGTGAAAACTGGGTAGCAATATCTAAGAGAGCAAGAATTTTTTTTTATTCTAAAGACAGAGTTAAACAACAAGAGCTGAAAAATTTACGATATGAAGATTTAGCCAAACCTGAATGGAAAAATAGAATTGTTGTACGTCAATCAAATAATATCTATAATTTATCATGGGTTGCATCACTCATTAGTAACAATGGCATTAAAGAAACTAAAAAGTGGACAAAAGGGTTAGTTAATAATTTTGCAAGATCTCCAAAAGGTAATGATCGAGCTCAAATTTTAGCAGTAGCTGCTGGAGAGGCTGATCTTGCTATTGCAAATACTTATTATTATGCATTGATGTTATCTGGTCAGAAAGGAAAAGACCAACAAGAAGCAGCAAAAAAAGTATTACCTTTTTTTCCTAATTCAAATGACCGTGGAACACATATTAATGTTAGTGGTGTAGGTATTTTAAAAAACTCACCTAATCCAAAAAATGCAATCACGCTTATTGAATTTTTGTTAACTAAAGAAGCACAAACACATATTGTAAACAATACTTTTGAATATCCAATTATAGAAGGAGTTGAACCAAATCAATTAATTCAAGATATGGGAAATTTTAAGCAGGATTTAAATACTAATGTTAATCAGTATGGATTATATCTAGGTGAAGCGTTAAAAATAATGTTACAAAGTGGCTGGAAGTAAAAAATGCTAAGTAGATTTAATATCTGGTACCTTAGTTCTTTTTTTATATCTTTAATTGTTGTTGTTCCAATATTAATGATATTTGGAAGTTTCTTTGAAACTACAACAGAATACAGTTCTATTTTAAAGGAAACATTTTTATTAGATTATATTTTTAATTCTTTAATACTTTTATTAGGAGTATTGATATTAACTTCTGTTATTGGGATTGGTTGTGCCTATTTAATTTCATTTTATGATTTCCCAGGAGCAACTTTTTTTAAATGGGCTTTAATTCTATCTTTTGCTGTACCGGCTTACATATATTCATATTCACTAACTGCTTTTTTTGAAAATTTTGGAACAGCTTACTCTTTATTAAAAGGTTTATTTGGTGAGGGTAATTATAACAATTATATACCTAAATTTGATGGAATGATTGGAGCAATTATATCAATATCTTTTTCTATTTTTGGATATGTGTATGTGCTTACTAGAGCTTCATTTCATTATCAGTCTCAAAATCTTATAGATCTTGGAAAAAACCTTGGATTTTCAAAACAAAAAACATTTCTAAAAATCATTTTACCAGCAGCAAGACCTTCAATTGTTACTGGCCTTTCATTAGTTGCAATGGAAACATTGTCTGATTTTGGGTCTGTATCTTTCTTTGGAATATCAACTTTAACTACAGGTATTTATAATGCTTGGATTACATTTGATGATTTAACTTTAGCAAATAGATTATCATTTTATTTGTTAATTTTTATTTTTTTTCTTTTTTACTTAGAAAATGTTTCAAGACAAAAAGCCCAGTATCACACTCCATCAAAAGGAGGTTTTAAGACTAAAACAAAAATTAAATTAAAGGGTTATAAATCTATAATTGCTTTTAGTATATGTGCATTAGTTTTTTGTATTAGTTTTATCTTTCCAGTTACTCAAATGTCTTATTGGACATATTTATTTCCAAAATATTTAATTGAACTAAATTTATTAGAATTATTATTCAATACATTATTGCTAGTATTTTTGTCTTGTTTTGTTTTAATATTACTTAGTTTCATATCTAATTACGGAAACCGTATTACTAAAAGTAAATTGCTTCAAACACTAACAACATTTTCAATTTCAGGATATGCCATGCCTGGAGTGATTTTAGCAGTTGCATATATTTCATTTATTTCATTTATAAATGAAAGTTTATTAGTAAATTTTAATATTAAATCCTTTTTTATAGGATCCATTTTTGGATTAGTAATAGTTTATTTTGTAAGATTTTATTCTTTAGCTAACAATGGAATCAAATCTGGTTACCTTAAGATCAATTATTCTATAGATGAAAGCGCTTACCTTTTAGGCTATTCAAAAATTAAAACTTTTAAAAATATTCATTTACCTTTTTTAAGAAACTCAGTTTTTTTAGTGATTATATTGCTATCAATTGAAATTGTTAAAGAACTACCTATTACTCTTATTATGAGACCATTTAATTTTGATACATTTGCAACTACAGCTTATACTTTTGCATCACAAGATCTTCTTGAGGGCGCAGCTGCTCCTGCTATTATTTTAATATTAATTTCAAGTATTTTTATTTTACTAACATCAAAATATATTTTAAAGGAACAATGATGAATAATTTTTTTGAAATAGACAATGTTACCTTTATTGCAAGTAAAAAAAATAAAGTTAGTAATGTAACGCTTAAAATTGAAAATGAGGGTGATGTAGTTTGTTTATTAGGTCCATCGGGTATAGGAAAAACTACTATCTTAAGAACTATTGCCGGATTAGAAAAGATTACTTCAGGAAAAATAACACTTAATGGTAAAATTATATCTTCAAATAATAATCACATAGAACCAGAAAACAGGAACATATCTTTATCTTTTCAGGATAATTCTTTATTTCCTCATTATGACGTAAAAGATAATATTAAATTTGGTTTAGAAAGAAATAAAAGAAAAACTAAGCGTCTTAAATTCGATTATATAATTAAGTTTCTACATCTTGAAAACATTTTATCAAAATATCCGCATCAAATTAGCTCGGGTGAAGCTCAAAGAGCTGCACTTGCAAGATCATTGCTTTCAATGCCTGATTTATTGTTATTAGACGAACCATTATCTAATATTGATCAAAATTTTAAGGAAGAAATACAAGTAAAATTAAAGCAATTACTTAGAGAGTACAAAATAACAACCATTATTGTAACTCATGACTCTTACGAAGCTTTTTACTTAGGCAATAAATGTGGGATTATCTTAGATGGACAGCTTAAACAATTTGATGATCCTTATAATGTATACCATTTTCCAAATTCTATCGAGGTAGTTAATTTTTTAAACAGAGGAATATTAGTTCCTGCAACCGTTATTGATGAAAAATCTCTAGAAAATAAAGATCTTGGATTAATTGAAGGAGATTTTGTTAAACACTACCCTAAAGGCTCTAAAGTTAAATTACTACTTCAGCCTGAAGATTTAGAACATGATGATAAAAGCAATCTCAATTTAGAAGTCGTAGATAGAAAATTTAGAGGAACGAATTTTATTTATACTTTGAAAACAAAAAGTGATTTGTTGATTCCAGTTTTCGTACATTCACATCATGTTCATCAACATGAAGTTGAGGAAAAATTTGGGATTAAAAGACCTATTCATATTGATCATATTGTTTGTTTTGACTAATTACTAATTAAATGGAAAGCAAATTAAATTTATTTACTAAAGGCATTATAGATGTTCTGCCTTTATTAATTCCAGTAGTCCCCTTTGGAATTATATTAGGAGCAATTGGAATAGAATTAGGATTTACGCCGTTAGAAACTTTTGCAACTTCTTTTATTATATTTGGAGGAGCGTCACAGATTGTATTTTTACAGTTATTTTCTGGAGGTGCGTCCTCATTAATTGTAATTACTTCAACCTTTGTCGTTAATTCACGTCATTTATTGTATGGTGCAAGCTTAAGTGAATACTTAAACAAACTTTCCTTAGGTTGGAAAATTTTATTATCTTATCTTTTAACAGATCAAGCATATGCAGTATCTAACGTTTATTTTGAAAAAAATAAAAACACTAAATTAAAACATTATTATTTATTAGGCTCAGGATTTAGTCTTTGGTTTGTTTGGCAGCTATTCACCTTAGTTGGAATTTTTTTAGGCTCAATTGTTCCTGAAGAGTTAGGTCTTGCTTATACAATTCCTCTTACATTTATTTCGTTGTTAGTAAGCTATTTTCGAAGAATTGATCATCTAATGATTATTTTAATATCAGGCAGTCTATCTATTCTGCTTTATAATGCTCCTCTAAAATCATATATAATTTTATCTAGTTTTACTGCGTTACTAGCAGCATTTATTTTAATTTTTCTAAAAACTAAGGAATCTAAATGATTTGGTATGGAATCATAATTTCTGGAATTTTAAATTTTCTTACCAAATTTTTATCTTTATCTTATTTTGACACAAGTAAAATGAGTCCAAAGATAAAACAAATTCTAAGTTATGTACCTTCAGCTGTATTTCCTGCAATAATTTTTCCAGGAATTTTTATTGATATAAATGGGTCGTTAGATTTAGAAAATAATCCAAAAATCCTCGCTTCGGTGATAGCAGTGATTATTGGTGTGTTCAGTAAGAATATTTTAGCTACTATTTTTGGTGGTTTAACTGCATATTGGTTCTTAATATTTATTTAAAAATAAAAATCCATTAGTGAAAAAAAAGATATTCAATAACGAACTATTAGGAATCTTGTACATGATTTTATGTCAATTTTCTTTTGCAACAAATGATGCGATGGTGAAGTATGTTTATCAAAGTTACAATGAAATTTTTGTTCTAAATCAAATTATATTTCTTAGAGGAATATTTGCTCTTTTTTTTATTGGATTATTTTTATTTTTTAAAAAAAAATTAGATTTTAAGATTATATTTTCATCTTCTCAATTAACCATAAGAGGATTATTAGAATCTTTTGCAGCTATTTGTTTTTTTATTGGTGTTGCAACTTTACCATTTGGTATGGTTTACGTATTATTAAGCCTTGCACCAATTATTTTAACAACCTTTGGAGCTTTATTTCTAAATGAAAAAGTACGATGGAGAAGGTGGACAGCAGTAATTCTAGGTTTTGCTGGAGTGGTGGTTGTAATTAATCCTAGTGAGTTAAAATTTGGATATTTTTTTATATTTCCATTAATGGCTGCAATACTTTTATCGTTTAGAGATATGTATACAAAAAAAATAAAAGGAAATTTTCATAGTTTACAAATTGCATTTGTGACATGCTTAGTGGTTACAATTTTTTTTGGGTTATTAAATTTATATAAAATTTATATTTTTAATTTAAATGAACTGATAATACTATTTGTGTCATCATTTTTTTTATCATTAGGTTATATTTTTTCTATAGCAACTATTAAGATTGCCTTAGTTTCTGTAACTTCAACTTTTAGATATTCAGTAATTATATGGGGAATTTTATACGGATATTTTTATTTCAATGAAATTCCAAATACGAACACATATATTGGAGCAGTCATGATTGTAATAAGTGGATTGATAATTATTTCTCGTCAAAAAAAATTAGGTAAAATCAAATAATTTTAAAATCAAAGAAATTAAAATTTGAGTAATAATTTAATGGAATTGATTTACAAAAAGTATATAAGACCCATCAAATGACCCTTGAAATTACTTGTACTGAATTACTCGAACTATCAAAAAAAAATAAGGGAGCAACTTTACTTGATGTTAGAACGGAAGCAGAGTGGAATGTAGATGGAAAACCTAATGGTAAAGAACTTGGTTTAAACACATATTTTATCTCATATTTACTTGATACTAAAAATGGAAGGGAGCCAAATCCAGATTTTGAAACTACTGTAGAGAACTTGGATATTGATAAAAATAAAGTAGTTTTTGTAATGTGTAAAAGTGGAATGAGATCATCAAAAGTAGCACAGATTTTAGATCAAAAAGGCTACAAGACATATAGTGTGATAAATGGTTTTGTTTGCTCTGAAGAGGTAAAACCTAGTTGCTGGAAAACATCTGGATTGCCAACACTTTAAATTCTTTTGATCATTTTTTCAAATTTAAGTTATAATTAACCATGATATTTAGACAGATATTTGACTCTAATTCATTTACCTATACTTACTTAATATCTTCAGGCATAGGCAGGGAAGCTTTGATTATTGATCCTGTATTAGAAAAAGTAGATCAATATATAAAATTACTTAAAGAATTAGATTTAAAATTAGTTAAAGTCATCGATACCCACATTCATGCGGATCATATTTCAGGGATAGCTGAACTAAGAGATAAAACAAATTGTGTAACTGTTATGGGCGACAAAACCCCTGCAGACGTTGTTGCAATGAAAGTTTCTGATGAAGAAACTGTTAAAATAGAAGGAATAGATTTAAAAGCTTTATACACGCCTGGACATACTTCTGAAAGTTTTAGCTTTTTAATGAAAGATAGAGTCTTTACAGGTGATGCATTGCTAATTAAAGGAACAGGAAGAACTGATTTTCAAAATGGCGACCCTAAAGACTCATATAATTCTTTATTTAGTAAATTGCTAAAATTACCAGATGATACACTTGTCTATCCTGCACATGATTACAAAGGAGAAACCGTTAGTACGATACTAGAAGAAAAAAAATTTAACCCTAGACTACAAGTAAACTCAGTTGATGAATATGTTGATATAATGAATAATTTAAATTTACCTAATCCAAAAATGATGGATGTCGCGGTACCTAGTAATCTTAATCTTGGAATAGATTTTAATCGTCAAAAAGTTAATAACGGTATTGAGCCAGAGCGATTTAATGAAATAAAAAACGATCCTGATGCTATTTTGATAGATCTAAGAGAGCAGATTGAAATAGATAAAGAGGGTATGATTAAAAATAGTATAATAGTTCCATTCCCTTCTATGTATGAGTACTTAGATGAAAATAAGGATAAATTAAAAGATAAAAGAATTCTTTTTTATTGTGCGCATGGTCATCGCTCAACCTTAGCAGTGCAAATATCTAAATCATATAATTTTACTAATTGTTGTCATTTAATTGGTGGACTGAAAAATTGGAAAAAAGAAGGTTTGGGTTTAAGCTAATGATTAAATATATAAAATTAGTTTTCACCACATTTTTTATACTGTCTATCAATACAATAGTTTTTGGTCACAATCATTTTCCAATTACTAAAGAGTCCAAATTGTTAATCGAAAGAGGAAAAATAGCTTATCAAAATAACTGCGTCTCTTGTCATATGGTCGATTTATCGGGCGCTAAAGACTGGAAAGGTTTTGATGAGGATGGACATCGAAAAGCCCCACCTTTAAATGGCACAGGTCATACTTGGCATCATGACGATGAAACTTTGCATGCAATTATTAAATATGGCTTATCAGAGTTAGTAAAAAACTATGAAGGCAAAATGATGGGTTTTGGAAATAATTTATCAGATAAAGATATAGATGGTGTTTTAGCCTATATCAAATCTTTTTGGCCAAAAGATAAATATAATTATCAAATTAATTTGAATAAATAATTATGACAGCATCAACTTTTAATTGGTCTTGTAATCACACATGGAAGCGGAGCGCCATAAATACTGCCTGGTGCTTATTAGGTTGTGCAATAGGAGACTTTGGAACAATTTTATTTTTTCAGATCACACAAATTCCATGGCCAGTTTTAGCTATTATGATCTTAGCAATTATTAATGGTTTGATCACAAGTATTATTTTGGAAACTATCATTTTGATCAGACAAAATTTCAAATTTAAAGATGCTTTAAAAACTGCCTTAGGAATGAGTTTTATCTCTATGGTCAGTATGGAAATTGCAATGAATTTAACAGACTATCTTTTAACAGGTGGAGCCATGTTAACATGGTGGGCTGTCCCCATCATGTTAACGGTTGGATTTTTAACTCCATGGCCTTATAATTATTGGAGATTAAAAAAGTTTGGAATTGCTTGTCATTAATTAGATACTAGATTCTAACATCCATCTATTTTTTTCATGAACAGTTATTCTTCCAATTGCCAAATCTGCTGTAGATTCATCGCCAGCTTTTTGAGCAACTTCGATAGCAATATTTAAATCATCAACAATTTTTTTTGATCATTAGCTAGATCTTTAACCATTGAAACTGAGTCCTGATCTTCTTTACCATCTTTAATTTCAGATAAAGATTGATAGGTAGAATAGTTTGCAGGTGCATTAGTTCCAAGGGCTCTTATTCGTTCTGCAATATTATCTATTGCAGTATTTAGCTCATTGTATTGCTCACCAAAAAGATCATGCAACTGTTTAAAGTGGGGTCCTTTAACATTCCAATGATAATTTTGCATTTTCAAAGACAAGATGTAGCTTGAGGCTAATACTTTCTTTAAACTTTCAGCTACTGGGTTATTACTCATATTTCTCCTTAATTAATTGTTATTGATTGTGCTGTTGCATTAATTACAGCAGCAATTCTGATAGAGGATTGAATACCAATTTTTTCAATACCTGCTTTTTCAATTTCATGAACATGTGCATCAATACACATTCCACATCCATTAATCGCTGATATTGCTAGCGAATAAAGCTCAAAATCAACTTTATCAATTCCAGGATTACCAATGACGTTCATTCTTAGTTTAGCTGGTAATTTTGAGTATTCTTTATCGCTGACTAAATGGATAAATCTATAATAAACATTATTCATACCCATTACAGCAGCAGCAGACTTAGCTGCTTTTAACTCATTTTCTGAAATATAATCTTTGGCAAGCTCTTTAACTGCAGAAACTATATTATCATTTTTAGTTGCATAAGCACTTGCTAAAGCAATACCCATAATTTGATTTAATTTTAATCCTGGAGCACCATCTTCTGATAAAATATTTCCTAAATTAATTTTAATATCTTTACCAAAGTCACCAATATTTTCTTTTATTTGTTCTATATTCATTTTATTTCCTTTCAAATATATATCTTATTTTTTTCCCAAACATATTCATGAATTGAAAACACAATCATTTGTATAACTGGTTCAATCAATCCAAATCCAATTGCTATCTTGATGTTGCCAGTTAGTGCATAAGCAACTAACATGGCAACAATGACGTGAAGCAATCCATACGTAGAGGTCTTAATTGCTAACCGCATTTTGTTTTTCATTTTTTGCAGTCACCACATTCACATCAATGGTTTCTTCACCTTTTTTCCAATTACATGGGCAAAGTTCATCTGTTTGTAATGCATCTAAAACTCTAAGTACTTCTTTAGGGTTTCGACCCACATCAAGGTCATTGACCATTACAAATCTGATATTATCTTCTGGATCCACTATATAAGTTGCTCTTTGTGAAACTCCTTCAGACTTATCTAGTATTCCAAGATCAGTTGATAATTGTCTGTTTAAGTCAGATACAAGAGGGAAAGGAAGTTCTTTTAGTTCCTTCTGTTCTCTTCTCCAAGCCCAATGCGCATGTTCACTATCAACACTTACACCTAAAATTTGAGCATCACGATCGCTAAAATCATTATTTAGTTCTCCAAATGCTGAAATTTCAGTAGGACATACAAATGTAAAATCTTTTGGATAAAAGAATATTACTTTCCATTTGCCTTTGTATGTATTGTTATCAATATTTATAAATACATTATCAATATTTATATCTTGTATCGGTTTTTCTGATACAGCTTTTAAATTAAAGTTCGGAAACTTACTACCTACGCCTAACATAACTATTCTCCTTTATTATTATTGTTATTTTTGTTTTTTGATTTACTAGAACATCCACAATCAATTTTAGCTTGATCAGGAGACAACCTTGTTTCTTGAGCCTCCATCAAACATCTTATTGTTGCTTCATCTAAATTGTTTTGTTTTGTAATCATGCTAGCTATATAGGTAATACCAATATATAAGTGAAATATATTGATTTTATAATTATTATAAGTAAAACTTATAGTTATGAATTTG
>ENA-OWPI01004082-OWPI01004082.1-marine-metagenome-genome-assembly--contig:-NODE-4082-length-11912-cov-2.731643_pt1 | contig 11912 bp, 9 predicted proteins | sample MGYA00238138_ERZ651775 | MGnify/ENA primary metagenome ERZ651775 (study PRJEB26906, sample SAMN06265043) | marine metagenome | isolation source: Helgoland LTER site | place: Germany:Helgoland, sampling...
GGGGGGGGGGGAAAACATACTTCTTACCTCCCTTCTTTCAGCTGAGACCCTGTGGCCCCAGTTGACTTCTGCCTTTCGCTACCAGCCAAGTCGACCAAATTCAAGTAAGATATTTTGTACGATCCCTGCCTTTCGATGGCGTCATTTCCTAGACTCTGGAATCCATTCGCTCCCACTTTACCTTTCGACTCTTGCGCCCCATCCTCATCGGTTTCAAAGGCAGTGTATGACTCTATGATAAGCCGGAACAATGTGTGGCTCCTCGAGGACGTGTCGTTCATGTTGGTAGCGCCATATGAGCGTTTATTCTCGCCAGCCTTTAGCAGCGACTTTACGTCCAGTTTTGTCTCAACCGGGGCCTCAATCAATGTCTCAATTATTGCGCCCTTCTGGGGGTCCTCTGAAAGAATGCGTAAATTTTGTCCACCTTCCTCCTCCTCGTTGAGAAGGTCGTTAATCTCCTCGTTGTATACCTCGAGGTAGCTACACTTTAGCGTAAATTTCGTATCAGGTCTATTCTCGATAAAATCGAAAATGTCATCGATGCACCTGGGGATAAAACCAGGGTCATCTGCAGTTCCCAGAATGCTGTGCGTCTTCCCACTCCCTGTCTGCCCGTATGTAAATATCGTGGCATTCCAACCCCCCATCGCGTGCATGACTAGAGACTTTCCAACTTTATCGTACGCCACCACGTTCGGAGTATCAGGGCCGAAGCAGTGATCAAATCGATAAACTTTCGTTCCGGAGACTGCCCTCTCCAAGACAGAGTGGTCGTTATATTCAAAGGATTCCTTCTGGGCATCGGAATCCACTTTCTCGCGTTGGTTAAGAGGTCGAATGCGCACAGATACCTTGATCGCAGAGTCTGTTGGCTCCTCCATTCTGCACACAGTTGGGAGGAGAGGGGTGGGATAAAGGGTATGGAGGGGGGAGTTGTGGGGTTTTCTCCTACTAAACAACTATAGTGTGATATGAACCGTTGTGGGCGTGCGGTTTTATCAGTCTCTTTCGCTCAATTATGGTGCCAGTTACAGAAAAAATAATAAGGCAAATATCCGAGCGAGAAAAAAAAACAAAAAAAACATTCAAAGTAATTGAATGCTCTCACTAAGGCTCGTTTACGATTAAGGGGGGAAGCCCACTGAAGTACCGGCGCAGAAAAACTACTTCAAGTCGTATCCTAAAGGTTCACTTCCTTTCAAACGTGACCATTTTTTGTCACAATTAACCAACTTCCCTGACTTTTCCCACTATAAAATTTAAGGGATCAACATGTGGGGAAGGTCAGCTCCGTCAACACGACAACCGCTTTCTCCCATCGCGACTACCACCGCCCACATATCGCCTTCAACACACTCAACCTCAACCAACAAATCAGGGTGGGCCTCCCGCCTGTCTATCGACACCCGTTCACTTACCTCAAATGTCTCTCCCATGTCCTCAATTCGTTCCTCTGTCTCTCGAATCGATCCCTCAGAAGGAATAGACAGGGGTGAATCTAATGACGAGAGCACCGCTTTCTTCGAGAGTAACGAGAGGATAGCAGAGGAAGCTGTTAGAAACTCTGCAAATGTCTCTGTCTCCAATTTATCTGTCTCTAAGGCGAACAGTACTGTAACTAGCACAGCCACGGGGGTATCCTTTGCAAACGTCCCGCTGGCTCGGCATGTCGGACGAGTGAAAGTTGGCGTCCGAGTCCGTCCACCCTTCAAGGAAGAGATGACCCCTGACTTTTACCTCTCAGCTCAGATTCCAATATCTTCGGTCGATGAGGCCGCGTCGTCAACGGCAGAGGATGGGTCCCAGCGACTACTTCCGGTCCTATTGGGACGCCCGGGTAGCGAGAAGCAGAGGCAATACATGTTTGACTATGCGTTTCCTCCTGCCACCCCCCAGGCCGCTGTTTTTCAAACGGTCGCCCTCCCCATTTTAAACGATGTTTTCATGGGAAGCCACGGTACTATTTTTGCGTACGGCCAAACGGGAACTGGTAAAACTTTCACGATGGGGATATTAGAAATGGTTTCCTCCGGTGACGGTAGGGGAGAGAAGGATGGCATTATACCGAGAAGCTTGGGTTACATTTACGATAGGAAGGGGCAGATGGAGAGGGAAGGGGAGGGCGGGATTTCCGTGGACGTTCGTCTGAGTTTTATTCAAATTTACTGTGAGACGATTCAAGATTTGCTCGCCCCTGCCAATAGTACCAGTGATGCAGAAGCATCGTCTGCACAAACATCGAACACCAGTAGGCTCAGTCCGAGCTGGTTTGGTGATAACAGCATGCAAAGCGGGGTGCGTGATGATGATGCGGACACGACAGTCAATACGACGGCGAATACTACGATCAACTCGACGATAGCTGCAGCCGAAATCGACCACGCAAACCTTCCTATCCGGGAAGACAAAAAGCGCGGGTTTTACATCCAACACCTCACCACTTACGCTGTAAATTCTTACGCTGAAGCGTCGTCACTCGTGAATCTCGGTCTGTCCAACCGAATAATGGCCCCCACTTTGATGAACACAACATCTTCTCGGTCCCACACTGTCCTTACGCTGACGATAACTCAGACTTCTCAATTCTCGTCAAAAAAACGTTCTAAGCTCCTTCTGGTGGATCTTGCTGGTAGTGAGAGGATAAAACGAACGACATCGACCGACGTGAGGCTCAAGGAAGCCCAGAGTATCAACAGTTCCCTCTCTGCCTTAGGGAATGTCATAGCAGCGCTTTCGCGCCGGGGCGGGGGTTTGGGGGTGGCATCATCGTCGAGAAGGCAGCGAAGGCAGCACGTACCGTTCAGGGACAGCAAGCTAACAAAAATATTGCAAGACTCGCTCTCTGGGGAGTCTTCGACGGCACTTATTGCCACGCTGGGTCCGAGCCCAGTTAATCTAGGCGAGACTGCCAGCACTCTGCTCTTTGCGAGCAGGTGCATGCAGGTATCATCCAAGCCTGTCGTCAGGGAAGTTGATGTAGATTGGGAGGGGAAGTGGAGGGAGCTTGAGGAGGAGGTTAGGAGAGGGAGAGAAAGAGAAGTTCGTGAAAGGGTACGAGAAAGGGAGCGCTATGAAATGATTATCCACAAATTGGCGAAGGAGTTGAGAGAGGGTGAACAGAGTACGACCAATGGTCTTGCCAACGGCAGCGGGCAGAAAGTGCCAAGTTTGCTCAAGTCCGCCCCCACCCTTGCTGCAGACGTGATGAGCTCCTTGTCCGACATTTCGTCCGAAGAGTGGAATGGCTGGGAGAAGGATAATCTTCCCGCCATCCTTTCCCTTTGTGGGGTTCTGTACTCCCTCTTGTGCTCGCTGATGTCTTCGTCTGAGCGAAGCCTTCTGCTTGCGGCGAAGGATGTGGAAGAAAAAGAAGGCGAAATGGAAGAGAAATACGGGGAGATTAGAAAGATGGAGGAGGAGAGGGAGAGAGAAGAGATGGCGATGAGGGAGCGAGACGGGGGTGGCGATGCGCTTCTGAATGAGCTGGGGCCTCATTTGGGAAGGGTTGGGCTGAAAGAGATACGAAAGAGGATTGGAGAGAGGCTGAAGTTAGACAAAGTTGATGTTCGGGGTGATTACGGTGATAATTTAGGCCAGGAAGAAATCCACCACCCGAAGCTGTCTGAATTCAAAAGCCCCGCAGAATTTCTCTCCTACTGCGGTGACTTGTCCACTCGCATCCAGTCCGCTGTCTCTCAGAATCACAATCGTCTTCTGGCGACGACTGAAGCGTACTACATCAACGCGGACTCTCTGGCTGAGATGACGAGAGAGAGAAAGGGGAGGGAAGAGGAAGTAGTGAACTGGAGCTTCGTGCTCAAATATCTACTAAAGACTAATAGCCGACTCAGGGAAGAAATCAAAGGGAGGGAAAGCTTACGGGGGGTACTCATGAACGACTCTGGCGGCGCAAAGGTTGAGGACGAGATTATTCAGTCCACCTCACAGCCAAAAGTCGGCACGGAAGTAAAATCGACGAGCTCGATAACGGGCATGACCCCCTCCAGCGCGCGAAAAATAGTGCCCAACAAAGAAGTTGCCGATGCGCTCATCAGGAAAGTGAGCACTTTGACGGAGGCGGAGATCAACTCCCTCCCAGAGGAGGTCAAAAATAATGTCAGGAGGCTGAGGGCTGAGCTTGGGATGAGGGGGACGGGGGGGACGGGGGGAGAGGATGAAGAAGAAGAGCAAGAGGAAGAGGAGGAAGATAGTGACGACGACGAGTTCTCACAGGTGTAATGAAATAATGTTTTTTTGCGTATGATTTTTAGCTGCTACAAAACACACTCACGATCATCTTTATTTAGTTTCAAATCTCAAGAGCACAACTTCTCAGAATGTCATATATCCATCAAGTCCCCATTAGCAATGACATTCAATCCTCCGTTCTTCTTCCGCCCATTGGAGTCGTAAAGCTTCCTGATCGCTTTAAATCCTTCAGCATCGTGATACGTGAGGCCCGTCTTTGGATCTTTATACCTTGCTTTCTTTCCAGTAATTACACAGAGGTTTCCCCCAATTCGGGTCCTTTCAAACCTCCTACCTGGCACAGTCGGATCGACCAAAATTCTCGGCATATGGTCCACCTCAGGGAAAGTAATGGTGTTGAGGGACCCTCTTCTCGAATTGTACCTCTCCACGTATCGGTTGTTCCCTTTCGGTGGTCCAGCAGTGACATCTTTCGCGTTCTGCTCCCTCTTCCTGGCCAAGATCCACCGTCTGTTCTTCTGTTCGGTATCCCCCACAGCCTCCACGAGCATCGACTCTTGCGTCGGACGGTTATCCCCGTCTGCTAGTGGATCAGGTGGGTTTAGCAGAGCTTGCTGCTGACGCTTTTCCGCAAGAAGAGCGGCATCTTTCGTGGCGCGCTCACTCCGAGCATTGCGGGCATTGATGGAACGTACTACCGTCTTGGTGCGGAGGGAGCGCTTAGGTGAAACAGCTTTTAACCGAGTTGTCGGAGAGACCAGTCCAGGGATTGTCGCAGGGATTATGAGGCTTTGATCGGGAATTTTCAACTTCTTCAGCTTTTTGGGAGGTGGCGGAGTAGGCGAAGGGGAAGAGTCACAAGAGTCAACATCCATAGAACCATCTTGAGGTTGTACTGCAGTCGTCGTGCTTGTTGTAGTGGCCGTTGGCTCCAGTTGTTTGCTTACTTTTGGTTTTGGTGGTGAGGGAGGCAATTCGCTTGTTCCTTCTTCTTCTTCTTCTTCTTCTTCTTCTTCTTCTTCTTCTTCTTCTGTCGATTTCTTTTTCGCTGCTAATTGAGCAGGAGGAAGTGGCTGTGACGATGATAATTTTGATGAGGATGGAGCAGATGATGGGGCTTCTTTGTTGTCGTCTTTGCTGGCCTTGTAGTTTTCATCAAATTCAGGGGGCATATTAAGCACCACACCAGTATTCAACCCGAAACCAACACCGACCCGTATTCCCCAGCCAGCATTCACCGCCATCTGCGGGACTGCATATCCTTTCTGCTTGCTCTTAGGCTCGGCATAATTTGATTTCTTCCGATTGTTTGCTGCACGAGCCTCGTCTGCCAAGCGCTTCTCTTCTCGATCCCCCTCCTCCTCGTCTGACGACGATTCGGTGTCACAAAAATCGTCGTCAAACACATCCACGATGTCCTCTGGACGCTCTTGAGCGAGGTCATAGCTGTCATTATCTGAATTTTCATCGTCAGATACCTCAGCAAAAAACTCCTGGTTCCAGAACTCATTGTCCGCATCGATCTCCTCGGCATCTTGCAGTACCTGCATATTTTTGCCAGCAGTTGATCGTTTGCTGCGCTCAAGCATGGCCATCTTTTCTTTTGGGCGCCGGGTTGGTTATGATGGCAATGGGGCAATGGGCGGACAAAAGCGAAAAACCTATTAGGGAAGGAATCTTCTGGATTTTTTCTTTCCTTGTCACAAGTCGTCGTCGGCTGATGTTGCCGCACTGGGAGTAGGTAATGAGGGGAATCAAAAGAATCTACAATTAAAAAATGACCATTTCATTTTCTGCTGCTCTTTCCTGCGGTCTCTCACTCATTCATTTCAAGTTTCAAGTTTTTAAGATACAAAATTCCGCTCTGGGTTCGATTTTCCTGAACAGAATCATCCGTCATTCATTTATAAACCACAAAAACTCACTTGTCTAAAGCCCTTCCCCCCCAACATGTTTGCCCGGGCCTCCAAGTTTTTCGATGAGCTTGGCACGAGCATAATGGAGACGGTGGCACCGCGGGTTGAATCTACAGAGACGGAGGAGGAACGGCAGGTCAGGTTGGCACGAGAGGAGGAGGCCAAGCAAAAGAGAAAGGCTCTGGAGGAAGCCGCAAGAAAAAAACATGCGGAGACACGAAAACTGTTACAGCAGAAGGAGGAGGAGAGGAGAGATCGGCTAGAGAAGGATGCCGAAAGACGGCGGAAGCGGGCGAGGCAAATGGAGATAAAACAGGCCAGGAATGAGAACCGTTTTGCCAAGGGAGAAAGGTGTGTTTATACTCCCAAGGTTCAGGTTGAGTACGATGATGATGGAAATGAAGTTGTTAGGGAAGATGGTAATAAGGAGCAGAAATCATTTGACGCTTCGATCGTAGGGGTTCATTTAGAAGATGGAGTAGAGAATGTCTTCTACACCATCAAATTCACTCGAGGCGAGGAGGAAGTTGAGAAGCAGACAGTGAAGGAGCGGCTGAACGATCCACCGTGCATTGTTGTGGAAGAGGGAGGGAATGGGGGGGAACGAGATGAGGATGGGGACGATGGTGCGGTCGAAGATGTGTGGTTTACTCTAATTGAGGCCTGCAAAGAAAAGGAGGTTAGACCAGGATTTGTTAGGGAAAAAGTATTGATGGTGGTTCTAGATGGAAAGATACAAGGGGAAGGGTTGGAAAATATGATGAAGAAATTGCCCGTAGAAGACCGTGTCATCGACGGTGCGTTAGGAGAAACTCTTATTCGTTATGAAACCTTTGTTGCACTCAATCTGGCTGAACTTGAACTGCAGGTGGCTGCAACTTCTCCTGTGAATGAAAATACTAAAGTCGCAGATGTCGCAGATGTCGCAGATGGGGATGCAACAAATGAAGGTGCCGCGAAGGAAGATGCTGCCAAGGAAGAAGGTGCCGGCAAGGAAGAAGTATACCAAATTGATAAGAACAAAGATTAGCTTCTGTTAACTTACCAGGCTAAAAAAGTAGTGTGCAAAAGCTTTCCAAAAAAATGAATGACTTTCACAGTTGAATAGGCTTTTCATCATCACTCACGCTCTACTCGGATCTAACGAGTTTAACGATGGTTCTCTTCGAAAACATCGTTAAAAGGTTTTTTTAGTTGTCTTCGACTTCTTTCGGACTTCTTCTTCCTGTTGCTTTTTTCATTAATTTGTACTATCCCTATCCGAGTCTGAGTTTTTTGGAAACGCCGTTAACCCCATGGGGTGTGGATCTTCCGCCCCCGCACCTGAAAAATATAAGTTTGAATATAAAACTCAGAACGATAACACCCTCTCAACTTCTTCTGTTCCTCAGAAAAAAAATGCTGCTAGCATGAAGGAGTAGGGGGTCGGGAAGAAAGCAACCAACCATGACAAACGTAAAACGTTTGCAGCGGCCGCTTCCAGTGTTGGGTCTGAAAAATCTTCTTCTATGGCCAAGAAGAAGTTCCAGAAGGGGATGAGGATGGCTAGTGCTGGTAATGCCTTTTCGAACGCAGGAAGTAAGAGGGCGACCAGAATGAAACGGAAGCTGTCGAGTCAATACGGTTGGCTTGCAAAAGATATGACAATAGGGCCAGGTTGCACTCTTGACAAGTTCGAAGTCAAGCGGGTCATTGGAACGGGTTTGATGGGAACAGTTCTTTTGGGAAAGTGGAAGAAGGATGAGACTTGGTGTGCTATCAAGTGCGTGAAGAAAGATTATGTATGTCGCCACGACGATGGGAGACACGTTCAAGCCGAGCGTAAGGTGAGTAAATGTACCGGCAAGTTCTGGATCAAGATCAACCCCGCCTTTTGCATCTACAAAAAAAACTAATAAACAGCCTTTCAACAAAAAATAGCTCCTCGAACAGGTCGACAACCCCTTTGTGGTTAGTCTCTTCGGAACTTTTCAAGACAAAATGCGTGTGTATTTCGTTTTGGAGTATGCAGCAGGAGGAGAGCTTTTTAGCAGACTTCACAACAAAAAAGGCAAATTTGGGCCTGAGACAAGCAAATTTTATTTGGCCGAGATTTTTCTGGCACTTGAGCACATACATTCTTTTGGATATGCATATCGAGATCTAAAACCGGAGAATATCATGTTGGACGAAGAGGGACACTGCAAGCTTGTTGATTTTGGTTTTAGCTCCAAACCTGACCACGACGGCTTGTTGCATACAAACGTGGGCACCCCAGCATATTTGTCCCCGGAACAGCTCAACCACAAAAAGACGGGAGGTTACAAAATGTACGTAGATTGGTGGGCATTTGGTGTCATTATATTTGAGCTAATGACAGGAACAACGCCATTTTGCAAAAGTCACAAAGAATCGAGCTACGCTATCTACATCCGGGTGCTCAAAGGTAAAATTAATTTTCCAGGCTTCTTTGACAACAGTGTGAAAGATCTAGTGAAAAGCTTGCTGACTGCAGAGGTAGACAAGAGACTCAAGGATGGAAATGGCATAAAGAAATCAGAGTGGTTCAAAGAGGTGCAGTTCGACAGAGTGCTGAATAGAGAGTTGGTCCCCCCGCATGTACCCAAACTCAAGGAAGAGGGCGACTGTCACTACTTTGATCAATACGGGGAAATGAATGACACGCAAAAAAATCCAGAAAAGATCGATCACAACGTCTTCCACGGATTTTGACCACAAAATAAATTAATAGAATTACACGGCTATTTTAATTTGAATTTTCTCATGACTTTCTCCTTCTTTTCATTTTTCGAACATTTTTTTTGATTTTTTTCGGCCGTGAAGGAACAGTTCTCTCATTCTCAATCTTTCTTTCTTGTTTGACTCGTGTCTACATAGATAACATTCCAGCGAAAAAAAAATTAAAAACTAGCATATTCAAGCACCCATGACAGTGAATTCTGCCTCAACTAAGAAAAAGGACCCCTATGATAGCGGTCTCTTTCATCCCCCTTGTTGGAATTACCTGAACGGGTCCCTTGTAGAGCCGGCGAAAGATGCGCAAATGATAGATGTGATATGTCCGAGTACCAATGAGAAGTTATGCGAGGTTGTTCAAAGTACTGAGACTGATGTTAATGCTGCTGTAGCTGCAGCATCTGCTGCATTTGAGTCTTGGTCGTCGCAGACGCACAAGACGCGCTGTTCCGTTATGCAGAAATTACATGCGCTGATCGAGGACAAGAAGGATCTTATAGCTGACTTGATTGTCCTTGAGAATGGGAAGAACCAAACTGAAGCACTTGCAGATGTGTCCAAGGGTCTTGAGGTGAGTTTTGGATAAGTTTCGGACAAGCCTTGTCTTATTGCTTTTATTTTGGTTGCACTCTTTCCCGTCCGCTCAAACAATCTTTCGCAGACTGTTCAGTACGCAACAAGTCTGCAATCTTTGGCAGAGGTGAAAGGCCGAAGCCTTCCGGTGTCTAGGGGTGTTCAATGTGAGGACCGAGTCGTACCTTTGGGGGTCGTCGCCTGCGTAGTTCCTTTCAACTTTCCGCTGATGGTTCCGATGTGGACGGTCCCTATTGCACTAGCACTCGGAAACTGTGTTATATTGAAACCGTCTGAAAAGGTACCCATGACGATGAGATTTGTCGCAAAATTGTTTACTGATGCGGGGGTCCCTGAGGGTGTATTTGCGACTGTGAATGGTGGCGGTGGAGACCTTGTCAACGCAATTATTGACCATGAGGATATCCAAGCAGTCACTTTTGTTGGCTCTACCCCAATTGCTAGAATTGTTGCTAACAGATGCAAAGGCATCAACAAACGTTGCCTGGCACTCGGCGGTGCTAAGAACCACCTCATCGCACTCAAAGATTGTGACATTAATGGTACAGTCCGTGATGTCGTTACCAGTAGCTTTGGCTGTGCGGGGCAGAGGTGCATGGCGAGCAGCGCTTTTGTCGTCATCGGGGAGCAGCCTGAGCTTATGGCCAAGCTGAAGGAGGAAGTCGGCAAGATCAAGCTGGGGGTGTCTCAGGGAGGTGAGTTGTTGATAGGATGTGAGAAATTGGCGATGTCTGTCCTTTGGGAATCGCCACAGCGAGAGGGAATCGGGGCTCCTTTGGCTAACTCCGGATCGGGGCCCCTTTGGCTAACTCCGGATCGGGACCCCTTTGGCTAACTCCTCTTTTCTCTCAGAAATGGGCCCAGTCATCACACCTGAGAGCTTGAAGAACATCAGGAGCTACTTGGACGAGGTTGAAAACGCTCCGGGGGCTTCTCTGTTAGTCGACGGACGAGGAGTAACGGCACCCAAAAATTATTCGAGAGGAAACTGGATCGGTCCGAGTGTCATTCTCCATACAAACAAGAACGACTGTGCCCTTACCAATGAAATTTTTGGTCCTGTCTTGAGCGTCATCCAGGTTGATACTTGGCAGGAGGCTATTGACATCGAAAACAACAACCCGTTCGGCAACGCGGCGTGCGTTTACACGACGAGGGGAGCGGCTGCAGATTGGTTCTTGCAACGATTTCGAGCTGCAATGCTCGGTGTGAATGTGGGAATCCCCGTTCCCAGAGAGCCATTTGCCTTCGGAGGGCTCGCCGGAACTGACAGCAAGTTCGGGAGCTTCTGCGACATCACAAGCGAAGGCGCCATCGAGTTCTTTACGAACAAGATTAAGGTCACAACTCGTTGGCCACAGCCAGAGGAACTCAGCAAGGGGAGTGAAATTGGTAATAATTCGCAAACCGGATCGAAGAAGAGAAAGGCTGAATTCACAGATTTGGGAAATTTTAACGGTAAAATGTAAATAGTTTGCTCTTTGCTCTTAAAGATTTGTCGGGGGGTTCGAAGGCAAGAATCTGTGGCCTCTTCTTCGTTCTGTGCCTTTTCTGTCTCTGTCACTGTCTTTGTACGCTTCGGGGGTGACTGAATTGAGTGATTCATACTTAGAAACTGCGGTCAATTCACGAAGAAAGAAGGGGATTTCACGATGAGCACGTGATTTAGTCACACTAACTTCTCTCTGGAATATTAGAATACCTTGAATAAAGAACCTCAATAAACATCTAAATTTTCACACTGCACAGAGAAACATCCCAAAAGATACATTGTCGTTAATTTCATCACTAGTGATGCATAACCTTTAACAGCTCATTCAACAACTCCGCACAACTTCCTCTCTCGAAAACCCCTCCCCTCTATCGCAACACCACATCCAGCTAATTGCTAATTATGAGGACAAAGCATGTTTCAATATACGACAAGAATGCGACTGCAATATCGTCGGAGATGCGCAGTTTGTTCAACGAGACGGAGGCTATCAAGGGTCGTCCGCCAACCCCTGACCTGACTGACAATTCAGTGCCCTGTATAAATTCAGTCCAGCATTTGATAAAGCACTGTATAGAATATGAGACGGAGATTGAAGCGCAGTCGGAAAATGTGATGGACTTATTGGTGGGAAATCCTACGAATGATCTTGAGCTTGTGAGCAGGTCTCTTGAAAAGATAAAGGATCAATCTGGCGTTCCAGAGTACGACATCAGGCTGGGCAAGGATTTCGTGGTAGATAAGAAGAAAGAGTTGGATGATGTAATAATGGAAGTCGGCGACCGGTTTGGACCTGGGCGAAAGCCGCTTTACTTCACGGAGAAGGGTCCGCGATCCAAGATAATTCTTGGCGAGGGAAGAATGGCATCGACATCAAAAACAAATATGAGGATAAAAGGAGTCGACGATGATGATGCTACTCTCGGAGAGGTTTCGTTAAGCAATTACTCACTTGCAGATGG
>ENA-OWPI01004084-OWPI01004084.1-marine-metagenome-genome-assembly--contig:-NODE-4084-length-11910-cov-49.302459_pt1 | contig 11910 bp, 16 predicted proteins | sample MGYA00238138_ERZ651775 | MGnify/ENA primary metagenome ERZ651775 (study PRJEB26906, sample SAMN06265043) | marine metagenome | isolation source: Helgoland LTER site | place: Germany:Helgoland, sampling...
TACTTTTATTTTATAATTATTTAATAAGTCATTTAAAGTTTTTTTATAATTAGATGATTTATAAAAACCATCCGGTAATGTTATTGTATTTTCAGATGGTGTATCTTCTGTTCCATTATCAAAAATTGGTATTCTTTTATCAGCTTGTAATTTAACTAAATATATATTAAAAGGAACTAATCCTGTGTTTGAAGCAATTCTATATTTTTCATTAGGAGATGAAGATGATGTTGTAAAAGTTTTTGATATTTGTTGTGATCCTGGATTTTGAAAAGTTAATGTTTGAGTTTCAATATTATCATATAATGTAGTAGAAGTATTATATTTTTGCAAAACAATATCTACATCCGTTGTAGCTCCGCTTATATTTTGATCTTTATAAAAAGTAATATCAAAACTTGTTATAATTTCATCAATACAATTTATTTCAAAAAAATTTACATATGTTCCTTGTAATTCCATTTTACGACTTGTATCTGGTGTATCATTTAAAATATTTACCCAATAATTAGCACTATCATCTGTTATTGTAGAAGTATTATAATATGTAATACTTGTATTATTATAAGTTATAGTAGATTTATGTAATGTTACATCAATTACTTCATTAACCAGTAACACATTTTGATCATTAAAAAAACCTTGATTTGTTAAATATAATTCACCTGTATATCCAGTTATGGTATAAGTTTTTGTAGTTCTTCTTATATTAAATTGATTATTAACGAGATTAGCTGATATATTGTAAATATTATTTAAAAATTTAAAATCAACTAATTTTAATTTTAATACACTTTCTTCTGGATCATTTATTATAGGATATTGGGGTATTACAATTAATTCTTTATTATTTAAATTATTTTTATTTTTATCAACGTAAAATGAATATTTCATATTTACTAATTGGTAAGATATTTTTGATCGCGATTAATAATTGTATCCCATCCTATTCTAACTCTTTGATTTTCTGGTTCTTTTTTATGAATTGATAATATCAAACTTCCATACGATATTTTCATAATAGAATCATAATAAATTTCTATTTCTTCTTTTGAAAAATGAGATCCAACTTCTTCTGCAATTGCATCAATAATATAAGACCGTGACGCTGATTTTAATAATATAAATACATCTACTTGACGTCTAACTATTGCTGGAATTCCTTTGAAACTTTGTGTAATAAAAAATAAATTTAATCCTACTAAATCTTCAGATTCATGGCGTGATTTTATTGCTAACCTATTTAAAAAGTTTCCTCTTTTATTTGTTGAAAAAGCATCACTTCCAAGTAAGTCATCTATAACTAAGAATATCATTCTTGGATGATATAATAGGTTATCATCTTTATCTCTTGGTGCATCAGGGTCTTCTTTAGGATCAATAAAATTTTTAAAATTTAATAATAATAATTCATCAAAATCTAAGTTACTTAATGATTTTGAATTTATAAATTTTTTATAAACTTTTCGATATACGTTGTAAATTTCAACCAGATCCCTCTCTAATTTTATCTCTTCATATACCTCTTTTATTCTTTTATCAACATTTTCTTCAATATCAATTCTATCATCATCATCAAGAGTTTTTAAACTGTCTAAAATACTATTTTGTTTTGATCTTGATGTTCCACCTGATACCCATATTGTTCTCATTCTTACATTCTCTCCTTTTTCAGATACAAAGCCAGAATTTTCATAATTAGTTAAAAGTTGGATACAATTATATGATTTACCACCTCCTTTTGGTGATGCTGATAAAAATATACTATATGTTGGTGGAAGTAATTTATTTCTTGGTTGTGGAGGTTCATATTTTGTATATTTCCTAAGCTTGTTTGTAATATTTACTAATTTCTTCGTTTGCATTGCTGATTATTTTATCTTATTATAAGATAAATAAACGATGTCTGATGTTGAACAAACTGTTGATAAATTTTGTTATCCTGAAGATTATAATGATGAAGACAAGGCGGATTATGATTTATTAATATCGCAAGGAATGAATCTAATTGGCAAAAAGATAAAACCTGATAATGAGTTTTTGTTACACCTCTCAGCTAAGATTACTATCAATCAAAGAAAAGGGTTTACTAATGGTTTGAATCAAGATGAAATTGATCAATTAAAAGATCATCATAAAAATTTATTAAATACCTCAAATATTTTTGAAACGCCTCCAGATATATTTTACAATAATATGTTACATCTATCTGATGGAACTTCATTTGAACATCCTTTAGCAACACCCCCAAAAAATGTTGCAGATCCACCAGATGTTTATGAAAATGAATAATAAAAAAATGATATAAACTTTTTAAGACTTATACACAATATGCCATTTTATCAAAATAGTGTAATATATAAATTATGTCATATAAATGATTTAGATAATGAAAATATTTATATTGGTTCAACGACTAATTTTAAATGTAGAAAAAATGGTCATAAAGCTGATTGTAATAATAAAAATAGTAAAAACTATAATTTTAAAGTTTATCAATTTATACGTGATAATGGTGGATGGGACGAATGGCAAATGATACCAATTGAAACTTTTTCATGTAATAATAAAATAGATTTAAAAATACGTGAAAGGTATCATATTGAGTTGTTAAAATCTAAATTAAATAAACAAATTCCTTCAAGAACTCATAAAGAATATCGTGATGATAATAAAGAAATTATTAATGAAAGAAACAAAATATATCGTGAAAATAATAAAGAAATTGTAGCAGAAAAAAAAAAAATATACTATAATAATAATAAAGAAATTGTAGCAGAAAAAAACAAAATATATTATAATAATAATAAAGAAATTATAGCAGAAAAAGCTAAAGAAAAAACCGTATGTGATAAATGTGGATCAATTGTAATGAGATCAAATTTAAAAAGACATCAAAAAACTAAAAAATGTATAGATTATATATAATTTTTTTTTCTATGTAATAAATAAATAGACTCTATGGTACTTACTACACAAGAGCGAATAGAACTACTTGCGAAAGCTCGGGAGGTAAAAGCTAAAAAAAAAGCAGCATTAGATGCATTAAAACCAGTCCCAGTTAAAGGTCGGCCAAGAAAGAAAGTTGAAGAAAAAGTTGAAGAAAAAGTTGAAGAAGAAGTTGAACAAAAAGTTGAAGAAGTTAAAGAAGAAAAAGTTAAAGATACATTTAAAATTACACCTAAAAATGAGGTTAAAGAAGTTGAAGAAACTAATTTACAAAAAGAAGATTCATCTGAAGATGAAGTAATAATTGAAGAAATAAAGAAAAAGAAAAAGAAAAAAAAGAAAATTATTAGAAGAATAATTGAACAATCAAGTAGTAGCGATGAGGAAATACAAGAAATTTATTTGCCCAAAACTAAAACAAAAAAGGTTGTAACAAAAGTAGAACCAGAGAATATACCAAAACCAGTAAATGTTCAAAAACCAGAACACAACCCATTTTTTTGTTACTAATTATTAAACATGGATCGCAAACAAAAACTTATTGATAGATCTGAATGTATGTCATTGTTATGTATAAAAGCATCATACCACTGGAGTTTTATTAAATTTATATTATCAATTCCAGTAATATTTATTAATTCTGTTTTATGTATTTTAAATAGTTTAGATGATAAATCTATGGACTTAAAATTACCTAATGTTATTATTAATGGCATTAGCGTTTTAATAATGAGTATAACAACTAATTTAAAAAGTGCTGAAAAAACTGAGTTATTTAAAAATGCATCAAATGCCTTTTTATTATTAACTCATGAAATTGAAAGTTATGAAGAAATTGATAATGAAAAAATAAATATATTACAAGATAAGTATGATGTTATTATAACGAATATTCCCTTTGAAGAAATACCAAAAAAAATAAAATTAGAAATAGCAACTAATTTCAAAAATTTAAATAAATCTATTCCAACCCAAATTAATGGAGGAACTATTACTGGAAGCCAACTTGTTTTACAACAAGTTTAGTTAAGACCATTTTGACTTAACTAATATATATTATTATTTTTTTTAAATGTGATCATATCATTATCATATTTTATCAATCTATGTTTTATTAAATTAAACTCTTTTATTTTTTGTTTTGAATTTTTATTAAACATCATATTTTGAATTAAATCATTTGTTTTAAATAATACAATTGTATATTTGGTATAAATTTCATTTAATCTATTTTGTCTATTTCTTTCATCTTCGCTAAGTATATCCATAACTAATATTAAAATAGCAAAGTTGACAACAATAATACTTATTATTCAATACCCTTTTTACTTTATATAAATCATTTAATATAGGATCTTTACATATTAGACATGTTTTATTGATAGGTATCATTTATTGATGAATATAGAAAAATAATCAAAACCACCACATTTTATTTTAAGTCACCACATTTTATTTTGAGTCACCACATTTTATTTTAAGTCACCACATTTTATTTTGAGTCACCACATTTTATTGAATATGCATAATTTACCATAATTTGAAGTCACCACATTTTATTTTAAGTCACCACATTTTTAGTCTATGTCACCACATTTTTTGTCTATGTCACCACATTTTTAAAATAGGTTTTATTGAATATTTATATATTTTATTATTAAATCAATGTAAAATTATATATAAATAAATGTATAAAAATCAAATGTGGTGGTGTGGTGACTTGAAAATGGCAGTTCGTAAAATAAAATTTTTATTTTTAAAATATATGAGTTAAAAAAAGTGGTGAGTCACCACATTTTGTCACCACATTTATTTTTCTTCAGAATCAGAATCAGCATCAACCAAATTTTCATCAAATATTTCTATATCTTCATTGTCTGTATTTCTAAATAAATCAACCCATTTTGTAACCTCCTCTTTAATAAATTTCAAATTTTTGGCTCCTCCTCTTATCGTTTTATAAATACCAGTTTCTCCTTTAGGTTCTGTTAAATGTTTTATAAATGTATCATAAGAATATGATGTATATTTATAATCTGAACATAAAAGAGTGTAACATTTCCATATATCTTTTTCTTTAACACAAATTGTTTCTTTACCAGAATATTTAAACCATTTCTCTTGTAAAATAATTGTATTATCATATTTATATTTTAATCCTTCATCGGTCATAATATGTGATACAAATTTCATATAATTTTTAGCATTTAATGATTGCTGTTTTTTATATGCCTTTGTAATTGGTCGTTTTTTTTGAAAATCTTGCGGACTCCAATCACATTCAATTTTTTCTCTTAAATATTTTATAAATAAAGCAGCATTTCGAGGTTTTTTCATACAAGCATGTAAATCGATATACCATTGTTCATTATCTTTTTTACATGTTGAAACTTCTAAAATACAACATCTTCTATCTTCACCATCGATATCTAAAACATCATCTCTATTTGTTGGTAGAATCAATGAAACATAGTTTTGTCTTTTTTCAGCATCAATACCTTTTTTTTCAATAGTAATAGTAGATTCAGTAACCAAATTTTTAAATTCTTCCATAAATTTTTTGATATCACCTTTTGCTTCTTCAATTGTTAAAAAAATACATTTACTTAAAACCGAATTAAATTTTCCAAAAAGTCGTTCTGGATTATTCACTGATGCAGTAATATCAAAACCTAATATGTCATTAGCAAAAAATTCAGTAAATGTATTTTTACCAGTTCCATGCTTTTTACTATATAATACAACACCTACTTGAGGTTTATTTGTTGGATCAACAACAATTCGTGATAACCATTTCATAAACCAATCATAATGATCATTATTATTATCACAAATAACAATTTTGATATGATCCAATATAGGATCAATGTTTTTATAATCAATATCACCAATAATTTCAATTTTATCAGCTTTAAAACCATTAAATAAATTTTTATAATATGGTTTTTCAATATCAGATAATCCATTTGGTTCAAATTTTAAACCTTCATATGTTAATCGTTTTTCATCATCCAACCAGTGGTTTAAAAATCCTTCTTTTTCCCACATTACCAGTCCTTTTTTTTCAACTTTTACAATACATTTTAAATTTCTTTTTTGATCTCTTAATTGATTTGCAGTTAATTGTTGATCAATGTCTTTATTTTGAAGTTCATTTAACACTCTTGGTAATAAAGGTGTTCTATAAAAACACCCAGGATTATTAATCCAACATATTTCTTTTTCAAATTCAATTTTTCTTTCGTAATACGTCATATCAATATTGTCTTTAAAATATTCGTAATTATCAGATTTAAGATTTTGTTTAAATCTATTATATCCAACTTTGTATTTTGATGTTGTTCCAATAACATTATAAATTTTTTTTTTCATTTCTTTTTGATCATATCCATCTCCAGCTTTCTTTGACCATATATCACACAATTCAAAAATTGTATTATCATCCCAGTTATACTGTTCTCCCATATTAACTATTATCATAATTGTTTCTAACCAATCATTATATTCTTCGGCTCGACTATCATTTAATGCTCTAATATGATCTTTCATTTTATTTATAAAATATTGACTTTTACGTTGTTCTTTAATATCTTGATGTTCTTCTTGTTCTTTAATTTCTTCAACAATTTTATAAGCAAAATTATCAGTTTTTGGTTTATCATCCATTGGTCCAGTTGGACAATCTAAATATTTATCATAATGGTCTTCAACAAATGTAATAGCGGTTTCGAATATATTATATGTTCTATCAGGTTCATATAATTCTAATGGTTTTTGTTTTTCAACGTCCTTATCTTTATTATATGGTTTAACTCCACCCAGCATACAAATTTTATTATTACCTTCTCTATAAACTTTATCGTCAAATATCTTTCCCATAAAAGGATCTCCTTGTTTTATTTTATTGACAATTTTTTTAAGTATTATAGGAGTGGTGATAACATTAATTACAATTTTTCTAAAAGATATTTTTTTTTTATTTTGATTTTGTTTTTTAACTATTCTTATAGGTCTAAAAAATGTTACAATTTCACAATCAGTATTAGGAAAATGTTTTTGAATCAACATATCAGCATTATTACTAATATTAGATGATGTATCCTCCAATTCTTGTTTTGATGTTTTTTCATCTACCAGAAAATCTAAATCAAAAAAACCCTTTGTTTCATCATTACCTTTATAATATTCCATTAAAACTGATTCACCATTATGTATTTTTTTACATTCAGAAACATATTCATCAAATTGTTCTTGAGTTTTTATTTTTCTAAGAAATTTTGATGTATTTTCTTCAGTTGCATAAAAATTGGAAATAGTTGTAATCATTTTATAATTAGCCATTATTATAAAATTATTTATTTAAATGTTATAAGTCTTTCGTCTTTATATCATTTTTTGAAGATATAAAAGAAAAAAAATAAAAATAATTAAAGTAAAAATGATCACATGATATAATAATGTTTATTTTTAATTGTCAGAAAAAACTTTTAAAAAAAGAAACATTTTTAAGTTTTGTTGGCGTTTAATATATGTATTTTTATTCCATATTTTTCTTTTATTTGCAAATTCTTCTGGATTATTATTTCTTCTTTTAGAAACATTATTTGCACACCGTATTTTATGTCTTTCATATTGTTCAGGGGTATATGATTTTCCCATTTTATAATATTATTCTCAATTTATAATACATAATAAGTTTTTATATCATTTTTTTAGTCATCAAATTTCTTTAATGCGTTCATGAACAAATTATCCAAAAATTCTTCCTTTTTTTTATTATCATATTCTAATGATCTTTTTCTACAAATAGAACATGTTTTATAAAATGTCCCATTAAATTTAACATTTGGAGAATATGATTTTTTGCAAATACTACATAAATACATTTACAAGTAATCATATTTTATATTTTTATATGGTAAAAAGGAATAAATGAAAAATAAAGAAATATATGATTTTTTAGAAGAATTTGAAATGAAAGAAGCATATAGAATAAAATTTAATGCTTATCAACGTCATTATAAAAAATATTTGTATAATAATGATCCAGAATACAAAGAAAAAATAAAAAAATATCAAAAAGAATATTATCACTTAAATTATAGAAAACGAAATAGTAAAAAAGATATAGATTATAAAAATAATAACAAAACAATAACAAATGATATGTTCAATTCATCAAACATGTGGTATTAATTAAAAAAATTATTAAAATATGATAAATCATTTTCATAATTTAAATTTACATATTCTATTAGTTCATATAAACTACCAAAATATGATCCATTTAGATAAATTAACGGTAGATTATCGTAAGCGCCTTCAGAATGATCACCACCTCCACCACATAATATAAAATAATCGTCTAATGTAATACTTTTAATATTAGTTATTTTAAAATCATATCTTTGATTAATTAATATTTCTTGTGCTTCTTTACAAGCAATATTATTATCTGATACAATCAACCAAAAACCCGACGTATCCATGTTATATTAATAAAATATTAAAATTATTTCATTTTTTATTCTCATTCATCATTAACTTCATCTAATAGGCTAAATGAATTTTGATCATCATCTTCATCTTCATCCAGATTATTTTCATACTTAGCATATAAACTATTTTGCAGCACAGAATGGGACATTAAATAAGATATATACATTTTCTTATTAGTTTTTTTTGTATATAAATGCTGATAGTAACTTGCACTACTTTTCCTTATCCAATTAACAGATAATCCGGGTGTATTATAAGCTTTTGAAAATATACGCGTTACTTCTTTACCAAACTTATTAGAATCTAATGGTTCAAATAAATAATCATTCTCTTCTACATCATTTAGTTTGATATAATCAAGTAATAATTGTCGAACAATAGGCTGAATTGGTATAACTTGACAACCAAATTTATCAAAAGTTTTATAATTATTGAATACAAAATTAATTGGTTTATTATTTTTAATTTGAACAAAATTTTCCCTCAATTTTTTGTCAATATGTGATTGATTTAACTTTTTGGTATTTTGATAAGATATTTTTAATTGATAATAATCTAATCTCCTTGGTGCAATATTTTGAGTATATAATGCAAATATAAGTTTATCTTTTAGATTATCAATTTTATTTAATTTAATAAGTGTTTGTGAAGGATTATAATCAAATATTTTACCAATATCTTTTTTATGTAATATATTTTTTGATCTTTCTTCATTATATTGATTAGCATATTGTTTTGTATATGCATGCATTTTTTGATAAGCTAAATCAAATTCTTTAGAATTAAAAAATCTAAATTTATTTAGAATTATTTGCCATCCACCAGACAAGTAGGTGTTAATTGAAGATTTGGTTATTTTTGTAATTTCATTTAATTTTTTTAAAAAAATATCAATATATTTATTATTTATGAAAAATATATATTTTGATAATTTTTTGATTTCAGTTAATGATATTTTACTATCAACTTGTAATATCAAATTAATCCAATGCTTAACATTTGCACTTAAAGATGGATTTCCCATAATATTTTGTATTCTGTTAATATTCCAAAATATTTTATCTTTTTTATCATCGGTTATAATATTAGTATTTTTTTCAATAGGTCTTTTATTATTATTATCAATAACAATTTTTGTTTGATTATTTGTTTTTAAATTTTCAATTTGTTTTTTTAATTCAGTAATTTCTTTATCATGATAATCTTTAGATACAGAATTTTGTTTTTTATTTAATTTTAATAATTCTAATTGTTCAGCAGATTTTTTTAATCTGGCAATTTTCATTCGATCGCTATCATATGTAGGATTTTCTGCTTTAATTTTAGCAGCAGATACTTTTTTTTGCAAGCTTCTTCTTATTTTCTTCTGTTCATCTGTAAGTAATTTAAGATCTTTTCCTTTTATATTGATCAGGTCCAACTGATCTGACATGTCTTATATTTATAATAATCAGACATTTCTTTATATGTCATTTTTTATAAAAATAATATATCATTTCCCAATTTCATTTTGTAACATACGTAAATACTGGCAAATGATGGTGAATTAGATTTATTTCCTCCATTAAATTTAATTCTTTTAGAAGGAATAATAATTTGAATTTTATTCTTAAAAAATTCTTGAAAATATTTAGTGGTAATTTTTGATATAGGTAAAATAATTACAAATGGTTTATCAATAAAATGTAATTTTTTTAAAAATGATTTTAATATATTTGTTGAAAAAGGTGGGTTTGTTAGAATAATATCATAATTAAAATTATCCATTGCTTCACTAAAATCAATATCCTCACTAATAACATTTAAACCTAATGATTTTAAATTATTAGGACCAGTTCCAATACCATAAAAAGGCTCGAGTATAATTTGATCACGTGGTATATGTTTTAAAATATCATTCCATGTTTCAATATTTGTATAATATTCATCGTTATTACTTAATGTATTTAGATTAGCCATTATACTATTAAGTAATAAAATAATAAAAATTAAGAAAAATTAGAAAAAGTTTTTAGTTTTTGATCATTTAAATTTTTAAGTCTGATATAGATTTTTCAAAATCTTCAATTTGTTTTTCAAACATTTCATTTTGTTTATCTGCCATTGATGCTTTTTCTTCATCTTGTTCTTCTTGTTGTTTAATTTCTTCAGGTATTAAATAAACTCGTTTTCCATCTTCAAAATTTTTAAAATACAATGCATTAATTTGTTTATCTCTATAAACTGTTCTTTTTCTATTGTTACCAGTATTATCAACATTTTTAAATATAATAATAGAAGTTTTAGATTTATTTTTTTTAGTATTGATATACATTTTTTCATATTGTTTAAAAGGAATATGACAAGATCCTTCACCTTTTTTAATAGTTATTTGAAAACATAAACAATATTTGACATTATCACAATCATCACAAATACTATAATGACTCATTATATCAATAATAAAAATTAACAAATATTTATATCATTTTTTATTATACCATTTAATTAATCCCGTTTTCGTTGGTTTATTACCTTTATAATAATTAGTATCGCCATGTTTTTTTTTATAAGCTTCTTTATACTGCATCACCAATTGAGATGATCGATATGCAGAAGTAATAGAATTTTTTTTAAACAATTTATTTTTAATTGAATTATATAAAGTCATATCTCTGGGTGTTGCCATTTATTTATACAAAATATTTATTTTTTAGTTTTTTCTTTTAATATACGCTCAGCTTGATTATTTGCATCTGATAACATATTGATTAATTTATTTCTATCTTTTCTTATATTTTCCAATTCATTTAAACAATCTTTTTCTGCTTGTTCTAAATCAGCTATTCCTTGTTTAATTTCAGAATTATATTTTCTTTGGTAATTTCTTCGTGCAATCTGATCAGGAGTTCCTTCAGAATCAGATTTAACAGGTCTTCCCTTTTTAGGCATTATTCTTTTAATTATATGGAAGAGAAATAAAAGATAAAAATAATTTTATAAATAATTCTTAATTTAATTTTAGATTTTAAATTTTATTTTTTGATTTTTAATTTTATTTTTTGTAAATTTTTCTGAAGTATCCACATAACTATAATAAAAATATTATTGTTAATTTATACGTCTGATTATTTTCGATCATATTTTTATTGATAAATTATATACTCGCGATCATATGAAAATAGTTTTTGATAAATATAAGTAAAGTGTGATCACAGTGTGATCATTTAAGTTCTGATAAATATATACTGGTGATCATTTATGTGATCATTTTGTTTTGATAAATATATATACGTGATCATTTTGTTTTTTTGAAGTTTTAAATGTTTTTAAAAAATTTAAATATTTTATCGATTTTTGATATATTTTATCGACTAAATCGATTTTTGATGTGTTTTATCGATTGTTTTGCTTTGTCCGAACAGTCTGAACATAGATATTCATATATGAATATCTATGTTCAGACTGTTCGGACAAAGCAAA